>Ga0137388_10000320_pt1 | contig 25776 bp, 23 predicted proteins | sample 15con2h14AmetaG_FD_104644 | JGI IMG/M metagenome (GOLD analysis project Ga0137388, IMG submission 104644) | Vadose zone soil microbial communities from Angelo Coast Range Reserve, California, USA - 15con2h1.4A metaG | ecosystem: Environmental > Terrestrial > Soil > Vadose zone > Saprolite...
TCCCCGCCTGAACAGGACCGCACTGGTAACAGCCATTGCGCTCTCCGCAATCGCGATGGAAAAGAAAACTCCGTTGGAACGCATATGCAGAGGAATGGCCAGCCAGTATGCCAAGGGAATCTCGAACAGCCAGAAGCCGAAGAAATTCACGATGGTCGGAGTAATGGTGTCGCCCGCGCCGTTGAAAGCTTGCATCATGACCATGAAGTAGGCATAGCCGAGGTTGCCGTAGCTGACGATGCGCAGACACGCAGCGCCCAGCGGCACTACGGCCGGATCGTGCGTGAACAAGCGGACCACTGGTTCCGCGAAAAATATGAAGAAGATTCCGACTACCCCGAGAAAGGCGACATTGTAGAGTCCAGTGCGCCACACGGCTTTCTCAGCGCGCTCGGGATGTCCGGCTCCCAGGTTCTGCCCGACTAGTGTGGCTGCCGCGTTGCTCAGGCCCCAGGAAGGCAGGAGCACAAAAATGACCACGCGGATGGCGATCGTGTACCCGGCGAGGGCAGCCGCACCGAAGATGCTGACTATGCGCACCAGGCCGATCCAACTGGTGTGCGCGATGGCAAATTGCAGGATGCCAGTGAGCGACACGCGTAGCAACCGCAGCAACACGTCGTACTGCACCCGAATCTGGCTCTTCAAGATGCGGATGCGCTCAGTCCCGCGCAGCAAGCGATAGAACTGGTACAGAACGCCAATGCTGCGTCCGATGAAAGTGGCCAACGCAGCGCCGGTGACGCCCAGGCGAGGGAACGGCCCAACTCCGAAGATCAGGCAAGGATCGAGAATCAGATTGATGATGTTCGAAACCCAAAGCAGGCGCATGGCGATGGCCGCATCCCCAGCGCCACGGAAGATCGCATTGTTAAGAAAGAGCAAGAGCACGGCACAACTGCCGCCCAGGCAGATCCTGGTGTAGCCGCTGCCTTCGGCGATGATGTCCGGCGAGGCGCCCATCAAGCGAAGCAGGTGGGGTGCAAACACAAGGCAAGGAACTCCGATGGCAACCGACACGATCAGACCCAATGTGATGGCCTGAACCGCCGCCACGGCTGCTCCTTCGGGGTCTTTCTCTCCGATGCGCCGCGCGACCATGGCGGTGGTGGACAAGCTGAGTCCCATGCCCACGGCGAACACCAGGCTCAACATGGACTCGGTCAGACCAACCGTAGCTACCGCGTTTGCGCCCAACCGTCCCACCCAAAAGACGTCGACCACCGCGAACAGAGATTCCAGAACCATCTCCAGCACCATGGGCACGGCCAGGAGCAAGATGGCGCGGTTGAGGCTGCCGGTGGTGTAGTCCTGGTGCGAGCCGCGGATAGCTTCCACCAGGGATGCCCACAGGGTGGGCTCCTTGCGGCGTGCGGTGGAGACGATAGCTTCCATAGGAACCTGCGAACTCTCAACGACTTCGCGGCAACAACCCGCGAATGACAGCGATCAGATTACATGACGGGAAAGAAGACAATCGGACTCAACAACATGGCGAACTAGCGAGGGTTGAACATGGTCGTGTCCTTGGAGCGAACTGTCAAACACAATTGCCGGGACCCGCGTGAATGGACAGGATACTCACCGGGGATTTTAACTTGAAGTGACGGCTGCCGCCAATAGATTCCGCCGCGGGTGATCGTGTTTTTGTGTTTATGAGACCGGTGGAAGGAACGGCTCTGTCGCTAACCCGGGACGCTCTCTTCTGTCTTTTCTTGGGTTCAGTGGGTTCAACTCTCTAAATTCCTGAGTTGTGGCAAACCGGACACTATGCGGGAGGTGGCGTAACATCGCCATTGCGCTCACCACGGGGTTCTGAGCGCTTAACGCCTGTGGCTATTGAAAAACTCGATATTCCAGAAATCAGGGGAAATTTGGGGGATAGAAAACATCACAGTGACTTTTTCAACACCCACGCCTGGTTTCGTCAATTGCGATACCGCCCCCTCGTATTCCGCGTCTGGAGCGCAGTGGCTGTCTATTGCAGAACTGCCCGGTCACTTTGTTGAGCCATGGTGGTCGAAGCTGATGACACGAGTGATCTTCCATACTCCATCTTTGTTTTGCCAGAGGTGAATGAACTTCGCCTCGCCGACAGACTCGGTATTCTCGTGTCCGGGATGGTGGAAACGGTGAATGCCGATCTCCACCGCGCCATAGTTGGCAATCGAGTATATCTCAAGCGTCCCTGGAACGAGTTCTCTGGTCACCTTGCCACAGATGTTGTTCTTCACACCCTCAACCAGAGCTTGCCGTCCGCTGCTCAAACCGCTCTTGTCATGATAGAACTCCAAATCGTCGGCCAACAACGATCCGAATTTCTCCAAATCGCAATGGTTGTACGCGTCGAAAAGTTTGGCATCCAACGACTGGATCGTTTGAAAGAGTGGGTCGGGTGCAGGCGCAGTCTGTGCGTGGATGTGAGCAAGCGGTGCAGCAAGCAGAGCTGTAAAAAGAAGCGCTTGCAGCGGAGCAAAGGTCTTTTTCATCAAGGAATCCCTTTCTGCGAGACATACGCAGTTGCTTCTACGTATGGGTCGGCTGGATTGTTCCACCCTTGCTGTTGAAACATCGTCTGATCACAACAATTATCAGGGAACGAGGGTGCTCGACGCGGTGTCTGTTTCTGATGTAAGGGCTAGCAGTACAGTGTGGTTGCCCGGATGCTCGGTGTCTTTTTCATCTTGCGGCAATCAGGTGGTTGGTGGGGCATTGGAGACCTATGGTCCTCGATGGCTTGGCTCGGCCAAGCCGATATCATCCTGCTCGCGCTCATGCTGGTCAATACGGTTGTCATCGTCTGCCACCGGCTCTGGCTCTACGGGATAGGCCGCAAGCAATCCCGCGCTTTCGTCAGTGATGCGGCCGCCGCGCTGCGCGACGGCAGGTTCGATGAGGTGATGACCATCGCCGGCCGAAACAACCAGAGCCACCTGGCGTCCGTAGTCGCCGCTGGTCTGACGGCCTTCGTTTCAGCGCCGAAACAGTATACCGACATGGAGGCGATCAATGCGGCCGAACGAGCCTTTCGGCGCCACCACAACATGCTCTCCGCCCACTTGAGAGTAGGGCTTGGTAGTCTCGCCACTATCGCATCCTCAGCTCCACTCATCGGTCTGGTTGGCGCCGTGTTGGCATCATGCACGCATTCCGGGGGGTCTCCATGGAAAAGTCCACCTGGATGGCGATGGTGGCGTCAAGCATGGCCGAGGCACTCGCGACGACCGCCATGGGGCTGCTCGTAGGGATTCCTGCTGTCTGGTGCCGCAACTACCTGTGCGACCGGATCGAAGTGTTTGAGAGCGAGATGTCGAACGCGGCGCTTGAGGCGGTTACGTATCTCAATGCCCATAGCCAATGGCGCGATCAGCCCCAGCTTTCGGGAGTGGAAGCCACGGGCTTTGTCTTTGATCCATCGCAGAATCCTGGCGCACGCTCCTGGGAGGTTCCATACGACCGTCAGCGATTGTTATTGCTCGCGATATGGTCCAGCTTCCTCTATTTTGCCCTCATGCTTGCGTCCGCAATGTACTGGCATTGGGTGTATGCCTTGCAGGCACGCTATAACCAGAATCCTTCCAAGTGGCAGCAAATCGGCGGGCAGGAGATAGTCTCGCCCGACCTCCGCTATCGCGCGGTCGTTCCTTTGTTCTGTCGCGAGAAGGTGTATTCGTCAGGTAAGGATGGATACCCACATTGGTCGTGCGCGTCGAGTCCCGAGGTGGCGCTTAGGATTGTTCCTAACGATCGCCCGCGTACTTGGGTTCCCTATCCCTGCGGGACAGAGACTAAGTACGCACTTGAGCCAAACGAGGCGTTGCTGACCTGGAACTGCAGTGTTCCTGTTGTCACGTGGCGCACCAACGATGAGTTGCTGATACAGTGCAGCGACTGCTCCAGTGACAGCCTGCAACTCGTAAAACCCGGTTTCTTTCCCGACAGAATCACCGCGCTTGGCGCGGACGGCAAGCGCATTCATCCCCAAGTCGTACATCCCCAACCTCAATGTTTCGACTAGCACGGTGAGTATTCTCCCACCGTGACGGGTCGAGCTTCTCCCATGCTTGCGGTCGGTTCCGAAGGCCCTTTCCTCGATGCGAACAGAATAGTTGTCGAGCAGGATCCAGCCTTTGTCGTCAGCCGCTGTTGCTGCTTCAGTTTCGCCGGGCCGTCTCGAACTCTCTAACTTTTCGCAGTGGTTTTGAAAACCGTTGCCGCAGAGGTTGATTGCAAGCCATGTGCCAGACAGAGCTCAGGTGATGACGGTTCAGTTAGTTTCAGAGGCGGTCAGGATATTGGCCCTTGTGCCGCGCAGGCTGGCTTCCGGCTGTGTGCTTCTTACTGTGCAATGGAAGGGCAATGAGCAAACTGCGCTCAGCCTCGCTTGCGCGTACGTCGATTGACGAACATGCCGCCGAGGCCAAACCCGATTGCGGCTCCGAGCAATGCTGCGGTGATCATGACGCCGGGTGAGGATCCACCGGTGCGCGGGACAAGAGGACGGAAGTATATGCCATGGACACAGTCCAGAAGGCTAGCCGCACGTACATGAGGGTTACCTCTTGGGACGATTGTGTCACAAACTCGCCCACAAATTGCAAAAATCTCGGCGACTGAATCACAAAGATTATGGGAACACTTACATTCCGGATTTGGCGTGCGTTTCCGCTCGCTGGAGAGCTCGGAGGAACTGCATCACACACCGTTCGGCACCGTCCAGCCGTTTCTTTATTGTTGGTGCAGAGTCGAATGGTGAGAGATGCCTTCAATTAGGAGCACACCCTACACCTCCCGCTCCGGCGCTCCGGAAGGTGGCCCGGCCATGAGCTTCATGATGTCCTCCACTAGGGTAAGGGGGCCAGGTACGTAGTTCAGACTGAGAAAACGGTTCAGCCCCGAGAGGCAAATGTTGCGGCGAACCGCACAGTGCAGAAGGATGCACTTAAGCTCAGAGCCAAAATAGATTTCGCCATCCCGAGCCCCTTATAATTTCGACAGAACACTAATCTGGACTGGTATTTGCCCGCTCGCGGCGTTACAACCTTTGACGGTCACTCTTACACCGAAAACATCTTTGCCAGAAGCATCTTGGCGCAATAGGCCGAGATACACGTCCACCTTTGCTGAAGCAGAGCTACTAGCGGAGTTGCGACAGCCAGACGAAAAAATGGCCTGATTGGGAGCGTAGCTCGGTGGGTTAGGGGCCGGATTCGCACTGGGGAGCAACACAGCAGTCTGCTTATCATCGAGGGTTATGTGAACCAGAAGAACATTCAGGTAATTAGGAAGCGCCTGCTCCGCGAACGGACTGTGCGAAGGGTCTCGTTGCACGGGAGTCAGGTTAAATTTCTCCAGGTAAGGCACCTGCTGGGCAAGCGCCCTATCGAGGGCGGCCACTTCGTCTTTCAAGGTGTCGATCTTGCTTTGACACCCAATCTGGCACTCCTGTGCTGTGCCGATCCCACAGCAGACGACAATTATCAAAACGGTGAGTAGAACGCAGCTTTTCATGTCAAATCCTCCACAGCTTAGATTCCCTTAGCTGTCTGCTGCTTCACTGAGGCAGCGTGGTATCAATATCGCAATGGCAGATGGTACAGGACACCAGCCCTTTCACCCGCAGGGACCGTGCGAGGGCGGCATAATGGCTCACTCGCCACGTCCTGACCCTTTGAGGCGCTGCCCGGCGGAGCAGCAGCAGTACTTGGGCGGCCGTATGTTCAAAAGGGAGCTTGGTGCATCGCGCCTTCTCGATTCGCATTCGCGACGCTCGATGGCACCTGATCGGCGAGCCTGTGCTGCCGCTCGCACGGATCATAGTCCGAGAGCACGTACGCCGCGCCGGCGTGCCAGCGAGCGCGAAGGCCCTCGGCTAGTTTCACGCACACACGCGGATGACGCGCTGGCGATCCAGCAATTCAACCTGTGCTCCATGGCCCATGCCTTGCAAAACTTCGATATCTGGGTACGCTGGAAGGGAGGTCTGCGGCTCTGGAAAGTTGTAGTGTGGACCAGATTTGTTGCCGTCATCGGCGGAGTGGGATATAGGGGTGGCAATATCTATCACCCTCACTGGCGTTGCATCCTCCACCAAAGAACGGGACGCCTCGGCGGGTTGAACAAGTATTTCTCGAGCGTGTGAACAATTTGCTGTTTCATTTCTCCCCTCACGGCCCTAGCGCAGTTTACGCTTTTCACTGCACCAATCTTAGGGAATTGACCCGGGAGGGGTTCAGGCGTAGGTTTGCGCCGAGAGGGGGTACACCATGAGCACGGACCGTACGAAAAAACCGCCGACGGCGGTGACAAGTGATCAACAAGAGCTCGAGCACCAGATCCGCCTACGTGCGTACGAACTTTACCAGGCGCGCGGCTGCGAAGACGGTCACGAGGTGGAAGACTGGCTCCGCGCCGAAGGGGAAATTGCAGTCAAGAAATTTCGAACCGCTACCGCCTGATTTACCCACACGCCACCGAGCAGAGAATGAGGAATTCTCCTGGGCACGATCCGGGGCCTTATCGCTGACTTTCGTCGGCATCGCCCTCTTCTCCCCCAAAGAAGCTCATTGCTGCATCATTCTCGATTTCTTGCAGACGGTCGACAATCCTGATGACCTCGTGAAAAGTACAAATAGCTCCCTCGCGAAGCACAGCATGTCCGACAATTTCTTTCAGTTTGCTCTTGCTCGGATCCCAATCGCAGTTCCACTGCGGCCGGATTGGCTCGATTCAGCAAATTGAAGAACTCGAACACTGCTTGTATGCGCACCCTCTCCGCGATGACAAAGTGTTTGGCGAAACGCGTGTCGGCCGACTGCGGGGTTGTGCCGATACGAGTAATTAGGAGCAGCAACGGGATTCGTGCGCGAGAATCAAGATGAGCTTATCGGCCAGTGCCTTTTGGCTTTGTCTTGCCACCCGCTGTGGTCGGGTTGCGGAGTGTCATTTACCGCATGGCGCAATGTCGGCTGGTTGTCATTTTCCACTTCCCCGTCCTCAGACAGAATAGGGGCTACTACACGTAATGCCTCAACTTCGTTTTCCAGCCTCGACATTTCAAGTTCTTTCTGTCTCAAAACTGCGTAAACGTCCTTCATGGGCAAGCACCCCCTAAGAAATGGTGTGGAAATTGCATTGGCAAGTAAGCTTCAGAATAACAGGGTTCGATAACGGCAATCTAGTCAGCCGCCGATATCCGAGCCGCCGACGTGGTGTTCTGCGATTCCGTCGCGTTTGAGAAGGTGAAACATCCCAAGCGAGTGCTTCACCAATTGGTTGTCCCGTCGTCGATTGAGTACGTGCTTACCGCAATGGAGTCTTATCAGAAACGATGATTTTGGCATTACATAAATCGTGAGAGCTCGAAATGAGTCTCCGTGAAAATGAGGCATCGGCCCTGGCGGTGTTGAATAAGCCGGCGGAGAGCCGACAAGTAGATCGCCCAGGGCGCACTGGTTCCTACTGATGGTGTTCTGCTGAAAAACTCTGGGGAGTCCCAAAGATGGCACTTATTACCGGTGGTGGACCGAGGTATGTTTTGTGCATCGTCTGGGCGTTCTCCCACGCATGAGCAGCGTAGCCAGCATCGACGTTATCCCTTCTGTCGTCCCTTCCTCGCGTGCTACGGGTTGGATAATTCCGAAAAAGGGCGACCCTCGCATTCCGTTCGCCTGTATCCTCACCGCCTATGCGGTCTTAGGGTGCACCACTCTCGGCTTTAACCGGACCCCCGTTCAAATCCTGGTGACGGTCACAGCGGGCTGTTTGCTCGACATGGGACTGCACTGGCTGTTTTGCCATCGCGAGAGAATGGTCCCTCTCAGCGCCTTCATCAGCATGATCTCGATCGGCCTGCTGCTGAATTATGCCCACAACTACTACCTCCTCTTTCTTCCAGTGTTTTTCACGGTCATCTCCAAATATGTGTTTACCTTCCGAGGGCGGCACGTCTTCAATCCCTCGCTCTTCGGTCTGGTATGCGCGCTGATCCTGGGCAGAGGCCTGTATTCATCGGCTCCAGCGTATCAGTGGGGTGGCTCCTGGGCGCTTGTTGCCTTCATGATCACGGCGGCGTGCGCCCTTTTTCTATTTCGAATTGGACGAACCGCGCTCATCCTCTCCTTCCTGGGCTTCTATGGGCTTCAAACCTTGCTGCGCGCCTACATTTTGCGTGACCACCTGCCGATGGAAACCTTGATCCTCGGCACTCTGACTTCCGCACGATTTTATTTGTTCACGTTTTACATGCTGCCCGACCCGAAAACATCGCCGTCGGGCAAGTGGCAGCAAATCGGGTTGAGCCTTGGCATTGTTCTGGTCGATCTGTGGTTCCACACCATCGAGTCGCTGAATACGCTGTTTTACGCACTATTCCTGGTTTCTAGCCTGCGCTTCCTCGGGTTGCACTTCCGCGCCTTCTGGAACCAGCACTGGGTTCACTTGAAGCAGGCCTTCGATCTGCCCCTGGCGACTCGGGTGGCGGTGTGTGGGGCGATAGGAGTTGCAGGGTTCACCACGTACGCGCAAATTATCCATCCCCGATTAGCCATCAGCGATCCAGGTTTTCAATTCATTGAGATTTCGCCGTCTGTTTCTGGGATCGACTCCCAGATGAGTGATGTGATGAATCAGGTCGACCCACGAGTCCGGCATTTCGCCAAGTGGCTGATGTCGGTGGGCGACGCAATCGCGATCGGTGATTTCGACAACGACGGCTTGCCCGACATCTTTCTGACCAACTCGCTGAAGCGTCCAGAAGACCGCAACGTTCTCTACCGCAACCTGGGCAACTTCCGCTTCGCCCGGGTGGAAATTCCCGCTCTCCACGAAATCAATTGGCATCCCGAAAAGTACGGGTTTGCCGCGGGCGCCATCTTCGTAGATTACGACAATAGTGGAGCGCAGTCGCTGCTGCTGACCTTTGCCTATGGCAAGAACCGCCTGCTGAAGAACATGCTGCCGGTTACTGGCAAGGCGGAATTTGTCGATGTTACGAACGCAGCGGCTATCGGCGAGCAGAGTACAGCCGTTGCCGCCACCTTCTTTGACTATGATCGGGACGGGAAACTAGACCTGTTCATCGGCAACAGCTTTTCTCCTTACCTGCCCGATTACCCCAAGGCCACACCACTGAATATCTTCGCTCTGCCACAACCGGAGTATCCGGGCGATCGGCGCATGTTCCACTTCATGCACGAGAGCTGGAACAACGCGCATAACGGCGGGCTTAACCTGCTCTTTCATAACTCGGGTGGCGGCCGCTTCGACAAAGTGGACATGGACGCGGTGGGCATGCCGGAGACCCACTTCACGCTTGCGGTTGGAACCGGCGACCTGAATGGCGACGGTTACACCGATCTCTACTGCGCAAACGACTTTGGTCCTGACGACCTTTACCTCAACGACCACGGGCGGCGGTTCGTGCACGTGCAAGGAAAGATGTTTGGCAGCATCGGCAAAGACACGTACAAGGGAATGAACGTTTCCATCGGGGATCTAGACAATCGCGGCCAGCTCGATATCTACGTCTCCAATGTTCACGTTCCCTTGCAAGCTGAGGGCAGTTTGCTTTGGAAGACCTATCCGAACCGGAAGAATTCGTTCATCCCCGAATTTCATGATGAAGCGACAGGGCGCGGTCTGCTGAATGAAGGCGGCTTCGGATGGGGCGCTGCGATGGGAGATCTCAATCTTGATGGCTGGCTTGATGTGGTCCAGGCAAACGGTATGGCCGATGACAGTGCCGACCGACGTTTTTCCAAACCACGCAATTACTGGTACGCCGCGGAAAAGGTGATGCTCGCGCCCCCAGACGTGCACTCCTACGTCGATCGCTGGCCGGACCTCAGAGGTTACGAGATCTTTGGCCGGCAGGCGAACCGAGTCTATCTTTCACGCGGTGATGAAACCAGCATGCAATACGTGGACGTGGCCTCGCAGGTTGGTCTTACTCAATTGTGGAACTCTCGCGGCGTCGCTCTCGCAGACTTGAATAATGAGGGTGTGCTGGACATGGCCATCTCTCACCAATTTGGCCGCCTGACGCTCTATCACAACTCACTGCACGAGCAGGATCGAGCCACTGGCCATGTCCACCACTGGATTGGCCTGGCCATGCAAGGGGATGGACAACGAATCAGCCGCGAGGCCGTGGGCACGCAGGTGTTCGTTTCGTATCAGCAGAATGGCAGGCGCGTCCGCCAAATGCGAGAGGTCCAGAGCGCCAACGGGTTTTCCGCGCAGGGGGACCGGCGCTTGCTGTTCGGCCTGGGAGACTACGACGGTCCGGTCGAGATCGAGGTGCACTGGTACGGCACCGAGACCGTGGTCTATCGAAACTTGTCACTTGACCAGTACCACGCCATTCATTATCTGGCACCTTCACAGTTCGCCAAGAGGTGATCATGGGCCTGAGGGACTATTGGTACATCGCGGCTGAATCCCGGGAGCTGAAACAGAAACCTATTTCCGTAACTCTGCTTGGCGAGCACATTGTGTTATTCCGAGCGGAACGGGGAGAGGTCGCGGCTCTGCAGGACCGCTGCTCGCACCGCAACATGGCCCTTTCGCGAGGCAGGGCGTCGTCGGGATGCATTACCTGCCCTTACCACGGCTGGCAGTTCAACGGTGCCGGGCGCTGCGTCCAAATTCCTTCCCTGGGCCATGACGCGCCGTTGCCGAATCAAGGAGTGCGCGCCTATCCAGTGCGGGAGCGTGAGGGTTTTATTTGGGTGTACACGGGCGAATCCCTTCCCGACTCCGACCCTTTCGAGTTTCCGCACCGCGGCGAACCAGGCTGGACCAGTTTTCAGATGCGGACTCGTTTTCATGCGTCGGTGGAAGCCTGCCTGGAGAATTTCCTGGACTGTCCCCACACCGTGTACGTGCATCAGGGCTGGTTTCGCAGTCATGACACTCGCGAGCTTTCGGCGATGGTGCGTTCGGCTGTGGATTCGGTGGAAGTGGAATTTCAGGGAGAACCCATCAGTCGGAGCCTGGTATCACGGCTGTTCTTCCCTGCCGGCAAGCAACTCCGGCACACGGACCGCTTTCAGATGCCGAACATCAGCCGGGTTGACTACGACTTCGGCCCTGACCGCCACTTTATTATCACTTCACAGTGCACGCCCCTGGAGGAGTACGAGACTGAAGTACACACCGTGATTAGCTTCAGTTTCGGCCGGATTGCTCCGCTGGTCCGGCTCTTACTTCAGCCCGTCTGTCACAAGATCATCCGGCAGGACGTGGAAATTCTCGCCGCGCAGACCGAGCAGATTCGCCGTTTCGGCGGACCGCAATTCTGTCATGTGGAAACTGATCTCCTGGGCTTGAAGATCAAATCCATGCGCAAGCGTGCCGAATGCTCTGACACCACTACCCAGACAAACCACCAGGAGCGCGAGATCACGATTTGTTTTTGAGGATTGGGACATGGGAGAAAGAGCTCTCCAAAGTCGAATCGTCGCCGTGCCGGACATCACCGAGACGGACCGGCACACCATGTACGCGATTTTTGCACGTCATTATGACTGCGTTTCTCTTGTCAGTTTCCTGTCCGATCTGGAAGAGAAGGACTACGTGCTTGTTCTTACGAGTGACGAGGGCATAATCTGCGGATTCTCGACACAAAAGGTTCTGCGTCTGACAGTTCGAGGAGTGCCCATACGCGCCGTATTCTCCGGCGACACGGTCGTGGACCGTGCCTATTGGGGAGAGCAGGAACTCGGACGATCCTGGTGCCACTACGTCAGTTGGGTGTACGCGGAAGAGCCAGACGTACCGCTCTACTGGTTTCTGATCTCGAAGGGGTACCGGACGTACTTGTATCTGCCGCTCTTCTTCGAGCGCTTCTATCCGAGTTGTGACATGGCGACGCCGGAGTTCGAGCAGTTCGTGCTGGAGGCGCTGGCGGGCGTGAAGTTTCCGAATGATTACCGTCCGGAGCGTGGAATCGTCGAGTTCGCGCACTCCAAGGGGCAACTTAAGCCACACCTGGCGGAAATACCAGCACGACGCTTACGCGATCGCCATGTGCAGTTTTTCCTCCAGCGCAATCCTGGCTATGGCATAGGTCACGAGCTTGCCTGTCTTGCCGAAATCTCTCCCCACAATATGAAATTGTTCGCCGGCCGGATTCTGGCGGAAGCGCAAATTGGCGAGACCATATCTCAAGGGGCCGATTGATGCTGCAGCCAGTGGTCTATCGAGCCTTGCATGCCTTGCCGCGGGCGAGTTTCCGATGCGCTGCTCGCAAATTCGAGCAGGCCTTAGCAGACCCGGAAAGGACGCAGCGCGCCATCCTGCTTCAGCTTCTGAAGCGAAACGCAACCAGTGCCTATGGACAGCAACATGGTTTTGCTTCGATCCGCAGCGTCCATGAATATCAGCGCGCTGTGCCGATTGCCGCTTATGACGATCTGGCGCCCTGGGTCGAGCGTATCAAGGCAGGGGAAGCCCGCGTTCTCACCAACGAACCGGTGCTGATGTTCGAAAAAAGCAGTGGCTCCGCCAGCGCAGCCAAGTACATTCCTTATACTCGCAGTTTAAGCGCACAATTTCATGCCGCGCTTGCCCCGTGGATCACTGACATGTACCGCGCGTTTCCGGGACTCAATCGTGGCTCAGCGTATTGGGTGGTGACGCCGATGTCACGCCATCACGAGATCACGCCCGCCGGAATCCCGGTCGGTTTCGAAAGCGACGCAGAATATTTCGGGTCTGTGTGCCAATGGATGCTTCGCAAGACCATGGCAGTTCCAGCGGAGGTGGCGCGAGTACTGGACCTTGAGACTTGCTTCTACCTCACACTGCGCTTTCTGCTGCAGGCGCGATCGCTCACTTTCATCTCCGTGTGGAACCCGAGTTTCCTGTTGATCCTCCTGGACAAGCTTGAACAATACGGAGGCCGGTTGGTACACGACTTGCGCGTTGGTGGAGCGGACGCTCCTGAAGCGATTTCGTCTGCAGTTCCAGTTTCGTTAGTACGGCAGGTTCAACAGGCTGAGAAGCTCAGCACCATGCTTCGCCAAGGTCGAATCGACCCCAAGGTGCTGTGGCCGGAATTGCGGCTCATCAGTTGCTGGACATCGGCGGGATCTTCCGTCATCGTGCCAGAGATCCAGCAACGATTCCCAGGAGTTGCAATCCAGGGGAAAGGTCTGTTGGCAACTGAGGGAGTCGTTTCCATTCCGATCGAAACCTATGGAGGCTGCGTGGCTGCAGTAACCTCTCATTTCCTGGAGTTTCTTGATCAGAGTTCCGGAGACTGCCGGTTGGTTTCGGAATTGCAAGAAGGCCAGGAGTACTCGGTACTACTGACCACTGGTGGCGGACTATGGCGTTACAGACTTGGGGACAGAGTGCGCGTGAAAGGCTTTGCCAAGCGAACTCCGGTACTGGAGTTTTTGGGAAATGAAGATCGCGTCTGCGATCTTCGTGGCGAGAAGCTGAACGCGATTTTCGTAGCCAGAACCATCGCCCAGTTCGAATCCTGCCGCTCGGCCCGTTTCGCCATGGTAGCTCCATCCCAGGAAGCCAATCCGCGCTATGTTTTATTTCTCGAAAGTGCACGGTGCGAACCGGATCTGGCATCGCGGCTGGATGAGAAGCTACAGGCGAACCCGCACTACGCATATTGCCGGCGAATTGGACAACTGGGTGAGCCGCGAGTGTTCCGCATCCCGAACGGGGCCCGGGAAGCCTACCTTCAGCATTGTGAGGCCCTGGGACAGCGCGCGGGCGCCGTGAAGCTCACCTCGCTGCACAAGCGGCCGGGTTGGGAATGCGTCTTCACAGGCAGCTATCTGGACGTTGCCAGCAGCGAAGAGGTCTGTGCATGATAGCCCCGGTCGTTCCTCTACCGAACTCGCAATTCGATATCGACCTCACGACTCCGGCGGATGACCTCGAACTGCGGAAGCTACTGCGGCGCAATCCAATTCCCGGCCCGATCAGCGTAACCTTCGAGCGAGAACCCAGTTTCTTCGACTCCTGCCGTATTCGGGGACCTTTTGTTCAAGTCGGAGTTGGGCGCGATCGGGGGACCGGAAAGATCATCGGTCTGGGGACTCGCTCGATCGCGTCGGCCTTCGTGAATGGCGACCCAACGCCGCTGGGGTATCTGGCCGATCTCCGCTTGGAACCCGACTACCGCGGCGGAACTCTCATCGCACGCGGCTACCGGTTCCTGAAGTATCTGCACGACGACGGTCGTACCACGCTCTATACGACGATGATCTTCGCAGGAAATCATGTCGCTCTCAGAACCCTTGCGAGCGGGCGCGCCAGGCTCCCCCGGTATCACGACCTGGGTGTCATCCATGCGCCGGGCATCAATATTCGAAGGATGAGACCGGCCATTTGCGCTGATTGCGAAATTCTGCGCGGCTCGGAAGGGCTCTTACCCGAAATAGTGGAGTGTCTCAACCGCAACAATGCACGTCGCCAGTTCGCGCCTGTGCACACGGTAGAGATGTTCAAGCTGAGATGGCGTGAGTTTCGTGTAGAAGATTTTTTTATAGCCGTCCGAGGCGGCCGCCTGATCGGCGTACTGGGGTGCTGGGATCAGACTTCCTTCAAGCAGACGCGCATTGCAGGCTACACGGCGCCGCTGCGCTGGCTGGTTCCCGCCGCCAATGTGCTGCATCCGCTGATCGGCACTCCACGATTTCCGCAGCCAGGAGAAGAGGTTCCTTATTTTTACATCGGTTTCCTTGCCGTGGACGGTGACGATTTGCGGGTGTTTCGCGCACTCCTCAGGTTTCTCTACAACCAAACCGTGGGCAGCCGGCACGCCTACGCCATTCTCGCCCTGCACGAGCGGGATCCCCTGTTACCAGCGTTACGGGAATATTCTTTGACATCGTTCTCTGGACGACTATTCTGCGTCACCTTCGATGACGGTGAGGCTTCGTTCCGCAATCTCGACGGGCGCGTTCCTTACATGGAAGCGGCGACCTTCTGATGCCGACCCCAAACGGTTTCCGCTCGCCACTTCGCTATCGGGCCGACCTGCGCACCCTGGCGTTCCTGAGTGCGCTCAATATTCTGTTCGTCGTGCAATGGCTGGACGTCGTACGAGCGGGCTACCTGTTTCTTCCCACCTACGTCCTCGCGGTCGTGGCCCTGGTGGTCAAGCACAATCACGTGCACTCGCCAATCTTTCGCGGTCACAGGTGGAATAGCGGCTTCGAACTATGGCTTAGTGTTCTGACGGCGCACCCGACCTCTGGGATCATTACCTCCCATAATGTCCTTCATCATGGGCAAAACAACACCGAACATGACTTCGTTCGGTGCTCGCTGGTTCGGTATCGCCATAACCTCCTGAACCTGCTCACATTCTTCTTTGCCTCCGTCACTGAGATGTACCGCAACAAGCCCGGCGACCTGGAGAAATGGAGGCATTCGCGCCCCCCTCTTTATCGCCAGGCAATCGCTGAACGCATCCTTACGTATTCGGTCCTGCTGTTGCTCGTGGTGCTCGACTGGCGAGCAACCCTGAAATACTGTGCTGGCCCGTGGCTGTTTGCACAGTGGGTGCTGGTGACAATTAATCTTCTGCAGCACCAGGACTGCGATTTTCACTCAGAATTTGATCATTCCCGGAATCTTACCGGCCGCGTACTGAACTGGTTGTTGCTAAACAACGGCTACCACACCGCCCACCATATGTTTCCCTCGGCCCACTGGAGCGTTTTGCCGGTCATTCACGAGCGGGTGATAGCGCCCCACGTCCACCCCTCCCTGAGTGAACGCTCATTGTGGTTGTGCCTGTGGCGGCGGTTTATTGTGGGTAAGGGCTGGCAGGGAGCAAGCGTGTGAAGCCATCAAAAGATGCGCCGGGGCCGCGGTCGTGGTCAGGAATTCGAGAGGCGATACAATTTCGCCGCCACCCCATTGTCTTTCTGCAGGACCTTGCCCAGCGCTATGGCGATATCGTGCATTTCCGCCTTGGCTGGAAGCACGCGTTTCTGCTGAATCATCCTGACCTGGTTCAGGAGTTTCTGCTGGCTCATGCCTCCAAACACTCGCGCGGCCCGGTAATGCAGAGGGGGCGCGCCATCATGGGAGAAGGCCTGCTCACCAGTGAAGAGCCGCTCCACGCTGCCCAGCGACGGCTTATCCAGCCGGCATTTCACCGGGAGAGAATTTCGAACCACGCAAGGGTGATGGTAGAGCACGCCAGCCGCGTATGCAGTGCCTGGCGCTCCGGCCAGATTCTCGACTTGCGCGAGCAGATGATGCGGCTCACACTGTCAATCCTGGGTGAGACCCTCTTCGGTACCCAGATCCAAGAAGACGCCAGTGAAATCGGCGAGGCCGTGACGGAGTTGATGTCGCTCGTCGACCTTGTCTTTGTGCCATTCTCCCGATACCTCACGCGCTTGCCGCTGCCGGGCATCGGCCGACTGAAGAACGTACGCATGCGGCTCGATCGCCTTATCTACAGACTTATTGACGAGAGGCTGCGGTCTGGTGAAGAGCGTGGCGACCTTCTCTCCACCCTGCTTCATCATCAACTGGCTGAGGGCAACTCAGCTCGCTCCATCCGCCAAGTGCGCGATGAGTGTGTGACGATCCTTCTTGCTGGTCACGAGACTATTGCCAACGCACTCACCTACGCGCTCATTCTGATGGCCCAACATCCCGGTCATGCGCAAAGACTCCGAGCGGAGGTGGACCAGATCGCCGGGCACGGAGAACTTGATGCGGACGACTTCGACCAACTTGTCTTCACCCGCGGAGTGGTCGCCGAGTGCATGCGCTTATATCCGCCGGTATGGATCCTCGGGCGGACGATCACGCAGCCATGTTCTGTGGGGCCTTACACCGCACCGGCCGGATCGATTCTGTTCGTCAGTCAGTATCTACTGCATCGCGACGCCCGTTTCTTTCCCGAACCGAACACTTTTGATCCCGACCGCTTCCTGGAACGCAACAAGACACCTCGGTTCGCGTACTTTCCGTTTGGCCTGGGGCCGCGCCGATGCATCGGTGAAGCATTTGCCTGGATGGAAGGGGCGCTCGTCTTAGGAACAATTCTGAGGCATTCGGAAATCGACCTGGTGCCTGAAACAACCCTTGTTCTCGATCCGAAGGTAACGCTTCGCCCGAAGCTCCCGGTGCTCGTTAGAGTCACAGCCGTTCCAAAGCCGGATACCCCGCCCCGTGCAGACGCGGGCGAAGGCGTTTCACTCAGCCCAGACGAAGACAATAAAGCACGCCCTACCACCAGATTAGCTGCAGGGCGATGATGACGGCGCATTGCGTAACCAGGTAAAGGTGTACGTAGTTGCGGGACGAAGACAGCTCGAAGTACTGCAGAGAGGCGGAGTCAAGGTTGAGGCGGATATTCACACGGAGCACCAACAGAAGCAGTAAAGCGAAGAGAATAGCGCGATAGCGAACGGGATCATAGACCGGCAGGAGGCCAGTGATCCCGGCAAACACACCGAGCGCCCCCCAGGGTCGCAGCACCGCTACCATCGGAGAGTCTGCGGGGAACTTGGCTCCGAATAGGCGCTGGCAGAGATCAGCGGCACGGCGAGGGAATAAGACGCCGGTCAGACCGGTAATCAGGTGGTCAGCAGCCAGGATTGCAAGATTCAGATTGGCGATGGCGTGCCAGAGTTTCATAGCGTTGGACCGCGCGGGCGGCACGGAGGATTGTATTTGAAAGACCTGACACAAGGTTCGGTGATGGGCAACTTGGTACGCATGTCCGCCTTCCTCATGGTGAACATGATTGTGCAGGCACTCTATTTCCTCGCTGACATGTACTGGGTGGGACGCTTGGGCAAAGAGTCTGTCGCCGCTGTGGGCATGGCGGCAAACCTGATGGTCCTGACCCTGGCTCTGACCCAGATCCTTGGTGTGGGGACGACCACCGTGATCTCGCATGCCGCTGGTGCCAAAGATCAAGTACGCGCCCGTCGAGTCTTCAACCAGTCGTTTTTCCTGTCAATCCTCGGAGGGGGAGCGATTTGCCTGCTCGTCTTCCTATTCCGGCGAGGCTACTGTCGGTCGCTGGCCGCCAGCCCGGAAACGGCAAAACTCGGAGCTCAGTATCTGGTGTGGTTTGTGCCAGCACTGTTTCTGCAGTTTCCCTTAGTCTCGATGGGCGCCGCGTTAAGAGGCGCCGGTGTGGTCATGCCCACGGTAGCCGTGCTGGTCATCACCGTCGTTCTCAATCTCGTGTTAGCGCCCGTCCTAATTTTTGGCTGGGGTACCGGACATCTTTTCGGCGTGACGGGAGCCGCCATGGCGACGTTTTTCGCCATCGGGCTGGGCGTGGCTGCAATGTCCGGATATTTCGTGATCAGGGAGAAGTACCTGGCCTTCGAGCTGTCAGGTTTGCGGCCCAATTTCGAACTGTGGCGCGAAGTGTTCCGAATCGGATTTCCTGCGGGAGCTGAACTGGGAATTCTGGGAATTTACTTAATTCTGGTGTACGCGGCGATTCGTCACTTTGGATCTGCCGCCCAAGGCGGATTCGCGATCGGTGCCCGCATCATGCAATCGCTCATCCTCCCGGCGGTCGCGATCGGCATGGCCAATGCTCCGATCGTCGGTCAAAACTACTCCGCGAACAAATTCCTGCGCGTCCGCGAGGGCTTTTGGGGCGCGTGCGTGCTGGGCTCACTCGTGATGCTCCTGCTGACCGCGGTCTGCCAGTTCAGACCTGAGGCTGTGGTCAGACTCTTCTCGCGACAGGATGATGTGATATCGGTAGGGGCCGGCTACCTAAGGGTCGTCTCCTTAACTTTTCTCGCCACAGGCTTGATTTTCGCATCTTCCAGCGTCTTTCAGGGACTGGGCAATACCGGGCCTCCATTCTTGAGCTCCGTCATACGGCTCTTTGTGTTTGCTGTGCCCATGCTTCTGCTTCTGCATCTGCCAGGACTCACCTTGCGTCACGTGTGGCTGCTATCGGCCGCATCAATCTGGGTGCAGGCGCTCGCTAATCTTTGGTTTCTACGAAACGAATTCCGGAATAAGCTGGGCGCGGAAGCTTTGCGGTGAGCTAGCTCTATGTCGAATGCCAGAACGTTCTTGTGGCTGTTTATCTACGTACAGGCCGGATTTATCACTCTGGATCTATACGAACACTGGCGTTTGGCTCGGGGGACCAGCATACGCGATTCGTTGCGTAAGAACTTCCCTTTGATTTTTGCGATCGCCATCGCGTGTCTGGCCTATTTCGCACTGCAGCTAGCGCTGGCTTCCACCCTTCCCACCATCAGTAGAGTCACGGATCTGGCAAACAGAATTGTAAGCGCCTCCTCCGCTGAGCCTAATCGGCTATGGACGATTCCCGCGTTCCTGGCCGCCTTTTTTACCGGCACTTTTTTTGATTATCTAGTCCACCGCTTCCTGCTGCATGGCCCGTTCTTCAGTCTGCATGAAAACCATCATCTCCCTTCCGTCATATCCAACGTGATGCCGGGAATTGCCGCTCGGCCCTTCGTGGCTATACCCAACTTTCTCATCAACCTCTGCTCCTGTGCGGCGATCTTCACCATCGTGTGGCTAAGCGGTCGCCGGGAGTTGATTGCCGTGTTTATCACTGTCTTGCCTTCGCTCTTATTGACGTTCGCGTTCGTGGCCAGCGCCAGCCACTCGATCTTTCTAAGGCGCTTCGATTGGGCGGATACGATTTTCCGGTGTTTGCTGTTAATCAGCCCGCGCGAGCATCTGCTGCATCACGCCGCGACACTCAAGGGCAACTACGGCAACTTCACTGCGCTGTGGGACCACGCCTTCGGCACCTATGTCTCACCTCGCGGGGCGGGCCAATTCCGCCTCGGCCTAGACTACGATCAGGACTTTCTCGGAGCGGTAACTGCAGGTCGGTTCAAACTTTCTCGCGCGCTGCGCCTCCGCTATCAGGTGGGGCGCATCTGCCGCCTCGATGCTGAGGCCAACCGCGCTCGAGAGTGACTCTTGTGGCACCACCCCAGTTTGCACTGGAATTAGCCCCACTCTTGGAACAGCATATGAACAAGTCAGAGGAGAAACCACTATGAATCGCCTCGCCGGAATCAAGGTCCTCGCCGGTTTCATGGGGATTTACCACATTCTCATGGGTGTATTTGGAATCGCGTCTGGCTCCCTCGCGGCCTGGGCTGCACGTGCCTTGTGGCATGCCAATGTTAATGTTGACCTGCAATTCACCTACTTGGCGAAGTTTTTGGGAGCTTACGTGATCGGTTTTGGCGTCATGATGCTGCTTATCGCCAAAGACCCCGTCCGTTACGGCGCGCTGGTCTATCCTGCGGTTGTTGTCGCTGTATTACGGATTGCTGAGAGGCTGGTCTTCGCAAGCGAGTTAAAGAGTGCATTCGGCATAGGCATGGATCGTACCGTCGGGACCATCATCGTTGTCGGGGCACTAAATCTTGGCTTGCTTCTGCTGAAGCCCCGCCAGACGTATTCTTCTTCGCGATAGCCGGTGAGGTCAGGAGACCTCCTGGCAGATGCGGTATCTCTCGACCGTCGAGAAGCAGCGTCAGTAGCTCGGCGCCTTATTCGGTTGCCTTTTTGGTGTCATCTTCCAGTGCCTGGGAGTCGCTCGTCTCTTGCTGGTGGAGTCTTTCGAATTCGGACAGGACGCCCTTTGATTTCTCAGCTTCCCCGAGCCGGGCATATACGCGGGAGAGCTGATAATAAGCGGCGCTCAGATTGGGATCGTACTGGACTGCCTGGCTCAACTCCTCAGCCGCTGCTGGCAGTCGATTGGACTGCACCAGCAGTTTTCCCAATTCGTAGTGCGACAACGCATAGTTCGGAGTGACCTCAATCGCCTTCCTTAACGATTCTTCGGCTTTAACATTCTGACTCTCGCGCGCCAGAAGGATCCCAAGATGGCAATGGAAACGGGCATTCTCCGGCTGCAAAGCAATGGCGCGGCGGAGGCATTGCTCGGCCTGGCCGGTCTTGCCCTCGCTCACCAAGGCCACGGCTTCCATGAACAGCGCTCGCGCTGAACTGGGGTTGAGTTCAACCGCCCGCGCCAGATTTTTGCCCGCTTCCGGGAAGCGCCCAGTGAAGTAAAGGCTGACGCCGGCCAGGTAGTATGGTTCATCCCAGTCAGGCGCCAGAGAGGCTGCCTTGCGGGCGACTTCGATGGCCGCGTCCTGTTGTCCGGCACGCTGAAGGAGTCGAGTGTGAAGGACCAGGAGCCGGGGATTGTCAGGGGCCAGCGCAAGCGCCGCTTCCGATTCCCGGTTGGCCTCCTCGAAACGGTGATCCAGATAATAAGCGCTGCCGCGCAAATAGTGATCATCGTCGGTCGTCGGTTCTGCGATTAGGTTCAACACCTGCCCGGGCTGGCCCGATTGCAGATAGGCCAGCGCCAGTTGATGACGAATCTCAACGTTTTCGGGATGGATTGCACTGGCTTCGCGAAGATAGATCGCGGCATCCTTCGGCTGAGCATGCTTCAGGAAGAGCTGGCCGATGGCGGCGCTCCACTGGAAATCTGAGCCCAGCCGCCCGGCCGCTGCTTGCGCCTCGTTGCGCGCTTCTGCCACACGCCCCGCCTCGAGTTCGGCACGGGCGATGTTGAAAGCCACGTCCGGCCGGCGAGGATTTAACTTCCTGGCGCGGGTCAAATGGCCTAGTGCCTGCGCAGGATGGCCCTGTTCCAGGAGCACGATGCCGAGATCGTAGGCGGCGTCGGCCTGGTTGGGATCCAATTTCACAGCCTGCTCAAGCTGGGAGCGTCCCTCCTGCAGTTTGTCTTCCCGCAGGTAGGCCAGGGCCAGATTGTAGTGGCCATGATAGGACTTCGGTTGCAACTCCAGGGCCTGTTTATAGTGCTCGATTGCCTTGAGAGTCTCGCCACCCTGGAACTCGGTGAGTCCCAGCAAAAGGTAGGCTTCCGCGTACTTCGAATCGGCCTGGACGGCCTGGTTCAGTTTTGCAACAGCGGTGGCCGAATCTCCCGCAGCCAGGGCTTTTTGAGCGCCCGCGAAGTAAGAGCGTGCCAGTGAGCGGCCGGGTGCCAATTGCTGCGCGTTTGCAGGACAAAGAGCGGCCGTCATCTGCAGCAAGATGAATCCCGCCGCAACCAACCGTGAAATACCGCAACCTGGTGTGCCTGAGTCTTGAATCCGCTGGAAAAAAATACCCGAAGCCACAAGCCTGTCTCTACGTTCCAGCATATGTTCCGATTGCCCAGATTATATCTTGACTGTACATGTGGATGTTCGATACTTTGTCTCTATTAAATCGTTTAGCTACCCCACTCCAAACCGCCCGTTGGAGGTGCTTCGTGAACAAATCACTACGTAAGAGGCTAGTTTACCTTGCTGCCGCGCTCATCATGGGCAGCCAACTCTTGTACAGCGAGGTAACAGCTGGCGTGCTGGGTACGGTAGTGGACTCTAGCGGAGCCACGCTGCCTAACGCGACCGTGACTCTTAAGCATCCAGAAACCGGGCTGAGTCGTCGCGCGCAGACGGATGCCTCGGGCAGCTACGAGTTCCTAAGCGTTCCGGTGGGAGAGAACTACTCTCTTCAGGCCGAGGCGCCGGGATTCCAAACCAGCGTTCAAACTGGCATAAAACTTCTGGTCAACCAAAAGTACCGGGCCGACTTCAAGCTTGTGGTCGGCGCCGTGAGTCAGACCATCGAGGTCTCCAGCTCCACCACCCAGGTGGATACTACCAGCACCCAGCTTGGAGACGTCATTGAAAACAGGAAGTTGACCGGCATTCCCCTGAATGGCCGCAGCTACATTGACTTGATGGGCTTGCAGGCGGGTGTCATCCCGGTTTCCTTCGATAGTACGCAGCACGACCGGCTCGTCTCTGGCAATCAAAGCGCTGGCCAGGTGTCGGTCAACGGACAACGGGAGACTGCCAACTCTTTCATGGTGAACGGCGCCGACGTCGAAGAAAGCGTCCAAAACGGCGCGTCCATCGTGCCCACTCTCGACTCCATCGAGGAGTTCCGCCTGCTGACCAACTCGTTCAATGCCGAGTACGGCCGTTTCTCCGGCGCCATTGTGAATGTCGTCACCAAGAGCGGCACCAACGAAATTCACGGCTCTGTCTATGAATTCCTTCGCAACGAGAAGCTCGACGCGAGAAGCTACTTTGATCAGGAACGGGGCGTGTTCAAGCGTAACCAGTTCGGAGGCACCATCGGCGCCCCTGTGGTGAAAAACAAGCTGTTCTTTTTTGGCGACTACCAGGGCACACGCGAAATACGGGGACTTTCCTCGGGAGTGATTAACACCCCTTCGCTTCTCGAACGGACCGGCGACTTCTCCGATCTGTCGACAACTCAATACGCGCCCTTCACCGGAACAGTTCGTGGCGATAGCAGCCCAACCAATTTCGCGGCCACCCTCACCCAGCGCCTGGGATACGCGGTCACGCCGGGTGAGCAGTATTGGTTCAGCGGCTGCACAACCAACACCCAATGCGTGTTTCCTGGCGCGGCAGGGCCGGTTATCCCTCAAGCCGCCTGGTCTCCGGTTGCGGTGAAGACGTTGAAGTTCATCCCCACCCCCAACGGGGTCACGAACGGAACGCCCAACTTTTCCACCACCGCCGAGAAAACGAATGTGCACGACGACAAGTTCGGGATCAAGATTGACCTGAACAAATTCGGCAACTGGTCTTTTTATTATCACTACGACGATTCCAGCTACCTGAATCCCTATCCTGCGTTTACCTCTAACGTTCCGGGCTTTTCCGCGGTTACGGACTCGCGCGGCCAGCTGATCGGACTGAGCCACACCAGCATCATCAACCCCACTACTGTCAACGAGTTGCATCTGAACTATACCCGCTTCGCATTCCTGAAAAACAAACCCGTTGGCGGGCTGGGCAAGGTGACGGATTTTGGATATGTCGAGGGCGGGTTGGGAATCAATCCGGTCAATCCTGCTACCGAAGGCGTTGCGCCCATCGGTCTGGACCAGTTGGGTCTTAACTTCGGCCTGCCCGATGGCACCACCGGCCAGTACAACAACACCTATCAAATCACCGACAACTTTTCGAAGGTAGCAGGAAGGCACACGCTCAAGTTCGGCGGTGACGTCCGCTACATCCAGGTCAACGAACGCAACACTTACACCTCCAACGGATGGTTTCTGTTCGACGGAGGAGAGACCGGCAATGACTTCGCCGATTATCTGTTAGGGGCACCGGACCTGTTCAACCAAACCAGCCACCAACTGCTGGATTCCCGCACCAAATACTTCGGACTGTATGGGCAGGACACGTACAAGGCCAGGCCCGACCTCACCATCAACTACGGATTGCGCTGGGACGTGAGCCAACCCTTCTACGACACGCAGAACAGAATCCAAACCTTCCAGCCCGGCGTGCAGTCCAAGATTTACCCGGATTCGCCAACGGGTTTCGTTTTCCCGGGCGATCCGGGCGTGCCGCGTACGCTGGCGCCGACGCAATACAACCGATTTGCCCCACGGCTCGGGATAGCCTATTCGCCGGGAGCCACCGAGGGATTGGCGGCAAAGATCTTCGGCGGTCCGGGGAAGACCAGTATCCGGGTGGGCGGCGGGATTTACTACACCGCCATCGAAGATCAGAGTCTCTTCGTTGAAGTCGGCGATGCGCCCTTCGGACTGTTCTACGTCAGTCCAGTCCCGGTTTACCTCGAGGAGCCCTACAAGAATCGCACCACACCACCAAGCCCGGTAGGAAACCGCTTCCCTTTCACCATTCCACCGGCGGGAGCCACCGGGATTTGGCCGATTTACCTGCCGATCTCAGGTTCTCCTACTTTCAAGCTTAACAACAAGCTTCCTTATGCTGAGCATTTTAACTTTACTATTCAACGCGAGATTTCCAAGACTGCCGTGTTTTCGATCGGCTTCGTGGCATCGCGCGGCCGCCATCTGTTTTCCCAGATAGAGGCGAATCCAGGCAGCGCGGCCAAGTGCTTGGCAGTCGCTCCGCCGCTGGTTCCTGCTGGTCAAGAGTGCGGTCCGTTCGGGGAAGACTCCATTTACAATCTGTCGAACGGTACGGTCGTCAATGGGACGCGGCCCTTTTCCGTCACCTCTGGCCGGGAACTGGCCAATGGCCAGCTTGATTTCTCCAGCAACTCCTGGGAAGCCACGGTCGCCAATTCCAACTACAACTCCCTCCAGACCAGTCTGGAGAAGAAGGTCGGAGACCTCCGGTTCCTGGCAGCCTATACCTGGTCTAAATCCCTCGATAACTCCTCTGGCTTCAACGATCCGATCAACCCTTTCAATCCCAACAATAGCCGGGCGCTTTCCCAGTTCGACATAACTCATAACTTTGTCATCAGCTACGGTTACGAGTTGCCTTTCGCCCGGGCGGCGCACGGGGTCAAGGGAAAGTTGCTGGCCGGTTGGACGGTTTCTGGAATTACACGCTTCGCCACGGGTTTCCCGGTTACGCTCACAGAGAGCGACGACGCCTCCCTCTGCGGTTGCAACGGCGCCGACGTACCCAACTACGATGGCACATCCATCCACTTCCTTAACCCGCGTAACACTGGAAATCAGCTCTTTGACCCCGCCCCATTTTCTCCTGAAACCATCGGCATCGCAGGCACTTCGAACCGGCGCTTCTTTCATGGTCCGGGATTTAATAATTGGGACATCGCCTTGCACAAGAACACTCGGATCGGCGAAAGGATGGCGTTGGAGTTTCGCGCAGAATTTTTCAATGTCTTCAATCACGCCCAATTTGAGAATCCTCGCGGTGACATCAATGGTAGTGACTTCGGCAAGATTACCAATGCGCGAGACGCCCGGATCGGACA
>Ga0137388_10000323_pt1 | contig 25689 bp, 20 predicted proteins | sample 15con2h14AmetaG_FD_104644 | JGI IMG/M metagenome (GOLD analysis project Ga0137388, IMG submission 104644) | Vadose zone soil microbial communities from Angelo Coast Range Reserve, California, USA - 15con2h1.4A metaG | ecosystem: Environmental > Terrestrial > Soil > Vadose zone > Saprolite...
CACGATCATGACCGAAAACCGGTGCTGCTTTTACCTGCATGTGTATGAAGGACTCCGCCATATCGATACTATCGACAAGCGTTGTCGTGATCATGCCGACGCGCAAGTGCAACTTTGTGGTGAGATGGTAGGCGAGAACCCAGAGCAGCGTTGATTTGCCAGAGCTTCCAATCCCAATCAGGTTATAGATTCCATCGAGACGCAGTGATCTGGTTGAAAGATCAAGCTGTCCTCCAACATTTTGTGCCAGGCGTTTCTGTAAATCGTTCATACGCCCTGTCCACTTGCCATCAGGCAGGTATGCATCCATTTCTGCTGCTGCCTGCAGCAGGTCATCAAACGAGATGTCCAGCGGTTCACGATGGCGGGGAGCTGCGCTGGGAGGGGTGCTTGTTTTGTGCATGAAGGCTTCTGGTATGGTGACGCGACGTGGGGTATCATCCACGGCGAAGGTATATTCTGTGCCTGCTTGTGCAAGCGATGTACGCCGCTGGATGTGGGGTGCCGGCTCCAGCAAGAGTGTATCATAGATATCCATGCGCTCAGGCCAGAAGCCGTTACGTAAGCGACGAACGGTTTTCGTCACCAGATCAAGCTCATAGAGACGATACGTTGCGGATATCTCCATATAACGTTCTGCTTCTCTCTCCCAGGCGGCAGCCGTGAGCAGGAAACGGATGCGCTGCCTTGCCTTCATGCACATCGCAAAGAGATCATCCCTTGCATTGATGCTGGCAAACCTATAGCCTGAGAGGAGTGGCCATATTTCGGTATAAGGGGCATCAGGGCAGAGATGGTCACGCAGTCGCAGTCCTAGTTCGATCTCAAAAAACTGTTTTTCATCATCGTCATCAGTAAAAGGGGAGCTATCAAGCTCCTTGACTTTTTTGTGGAAGTCACGTTGCCACCGTTCCCATCTATTCATCGTCGTCCTCCTCTACGAGATGGTGCTCGTATCGTTCGATTTCATGAAGAAATTCGCTGACATACAGGATGTCGATGTGCTGACCCTCTGGCCGAATCCACAGGCGGTTAAGCACCTCGCGGTAGGTGGGCGTCTTGCGGTGGTCTGGGAGGAGATAAAACATGCGATCCCACAGTTCAGGCGTGGGGAAGAATTTGCCGGTGAGCTGTTTTGCAAGAGCGGCGGCGCTTTTATAATCCTTCAAGTCAACCGCAAAGCGAGTGTGGTCAGAGAGCGTGACCACCATATCGGGCTGGTCGATATACGGCCAGAGTTCGCAGTGCAGGCCCATTTCTTGTGTCAATTTGTCATAGAGATGGATGAGCGCAACCTCCGGTCCTGCAACCGATTCTTGGATGCCGAATGTCGTCTGAAGGGCAACTGCTGGCATGATTGGTTCCCATATTGTTGGGAAATGAAACTGTGGCACTTGTTCTGCGCAGAGGGGGTCATAGCAGCGTGCCACGTTTGGTTCACGTGCTGACCATTGCAAAGGCCAGCCGCAACGCGGGCAGCGTGCAATCACAGGGGTTCCCTGCTCGTAGCGAATACACGCTTGCAAGATGGGCTCGTAGCATTTTAAGAGTTCCTCGCGAATTTCTGGTGCCCAGCCTGGATCACTCACAATCGTGATCTTGCCCTCAAACAACACCTTATGCCTGCACACAAAGGTACGCCATCGGGTATATTGTTCAGCCGGATCGAATCCTTCGCTCAATTGGCCTGACCAGCATATGTCAAGGATGCGCTTGGTTGTCAAATCGGCAAGCTCGCGCTCTGGGTGAATAGATCCGCCCATCTCACGATCAAGCTCACGGCATGTCTCGGTGGGAATACCATAACTGAGCAATGCTCCTTCAAGCGACGCACTTGATGATGGGAATGGAATTGGCCACTCTTCCAATGGTAGATGCAGCCAGTGCACAAGATCGGGAAGGTGGCGTGGCGGCTTTATATCTAATCCCAGGCAGAGTGCATAAAGCTGGTTCCATCCCTGCTGCAAGTATTCGTCCAGGTGACTGACTGGCCGACTTGTCCCGTGCTGCCGACTATCTTCCTGGCGCATCAAGCCAACAGCCAGCCTTGCCAGCATCAGCTCGATGTCAATGCCTAACGTTTCAAAAGCACTCGTTTCTGAGGTATGTTGTGAACTACCCTCCCACCTCTCATCCCCTGGTTCCACAGTGATCCTACTCAAAATTTGTCTCCTTTCGGCTACTGCCTCCGGCAGTCCCCAAGTGCTCTACAAAAACAAAAAATGCGCAAGTGATTACCACTTCTGCCTATCCACGCTAGAGCTTACGATGAAAACAGAACAGCATTGATCCTCATGATGATAATTGGCAAAAAGCTCTCCCAATGCCAGCATTCTTATCATCGCGTGAGAAAACGGAAGAGGGTGAGAAAGATCATAACATCGCCAGTCTGTGAGCTTGAATCTCGCTGTAGATGTACTCCAAAGTAAAACTCCTTACGCTTTTCGCATCATTGTCGGCATGCTCTACTCATAGTGGTTCCTGGCATCCGGACAGGTGAGCAGAGAAAGCTATTTGAGAAGTGCGAGGCAAGCTGCGCTTCTCGCTCTTCCATCTCGAATTGGTCTTGGATCGAGCTAAATAAATTGTGTTGACATGTCCACCCAATTTTCCTCCGAAAAAAATTACTCCCAGAGGGAGGAAGCATGCGTCACCGGTCGGCCCTGATGGGGCACGAGTTTCCGCTCAGGTGTGATGGCGACCAGATGTAGCTCCTTGAGCCGGTTCGTGAGGGCAGAAATCGTGACACGAAATTGGTCTTTGAGAGCATAGAGATCAGGCCAGTGGTAGATATCCACCCTGGCACAAGCGGCTCTCAAGAGATCCTGCGGCATGAGTATGCAGGCCGCAAAACGCTCTGCCTGGAATTCCCTTCGCTTTGCGTTACGGTCCCGCTCTTCATTTGAATTCATACGGCAGAGGATAACAGACGGTTCCTGTGTCTCTGGAAGCAGGAGGGTATTGAGACTGCCATGATCAATATGAAGGACATCATGCCCGAGTTCATGGGCAAGCGAGTACTCTTCTGTGCCCTTGTATTGGTCAAAAAAAAGCTGTTTGTTTTCATTGACAATGATTTCAAGGGCAGAATGCGGGTACCCCCTCGCCACAAGCTTCGCCAGTACTGGTGAACCGTGATAATCAGGAATGGCTTCGCGAACGATAGGTATGTCGACAACCAGGTCGATGATCTCCTCAATCGGCACCGGTGGAGCCGAAATCGGTTTAAATTTGCGTCCGTATTTCTGTAATATGTCGGTAGCACATGCCTCAATCTCGGCATCCGAGATGTAGCGATCGATCTGTATCGTCACTTTTATTGTCGGTCTCCCTGGTTTTTATGCTGGTTGTCAGGTTGTGCGATGTCGGATTCCCGCGCCAAATTCAGCATCTGGCGGTAGGTCTCGTCGGGCAATTTCCGCTCGCTGAGTACGCGCAGCAGTTCTACTGCTTGTGGGCTTTCTTCGAGCACTGCCTTGAGATCCTTTGGGACTTTCCCAGCAAGGTTAATGAGTTCATCTGCATCGGCGTCTAATACTTCTGCTATATGCCGAATGACCTCTTCACTGGGCGGTGCTGAGCGTCCTACTTCAATTTTGCTGAGGTAGGTAAAATCTATTCCTACCTGGGCAGCCAGATCACGCTGGCTCACATTTTTCTGTTTCCGTAAATCACGGAGGCGTCTCCCGAACTCCATTGTTCCCCTCAGCTCACAGAACGGTTATGTCTCTCTCCTCATCAAGAGTAGCATGGTTGGGTTGGGTTGTCAACACAAGTAGCTGAAAGGCAACAACAGCGTAGGGATATGGCCCTCAACCAGTGACTTCACCACCTTGAACTGCACTTTCTCGAAATAGTTGCTCCTTTGTATCGTCACATGCTTGCCTCAAACAACCCCAGCGAGCAGATAATCTGTGGCTCCTGCTGGTCACTGCGCTCTTGTACGAGGCAGAGGCGATCTTCGGCGCGCAGATCGACGACGAGCTGCGCCAGGTGGTCGTCGGTGATGCCGCTTCTCATCTGGCGGTTCAGCGTGTCTCTGGCGGTTTCGCGCAGAGGATAGCGGTAGATGTCGTCGATGGCAGACAGCTGTTCCTGTGATGGTGGGAAGAGCGTTCCCGTGAGCGATTCGGCATACTGCTTGAGACGTTCATAGGTGCGGCGGCGCGCGCTGGATGGGCTGCCGAGCTGACCGCCTGTACTCTCGGCCTGCGCTGCCACAATGTGCTCCACACCTGCTTTTACCAGGTCGTGCTGCTCATCCGGGCGCGGGATGGCCGGTTCGTCGATGGAACACTCAGCGGCGCGCAGGATCGCCAGTTGCGACTGTGTCACGTTTTCGCCCTTGCGATTGACCCAGGTCAGCGCGTCCGCATCGTCACCTGTCCGCATGTAGACCAACACCCCTTCGGGAGCCAGTGCTGTGCTCCGATGAGCGCGAGTCGAGAAGACGACGTTAGGTAGCCGTTCGATGATGCCTTTCAGTTTGGGATTGGCATCGGTCGCGTTTTTCCAGATTTGGTAGGCCTGCGATGCCAGGTCTACCTCGGTATCGGCCTCGCCATCCAGGATGCCCGCCTTTTCGTTATAGAGATCGACCAGGGATTGCGTATTGGCCTCATCTTCAAAGAAAGCTTCGTCGGTGCCCACCACTTCGGCGTTTTGTTGCAATCGGACACGCACGCGTTCGCGCAGGCGAATGATGCGCTCCACACCCTCGGCGGGCAGGAAGGAGTAGCAAGCGATGGTATCCGACTGCTGCCCAATGCGGTCAACGCGCCCCGCTCGCTGGATCAGGCGGATAATGGCCCACGGCAGGTCGTAGTTGACCACAATGGCCGCGTCTTGCAGGTTTTGCCCTTCGCTCAAGACATCGGTTGCCACCAGGATACGTAGTTCGTCGGTGAGTCTAATCTGTTCGCGTTTCTCGTTGCTCACCGGACTGAAGCGCCAGGCGAGTGCAGTCGGATCGTCGGAATCGCCGGTGACGCCTTCAAGCGCCGTGATGCCTCGTGCCTTGAGTTGCTCCATCAGATAAGACACCGTGTCGGCAAACTGGGTGAAGACCAGGATTTTCTCGTTGGGGTGCTGCTGCGTCAACAGATCGACGAGTGCGGCCAGCTTCGCATCCTTTGCCGCATCCCATGTCCCGCACCAGTTCAGCACCGAGAGCAGCGCCCGCGCATCGGAGAGCAAATCCTTTTTCAAATCGGCATTGAAGAGGGCGGGACGCAACCACTTGAAGCGCCTGGGATACTGCCCGACATATTGCTGATAGACTTGCGCTGCCCGGCGGTGGTATTCATCCTCGCTGCGCAAGGGTGAGATGATCATCATGTCGGTCAGAGCCGTAGCCTCGCCGCCATCGCCATTATCTATGGCGTCCGGCAGCAAGGCGTTTTCGTCTTCGTCGCTCACGCCTGGATCGAGCAGTTCGGCATCCTGGGTGCCAATGGGCAGTTCCAGGTTGTGCTCAATGGCATGCAGAAAGATGTAGTTGCGCAGCACATGGCGTTCGATGGACTGCAAGAAGGCCGGACCGCCGCTCTCTAAACGTTTGAAGAGGTTGGTGCGGCAGAATCCCATGAGGCGCTTGCCCGCTCTTGAGAGACTGGCAAGCTGACTTGCCTCACTGGCTGTGGGCCGCTCTTTCGGTCTGGTGGCAATGTAGGTGGCCAGGCCATAGCGCGGCAGGTTAAGCGTGTTGATCGCCTCGACCACGCTGTCTGAGTAGAGCAGGGCATAGGGATCGCTCGCCTGCTCGTCGGTGATGGCGAACTTGACAGTGCGAGGTACGCGGACCGGGAAGTAGGAGTGCCTGCCATCAGGGAAGAGCAGGTACTTGCGCCCCGTCTCCGAGTCGGTCTGGGCGTAGTTCTCTTGGATGAAGCTGCGTGTGCGCCGCACGAGATAGAGGCGCATCAGGTCGCGCCGGTCGTCGGGGTACTCGCTGTGTTCAAAGGCGGTGAGCGAGCGCACCGGGCATTGATAAAGGGCGCTGAAGTGGCTCTCACCCAGTTCGGCAATCAGGCGCTCGGGGCGAATACCCAGATCTTTGCTCTGCTCGTCTGAGAGGAAGAGGCGCAGCTGGGCCGAGAGGTCAAGGTAGGTCTTGTTGTAGGGGGTGGCAGAGAGCAGGATGCACTTGCTCTCGTTCTTTTCGATGTAGTCCTTGATCACCTTGTAGCGTTTGCCCTCGCGGTTGCGCAAGTTGTGGCTCTCATCGATGATTACGACACGAAAGCGGCGCAGGTCGGGCAGTTCATTTTGCACGTTGCTAACGCTGTGAACTTCCCCGACGAGATGATAATCGTGCAGGTAATCGCGCCACATGGTGACGAGGTTCTTGGGACAGAGCACCAGCGTCTCCGTGCCGTAGTTGTCTTGCATGATGCGTGCCAGGGTCGTTGCCATCAGCGTCTTGCCCAGGCCGACCACATCGCCGATCAGCACCCCGCCGCGCCTGTTCAGATGGTGGGCAGAGATCTTGACCGCCGCAACCTGGTACTCGAAGAGGCGGTCTTTGAAATCGCGGGGTATGCGAAATTCTAGCAGGCCGGTGCGGGCCTCTTCTGAAAGGTGATAGGCCATCTTGAGGTAGATGTAGTGCGGCGGGAGCATCTCCTCGCGTGCCCAGCTTTCGTCGATGATCTCGGCCAGTTCCTGCGAGATGTCGAGACACCAGCGATCGTCCCAGCGCTCGTTGAACCACTGCTCGAGCTTCTGGCAGGCATCGCTATCAACGACATCGACATTGAGTTCGCCCTGGCCAGACAGTCCGGCAAAGGTGAGGTTACTGCTGCCCAGGAAGCCGACGATGGGCATGTTGTAATTGTCCGGTTGATGCAATAAATAGAGCTTGGCATGCAGCTTGTGGCGCAAGAAGAGCTTAACGGCGAGCTTGCCGCCGCGCAGTTCGCGACTCAGGCGGCGCAGGCCCTCTTCGTCCTCGTTCGACGGTGCCCCGACGAGCAACTGCTGGCGAAACCCCTGCGCCATCTGCTTGCGCAGTCTCACGGCCGTGCCCTGGTCGATCTCCTGGCCGCCTGTGAGACTGAAAAGTGTGCGCAGTTCGTTTTCGGGCTTCTCCTGCATCCCGATGAGCAGGCGGCAGCGCCCGTTCTCGTCGCCCTTCCACTGCTCCATCAAACTGTCAATGGCACGCCAGCCACGCAAATTGAAATAGCCCACACAGAAATCGGCCCGCTGTGCAATTTTCAGCGTATTCCGTAAGGCATCCAGCAGTTTCTGGTCTATGTTGTCGAAGATGCGGGGCATATGTCAGTCCTCCTCGCCTTCGTCTTCATCTCCGTGCCCCATACGATACTTGATATCGTAATTGATGATGAAATCCAACTCCTCGTCCGTGAACCCGTGGTGTCTAGCAAGGACACTGTCGATTGCGCTTATAATTTTGAAGGACATACCTGGATTGAATTCATCATATTCTACTCTTCCGGTGGCTTTTGATATCACAACCTTACGAGTAGCATTCTTTTTCAGATCTAGCATTAGCTCTTGCCCAAGGCTTTGTAACATGGAGAGATCATTGAACTCTTGAATGTTCCCCAACTTAAATGCCCTTACATCTTTATACCCACAATGGAAGGCATCCCCGTGGGCAAGCCAAAACCAATAGAACAAAGAACTATTAAGTACTGCGAGGATAGCGCTTCGAACTTCAGATTCAAAGTAGAAAGGTTTGTAATCTTCAGATTTTTTCTGTCCTTCAGCTTCATTCCAAAAGTAAGGGATGAAATCAACAGCCTTAATAAAATAGCCAATGATCCGATGTACATAAATTGGGTGTTCATTTTCAGGTGCTTCAAAATCTGCTATCTCTTTCCCGTTTAGTTTTGTAATAACGGATTCTGCAAGAGGACTGGAATATTTAGGAAATATATCCGGATAAACTTCTTTCTGAAGAGGCTTAGAATAGGCAAGCAAAGAAAATAAAAATTCTCTTGCTTGAGTGGGCCAGCGTTGATAGTGTGTTGTTCTAATTGTTAAAGTATTCATGTTGCAGCTTCCTATAGAAACAAAGATCACGCTCCTACAGTGCTCCAATCCCTCAAATAACTTTCCTGGGCGGTCATCAAATGGAATGATATAAAGAGAACTGCTTTGATTTCTTAGAAGGGCACGAACAGAACTCATTCTAGACGATCCGACTAATGGCAATTGAACAATATAACTCATACAACCTTTGAAAGATCGTAGGCTTAATGCGCGCTCAGTACACATACCATGTAGGTTCCCGCTTCCTTCCGTCACATAATTGCGGAGAGTATAAATCTTGCGTACCGAAGAATATTCCTTCCATGGTGGATTGCCAATAATCACGTCAAAGCCCCCCTTTTGCATGATCCCGTAGAACTCGACGAACCAGTGGAACGGTTGGTGGCTTTGCTTCCAGCCCGCGAACTCTCTGGCGTATGCCTGCATATCTTTGATATTGGAGCGGTCGATGCCGTATTCGCTGGCAAGGTAGCGGTCAAGCTCGTCGTTCAACGCAGAGAGCTGGAAGCGCACCTGCTGCTTCTTTTCTGCTATCAATTCAGGGTCAACGTTGATGGCCGTTTGCATGGCGCGGAAATCGTGAAAAGCCCGCTCCACCTCTTGCGCTTTTTGCTCGATGCGTGTCATCGCATTGTCGAAATCCAGCTTACTCGTGATGGCGCGTTCGGCCTCGGCATAGGTGGCGAAACCGACGAGCGTGTTCCCGGCACGGATATTGAAATCGATGTCGGGCAACGGCTCGATGGCGGCAAAGGCCTATAAGTGCGATATTGACCAAAAGATACGATGTGCCATATAACTATGATTGAGCTAATGTATGAAGTGGCTCTAGAGGCTCTTGTACATACCTTGAAGATCTTCAGTTCGCTACACGAGACACGGCATTCTCGGCACTTACCCGCCCGGCCAACGCCGCTGGCGCGGTGACTTCCTCCGTCAGTCAGGCCGGTCGCAAGGAGAATGTGAGGCGTTCAGAACGGCAAATCCCTTCTACCAATGAAGAACAACCTGCTTTTACATGCACGACGGCTGAAAAAGAGCAAGCTCAGCCTCAGTTATATGGCACGTCGTACTTTCTCGTCAGAAAGACACCGACAGGCCTCCTAGTGTTAGCTGCCTGCAGCCGCAGGGCAGCCATCAATCTCACGTTGTTTCTGCGTGATCTATGTAACCTTATGCAAGACCGTGCGATCCCGCCATCCAGGCCTAAAATGCGCGAGCGTGTCACCAGATGCAGAGTAGTTTCTCAGCCATTTCGCTGCAACTCTGCTCGAACGACCTTTGAAGCCACTCCTCTTCAATCAACTCACCGCAGAAAACTCGTGGCAGATTCCGCAGTATCTGCCACGAGTGGAACCAGCAAGACTCATACGCTCACGCTCAAGTACGACGGGCAAAAGCTGAAATGACAAGCGAAAACTCACCGCAGAAAAGTGTTTTGGGCCAAATGAAAGTCCACTTTGCACTTGGTAGCAGCTTCGCGCATTTCAGGCCAATAAACGTATACTCCTGAATAAATGAGAGTGAGAGGAACTTCTTGGTCGTATGACGCGATAAAGGAATAGAATGCGACATGCCAGTTAATTGGGCACTTTGAATGGATAGCATGTCGCATTTTTTGCCTCGCTACGTCATGCTGGTAATACATGTGAAGAAAGGAGTTGAACATATGAGATACGCGTCTGATAGAGTTGATCGTCACGGCTGTGGCGCGAGTGTGCTCTCACTACATATGGAAAGTCTTGGCTCCATTGCTACCTGCCAACAGGAGAAGGGGCTAGCGTATGTCGTCTGAGAAATCATTTGAAGATTTGGTGGAGCAGGCATTCACTGTTGGTGGCCAAGCATTCGACGACCTAAACAAGCTGATCTACTGTTTTCTCCGTTTCATGGGTAATCACTCAGATGCAGAAGATGTCACACAGGAGACACTATTAATCATCTGGCAAAGATGGGAGGCAGATGTGCGCGACCGCTCAAGCTTGAAACCCTGGGCACTTCAAGTTGCCTATCACAAGGCCATTGATCATCTGCGGAGAAGACGAGTGGCTCTCTCCTTATATGCGGTGAATGATCCTGATGATTCTCCTCTATATGAGTTTCTTGCCGTGATATGCCCGGAAGAACTTCCCGAAGAACATTTGGAGCAACAGGAAGAATATTTAGAGCAACAGAAGGTTCGACAACTTATCTGGAAGGCATTAGAGGAGGTACCAGATGTCCATCGTTCCTGCCTCATTTTACGCATCATGCAAAGTATCAAGGCAAAAGAGGTAGCACGACTTCACGGTTGCAGCGTGAGGCAAATAGAACGATACGTCAAGCAGGGAAAAGAGGAGTTTAACGCTGCCTTAGAGCACCATACTAGTAAACTGCAGATCGCAGAAAGGAGGCTGGGTCGATGAATCAGCAGAGCCTATATGACGAATGGGAAGAAAAAATCGTTGCTCGAGTGACAGGGGGACTGGATGCTGAGGAGCGCATCTTGTTTGACCAACATATCGAGTCGTGTGTTCATTGTGTGCAGGAACTACAAGAATATGAACTACTATCACATCGCCTCCATTCGATCGAAAAAGATATTGTCGTTCCAGCGCTCTCCCCAAAGTTGCTTGAATTAAAGCAGAAGATTGCACAAAATCACATCCAGGAGCAGGCCCAGCAAGTAGTGGAGCAAGCCTTGGTGCAAGAGAAGGGGACCATACTTTTTGAAGAGGAGGCTACTAACCCCTCAAAGATAAGAAGTGAAAAGGAATTGGAACGGAAATATGGCATGTTCTGTGGGAACGGGGTTGGAGAAAAAACGCTATCGCTCGAAGTAACACAACCGGGTTTGCATTCGTCGACAGCGGTCAAAGAGGATTCATCAGAGAGCCAACTCGTGGAATTGGCTCGAAGAGGAGATCGTGAAGCATTTGCCACATTGTATGAATGCAACTTCAACAGAGTGTACCGCTATCTTCGAGTGAAGATACGCGATGAACAGGCGTCGCAAGATCTCTGTCAAGAGACCTTTATGAGGGCTTGGCAAAATTTATCACAAGCACCGAACCGAGTACCGAATGAGGTAAGCTTTAAGCCATGGCTCTACGCTATTGCGCGTCGTATCATTATAGATTATGTGAGACAGGAGGCAAAGATCGGTAAGAGCATTTCATTGGAGCAAGATGATGTTGAGTTACAAGCGAACCCTCAGATGCAACGAGCTTTGATTGTGATGGGGCCAGAGGAACAAGTCATCCAGCGAGAGCTTGTAGCACTTGCGCTCGGACAAATTGCCCCTCTCCGACTAGCTTCTCTCTTGATGAAAGCGGAAGGGTTCTCATATGAGCAGATCGCTTCCCGATTGGCAATAACACCAAGAAGCGCTCGTGACTCTATATCAAAAGGGAGAAAGGAGCTTCGAGATGCCTTTCTATCATTGGCAGAAGATCCTTAAGGGGTCAGCATATCGAAAGGTGAAAAGTGAAAAGTGTACGCTAAGCAAAACAGGAGGTCGTGCTGATTTACTCATTTGGCTTCACAAGCGGATTGAGGAGGAAAGCTTTGAAGGTCGGAAAGTACCCCTTGCGAGATTCTCACTGCTGAGCGTTTTATCCCGAATGCTCGTCTGGGGCCCTACAGGTCAATTTACCTGTTTAGCGTACACTTTTCACGTTTCGATGTGCTGACCCTTATAGGGGAACCCTTGACTACTGTGCTATGATGTGCTACACTGTTACACAACGACACAATATTGTGTAACAGTGTAGCAATGATGTGCAACCGTGTGTACAGTTGAAGGCGACATTCTGATAGTGTAGAAGCATATCGTGATAAGGAGGCAACAATGCCAGAGAAGAGAGGGCTTGTTAAGGGCCGGCGCTATAACCTTTCGGTGGAGGCAGAGATAGATGCTGAGCTACAAAGGGTTTCTCGAAAACACAACGTCTCTGTACCGGAGCTAATCAGGCGTTATACCCAACTCGGCTTAATTGAAGACAAGGTAGGTCCGTTTAAGTTCAAAGATGTAGATGGAAGCATGAAAGAAATAGAGGTGTTTCCACCGGATGAGCATGATCAGCGGAAAAAACGCCTATGGAAGAAGGAATAGTGCTGCGTGCAAGCAAGTTGGAGAGTGTATAAATGGTCATGTCATCCGACAGCTCGACAGGAAATTTAGAGAGAGTTGAAGTCCAGCGGCTTTACGATTGGCTTTACTTTCCTCACAAATGGGACAAATGTGAGTTAGTGAGCACATCGCAACATATCAAAGCGTCTTTCATTTCCCCTCAAGGGCGAAGAATAGACGTTGTGGAAGAAAATATTGTGGTCAGCGCAACACGGATTGTGCATCGTGAGTCTCCCGTGGAGTACAAACTGATCGAAGCAGAAGGAGCCAATGCTAGGCTTTACTCTCTTTACAAATGGGACAAATGTGAGTTAGTGAGCGCATCGCAACATATCAAAGCGTCTTTCATTTCCCCTCAAGGGCGAAGAATAGACGTTGTGGAAGAAAATATTGTGGTCAGCGCAACACGGATTGTGTATCGTGAGTCTCCCGCAGAGTACAAACTGATCGAAGCAGAAGGAGCCAATACTGCAGTTGACCCGGATAACAAAAAGTAGGTAGCCCATTGATGTATGCTGTTTTAGTGATTATTTCACTCCTGTAAATGTGGCGTGGTTACAAGAGCGGTTTCTCCTATCTTGTAGTCGTTTTGCAATCGTTTCCCGTTAAGATGCAGGCGCAAATGCGAAGCTTTTCGGAGGGAAGATATGTTAAGCTCACCTTGAAGAAAATAAACCGTTCCATGTCGGGAAGCTTGACCTGCTAAGACTAACCTTCCCGGTGGAACGTGTCCTGTGCTTGCCTATGGGAATAGCCATCTACAAACACAAGCATGTCGCGCCTTGAGGGCACGCTGATGCAATATATAGTACATGCTGAATGGCGTCATGTCAACCCATTGTGACGACATTAGCTCATCTGTTTATGGCTACTTGTGGATGTGGCTATTCCTCAGATTTCGTTCCACAAAGGAGGAATAGTCTATGCCAAGAAGATCTAACTTCAAGTTGTACGCTGCGCGCGTAGAGAAGCTTTGGACAGTGAAAGAAGCGGCAGCCGCCGTTGGTGTCTCGCCTCAAACGATTCTACGCTGGGAAGCAAGAAAACAAGATCCTCACGTAAGTTCGCTGCGATCGTTGTGTACGGCGTATAACGAAAAACCGTGGGAGTTGGGGTACTGAGATTACTTCACTTGTCAGGAAGACGAGTCCCTTGCCAAGTAACCCGGCCACTTCGCCATATATGCCTGCCAGAGGCAATGAATTCTGGCAATCTCGTGAGGGAGAATCGATTTTCAGTTCTATTTGCAAATCGGTGTAACCTTCTGCCATTGGCAGACGTATCCAATGTGAACAAAAATAAATGAAGCCGCAGATACATACACCTACAGCTTCATTCTATTCAAGTGAGAGCCAGCAGCCCTGGAAAGCAAGTAGCTCTCACCGCACAGATCCAAGGAGGGACCATATGCTCTCTTTACCTACGTTTTTACGCAAGAAAAAGTTACAATTCGATATCACCTTTCTCGTTTCCATTGCCACAGTCATCGCTATTATGTTTTCAAAACATGTAGTTTCATACAAGCATAATAGCGATGTCCACTCTCTAAGCAGGGATAGGTGACATCATGATCGACTATCGCAAACAATGGTTCCTCCTTGGATTCGTTACCTTATGGCTCCTGGCCTCGCTCACGCTCCCCATTGTCGCCTTTTGTCTTACTGACAATCCCATCAGCCTGTCCTTTTTCGGCACGCTTGCGCCACCTGTCATCGTCCTGCTCCGCATCACCAAAACACTCTTCCCGCCCGGTGACAACGAAACCAAGATCGCCCTGGCAAAACAGCGTAATAAAAGGCGGGTATGTTGTTTGTCGAAATACTTTTCCGCATTTAGACAATAACTTTTCGCAGCATATTATTATTTAAGATGCAGAACGGGCATTCTCTGACACATATATTTTCTCTGCATCTTTTACCATCGTTTACGAAAAATCACGCCCCTGCTTTCACCACATTTTGCAAGGTGGCGAAGAGATATCTGACAAAAACGAAGGATATGGGTTCTCGGACTCGTTTGGTGATGCGGATTGTGCATTCAAAAAGGCCTGTGGTTCTTGTATCACCCTCAAGAGAATTTGCTCTGATCAGAACCACTAATTCTAGTTTCCAGGCTGGTCCGGTTCCATTTCTTATCGCTAAACGAGTCTGAGAACCAGGATATGGGGCGGAAACTTGTCTCTTTCATCAATCTCTGATATGAGATAATGATGGTGAACTGGCGTACTACTGCTACTCTAGAGTAATACTATGGTAAGTGAACAAAAGCTACTCCCTAGTTCCCTTTTTCAGCATCAAAACGAGGTGAACAATGGACACTGACGAAAAACTGAAATTCATTGAAAATGAACTAAACGAACGCATTGAAAGACAAACCCACTTGCGCAACGGTGACAAGAGACTAGCACTTCGTTACAAGGTAATAGCTGTCTTTTTCGCGGCAGCTATTACGATTTTATTAGGAGTGAGAGTTGATGCGACCTTAACAGAAATATTCCGCGATCTTGCCCTTATACTTGGAGCGATGATAACGGTTGTGACTGCCATAGATGCCTTTTACGATTATCGCTCTCTATGGATTAGGAGGACTTTTTTGCTGGCAAGGTTGTCTTCTCTCAGAAGAGAAGTGCTATTTTATGCGATCCAGCCAGAGCAAGGTGAGCTTCATATGAGAAAGCTTGATGAGTTTCTCAAACGTCTGGATCAAATTCTTGAGGATGATTTGCAAAATTGGATGAGGTTGCGTTCTGGTAGCGAACCGCAAGGAATATCACAAGCTCAAGAGCAAGGCTCACCAAAGGATCATTGACTCATACGTGTTGTAATTGTTGCACTAAAATCTCTGCACTGGTTTGCTGAAACGGCTCTGCAAGCAGATAGAGCATCTTGGATCCTGTGTTTTTAGTGCAAAGATTAGACTCATCCCACTTCTGAAGCTCTTTCAGTCAACATAAGCGAAAAGAATTGTGGCAGAAATCGATGGTGTTTTCACTTTTCTCAAGAAGCAGCTTGCAAATAGAAGTTGAGTATGGCAGTTTTCAGAAGGAAGTGTAGCAGAGAATTGCTCATTTTCAGTTGTTTCGTTGCTGATTTCAGAAGCAAAGTGTGGCGGTCATGTTCTATCCGGTAGGAAAGTATGGCAGTCATTCGACAAAGTCATCCATATGCGGTATTCTTGCATCATCTGTACGAGACAATACCTTGACGGCAAGAGGAGAAAACAATGGCAAAACCGCTGGATGGCACAGCATTTCATGTTTACAGCCGTCGCCTGGGCTTTTCACAAGAAACGCAAGAACTTCTCACAGCCATTCGTACCTCGCCGCCCAATCGCACGCCGGGCAATCATTACGGCAATATGCCCGTCTGGTATCCCAGTAAGAAAATGCAATGCATCATCAAAGCGGAAAGCCACAAAGTCGAATTTGCGTTTCTGCTTGAAGCAGAGCATGATGACAATGTGCTGGAGATATGGGACCAGCCTCCTGCGATCCCCCTGGAATATCAGGATAGGCGTGGTCGCCTGCAACGGCCAATGCATACGGCAGACTACTTTGTCTTCGGCTACGGTAGCGCTGGTTGGCAGGAGTGCAAACCTACGCAGGAACTGCTACGGCAGGCTCAAACGCGCCCCAAGCGCTATCTGCTGGATGAACATGGAATCTGGCGCTGCCCTCCTGGTGAGGCATTTGCCGCCAGATACGGGCTGACCTACCGCGTGCGTGCCTCTGATGAGATCAATTGGGCTGCTCAGGAAAACTGGCAATTCCTCGAAGACTACTACCAGGCTCTCGACTACCTTGCAATCTCTGAAACAGATTTGACCATCCTCTTCCAGGTTGTAGACGAGCACCCAGGGATCACCCTTACCGATCTCCGCCTGGAGGTTCCGCGTGTCAGCACGGATGCCATCAATATCGCCATTGCCAGCATTACCTGTACGTCGATTTAGCAACACATCGACTTTCTGAACCAGACCGAGTACCCGTCTTTCGAGATCGAGAGCTTGCACGGGCTCTGTTGCATCGCGGGACATCGGCCAGTGGTCGTGATCTTCTTGCTCATCCGGTGATCATTTCGCCAGGCACTACCGTCGCCTGGGATGGAAAGATCTGGCAGATCGCGAATGTCGGCCAGCAGGACATTACGCTGGTGAGTGCTGAACATGATCCTTTTGCGCTCCCTTACGCTGCTTTTGAGAAGTTGGTGAAAGCGGGAAAAATTGTCGGAGATCATCAGGGGATGCCTTCGAGTATCACGCCAGAGGGGCGCATATTACTCGAACAAGCTGGTGATATCGATCTCGCGCCGGCCATTTTTCGCAACCGGGTTATCAACCCAGAACAATATGAAGATGAAGAGCAGGCGCAGAGTACTGCAAAGCGTGCCGCCGTCCCCGAACGAACGAGATTTCGCTGGAAGCAGTGGTATCGTGAAGCAGAAATGCGCTACGGGAGTGGTTTCCTTGGTCTTCTTCCCAGGTATCACACCTGCGGAAGCGCCAGTCGGCTGGCACCAGAATCCCGTGCCCTCATCGAAGAGGTTCTCAAAACGCACTCCGATACGGTGACGAGAAAGCCCAGGCGTGGAGCCTACGGAGAATATCTCAAGCGGTGCGAGGAGCAAAAGATTTCGCCGACTACGCAGCGCACCTTTTACACAGAAGTTCAGCGTCACAAAGCGAGATATGACCAAACAGTCGCGCGCGAGGGAACCCGCGCCGCCTACCCTTTCAAGGATTACCACCGGGAAGCGGAAAAGACCCTTGCTCGACATGGGACATATGCCTGGAGCCTGGCCCACCTCGATCACACAGAGCTCAATGTGTTCCTGTGTGATTCCCGCACCGGTCAACTGCTGGGGAAATGCTGGCTGACGTTGCTCATTCTTTCTCATCCTCGGCGGATCGCCGCGTACTCTCTGACCTTCGATCCGCCCAGTTATCGTTCGTGCCTTATGGTCTTGCGGCTCTGCGTCAAACGCTACGGGAGACTCCCAACGGCCATCGTGGTGGATGGGGGACCAGAATTTCACAGTGTCTACTTTGAGCAATTGCTGGCGCTCTATCGGGTGCGCAAACAGCAACGTCCCTCTGCTGAACCACGATTCGGGTCGCCACAAGAAAGACTCTTCGGAAGCCTTGAGACCGAGGTGTTGGATCATTTGCTTGGGAACACCCAGGCAACGCAGCAACCGCGTAAGCTGACCAAAGCGACCGATCCCCGGCAACAAGCTGTTTGGACACTTCCCGCTCTCGCTGAGCGTGTGCAACAATGGGCAGACGAAGAGTATGACACCATTCCACATCCGGCGTTGGGGATGACTCCACGAGCAGCCTACGAACAGCGCCTTGAACGTGACGGGGCACGCATGCACAAGCTGATTCCGTTCGATGAAACCTTCCTCATGGCGACGCTTCCCACCACCAGGAAAGGGACAGCCTTGGTCCAGCCGGGGGTCGGAGTACGGATGAACTACCTGGATTACTGGTGTGAGGCCATGCGGGACCCAACGGTAGAACGGACCCAGGTCAAAGTCCGCTACGACCCCTTTGATGTGAGTGTCGGGTTTGCCTACATTGACGGCAAATGGAGACAGTGCATTACCCCATACAACGAATTTGCTGGCTGCTCTGAACGTGAACTGCACCTGCTTGCCGAGGAACTCCGGGAGCGTAATCGCCTGTTACACGGAAGAGAACAGGTTGAGGCGACGCAGAAGCAGTTAGCGGCTTTTCGACGGGAAAACGACTCGGTTGAACCCATCTTGCGCCAGCAACGTCATGATCGGGAAACCAGAACGGCTCTTGCTGTCCTGGAAGGCAAAAAGAGAACGGAGACCGCTCCCACTCGCCCCGCTTCCAGTTCGAGGGATCTCAAGCCCGACCAGATATTAGACTCTCCAGAAACAGCGGACAAGCCGCGCAAACTCCTTGTTTTCAAGCGGATTACCATAGGAGCGACGAGAAATTACTTCAACCCGGAGAGCCACCAGATACGCTGAATGAGGAGCCTGAGCGTTTCCCGCTCCATCTCTTGCAGCAACCGTCGGGGGCCAGGCAAGAGTACTTCGAGCACCAGTGCCTCATTGAGCATCCGCGTCTCCTCACAGCGCTTGATGCCACCCTTCAGGCCATTTGCTCTCCAGGGGAAGGTGCGAGCATGAGGCGGCCTGGAACCATGGTCCTGGTCATTGGTCCAAGTCGTGTTGGAAAAACCACGCTCATTCGCCTGCTCGAACAACGGCTTCTTGCGAGGTATGAAGAGCAAATGCGCCGTGACCCTGGCTTCATTCCTTTCGCCAGTATTACGGCAGCGGGGGAAGACACCAGTCGCTTTGACTGGCCAACCTACTACCGAGCTGTCTTGCGAGGATTGCAGGACCCGTTTGTGGATGGGAAAACAGCCAGAATCCGCACGCGCGAGTTACGCGAAGCAATGGAATCCGCACTGCTCCATCGCCAGCCCCTCGCTATCATCGTAGATGAGGCGCACCACCTGGCGAAGGCGAGCAGCGGGAGGCGCTTGCAAGATCAGCTTGATCACCTGAAATATTTCGAGAATTTGACGGGGGTCAGTCATATTCTGGTGGGTACCTACGAAATGCGACCGTTCAGAACGGTCAATGCCCAACTCGCATGCCGCAGCGTTGATGTCCATTTTCCTCGCTACGATGCGGCTAAAGAAGAAGACGTTCAGCTTTTCCAAAGCGCATTGTGGGCTTTGCAACGGCAATTACCAGTTGAGGAGGAGCCACTTCTTGCAGAACAATCCTGGGAATTCTTGTACGCCCGCAGTATCGGCTGTATTGGCCTGCTCAAATTGCACCTGAACCGGGCGCTTGGCCTTGCTCTCTCTGAAGGTGCAAAAACCATTACCCTGGCTCATTTGCAACAAACGGCTTTATCTGAAGCACGGGTGACATTGGCGCTACGGAACGCCATTGAGAGCGAGGCAGAATTGGTGGAAGCAGAGGGTGCAGATGAACGACTCTTAACCTTGATGGGACTAAGAGGACCACAGACACCCCTGAAATCGTCTGTTTCCGCCCAGGAAGGCCTAATACATACATTGGTGACACCAGGGGCAAGTTAGCAATATTGCTGGAGGCAAGAGACAGTTCGACGTGAACTGTCTCTTGCCTCGGATGTTTCCACTTGCTGTAGGAAGGATGAAACTGTGCTTTACACCGCCTCAGCCCGTTCGATCACCAGGCGTTCGGTCATGTTCAGCCGAATGAGTCCATAGGGATTGACATTGCTATAGATCAGCGGCGTCAATCCGCGCAGGTCCTCTTTGGTCATCTTATTCATCCATGCCGGTTCCGATAAGACATCTTGAATCATCAAGGTTTGGATGAACACTAACGAGATTTGGAGCAAGTGTAGTGCCAGCATGGCCAGTTCCTGATCTTCCAGGTGGTTGGTGCTGAATTCCCCATGGCGACCGTAGTGGATAAAATTGGTGGCGGAATTCCAGTTCTCGATGACGTTTAACCCTTCCTGGATCTCGCGCCTGAGGGCCCCTGAGCTTAGGTAATGACAGAGAAAGATCGTGCGTCGCACCTTGCCAAGCTCTAGAAGTGCTGTATACGTCGGGTGCTGTATGCCATTGTGCGTAAAGCGGCGCAGAATCTCCTCCGCCTCGGCCGTGCCCAGGCGGAGCGCGGTGGCGAATTTGATCATCTCGTCGTAGTGTTGCCGGATGAGTTCCCATCTGATCGGTCGCGTGAGGATGTTTTGTAAGTTGGGATAGGCATCGGGTTGGCCTGTTTCGGGACGATAGAGCTTTTGCGCATGGAGGTTTTTCAAGCGCGGCAACAGTTGGAAGCCCAGGAGGTGACAGAACGCAAAACCGATCTCGCTCTGACCATGAGTATCGACGTAATTGCGATCGACCTGCATCTCCGAGCAATGGCGCAACAAACCAGTGATCATGGCCGCGACTTCTGAGGAGGAACAGTGTTTGAGTTGCGAGTAGATGCAGGTCGCTTTGCGCTCTACGTGCCAGTAGATGAGCACTCCTGGTCCGCGATAGCGCGTGTGCCACTCGGTCATCAGATTCTGGTCCCAAGCCGAAAATTTCTTGGAGTCAGACGCGCAGGCCGTGGTACCCTCTCCCCAGATCTGCGTGAGCCGGACGCGGAAGATAGCGTTGGCCACTTCCGTAATCGCTGCTCGCATGGTCTCTTTGGTGAGAAAGCGGTTGCGTGCGTAGAGCAGATCACGGTAGCTTTCCCCATGATCACCCGCGGCGACCCGTTTGAGACCGATATTGGTGCCCAGGCCATGCAGGCAGAGCAGCAGCCGTTTCTGAATAGTTGCACGATCCAGGTTCTCTCGCCCGGTCAGGCTCTTGAAGTGGTCGGTAAAGGGTGCTCGCAGCTCCGTTTCCTTGAGGAGATCCAGCAGTTCGACCATGGGCCAGCGTCTTCCCATCTCGGCTTTGAGCAGCCCCAGGTGCTGCGGTTCTGGCTGGGGAGGCAAGGGAGAGAGCGAGATCCAGCCGCCGCCTTTGGGTAACAGTTGCACCTGGGGGTTGTTGGGGATGGTCTGGTTGAGCTGCTCTAAGGCCGCCGTCATCTCTTGCTGGAGCTGGCGGATGAAGGTGTCGACGTCCTGGGGCTGGCGTAAGGCCTCATAGTAGGTGCTACGTTTGCTCTCAAAGTCTTTGGGCAAGTCATCGTCAGGGTTGCGGAAGCGATTGGCGTGCTGGACCCAGACTTCTTTGCTGCGGACTTTCTCGCGCAGGGTGTGTAGCACGCACAGTTCATAGTTGATGCGGCTGACCTGCTCGGTCTTGCCTGTTTTGTCGCGTGTGACCACCGCTTTGCGCCAGGTGGCGGGCACGATATCGTCGAGGGGAACGGTCTCGGAGCTGGCGAAGTGGGCCTGGGTGAGGGGGACATCGACATACTTCTTGAGCAGCTCCAGGGCCTGGACGAGGGGCTGATGCACCGAGTTCGAGGAGCAGAACGCCAGGTGTTTCAAGATGACCGGCACCATGCGCCGGTAATGCTTACTGTAGGGACCACGCATGGCCTTCTGCACCTGCTGCTGGTATCCACCAGCCTTGTATTCTTTGACCAGGTCACGCAGGGTTTGCTCACCCACCACCGGGAAGACTACCTCGCGAATGGTGCCGTCCGGCTTGTCAACGGCTGCTTCCGCTAAGCGGAACAGGAGATTGGTTTTTCCGGACACCTTTTTGATGTCCTTGACGAAGGCTTTCTCGACGCGTCGCTCGGCCTTCGTACCCAGATGGTGGACCACATCCATCAGCAGTTCGACCAGAGTATCCACAATCTCCTGCCGTCGCCGCCAACAATAGGCGGAGAGCAGAGTGAAGCGGATGGGGTCAGGATGGCGGCGCACCTCTTGCAACTCTTCGACCGCGATGCGTTGGCGGTAGCTGTCCAGCGTCTTGGCTGACACCTGTGCAAAGAGATCCGCGGGCAACCCGAGCTGATGGATGCGCTCGAGTTTCTCAATTTCCTGCAGGACCCGCTCCAGTCCAACTGGACCAGTATCCTGTTTGAGCGCGTGCAGGGCCGACTGGGGACGTGGCGGTGCCGGTTCCTCCGGGGTTCCTTCTCTTCCTTCCTCAGCCTGCGCGACCTGTTCAGTGGACATGGTCTCTTCCCGTTCTTCAGCCTCGGCGATCACCACGGTGAGGAGCGCATCCAGGTGCGTGCGCGTCTCCGTGGAGAGTCGCTGCATGATGGAAGCACAGAGCTGTTCATCAAAGCGATGGATCGCCGTATGCACGAGACGGCGCACGCGGTCGGGCGTCGGTGGTTCGATGCGCTCGTCTTTACAGCGGGTGTAGACCGAGGCAATGAGGGCATCTTCTTGCCGCTGCTCTGCGAGGACCTGCTGGCAGAGCCATTCGACCACCGCCTCCTCATCGGCGAGGGTGGCCTCATGCACGTCGAGAAAGGTGCGGATGGCAGCGCGATGGGCCTTGATGGTGCGTCCATCCCAGTCGTAGGGAATGATCTTCTCCGGAATCACTCCCAGTTGCTGGGCCAGATGCACGATCACGATGGGAGGAACATCTTGCTTTTGAGCGGGAAAGCGTCCCTCATACTGGAAATACTTCAACAGGCAGGCCGCGCCTAGCAGATTGTGATCGGTCTTGCTGTCGCCGATCAGGTCAAGTTCTTTGGATGAGAGGGTAAAGTCGTCGGCCAACTCTTCGTTGGTCCAATGTCGCTTCATGAGACTTCTCCTTCTTGTTTTCATGGTGAGCACCTGCTCATGCAGCGCATGACAACACGTGCTCTGAAAAGCACAACGGTGAGAGCGGCACGATTCTCTGATAGAAGGCCAACAGGTCGGAGAAGTCCCCTTCTCCGACCCGTCAGCCGCAAAAACCAGGGGAACACGTCGGAGAAGGTGTAGATATCGGATAGCTTCAACTCCATTTGGCATGTCGTAGAATCTGCATAGTTGTGATAGAATAAGCAGAGCTATCACAAAGGAGTCCTGAATTGCACCCTTCGCTTGAACACTATCTGGAAGTCTTACATACGAAACGACGCGCACCAGCAACGCTGAAAGTCGTCCGCCAGGATCTGACCCATTTCGTCGCTTGGTGGGAGTACACACGACGACGGACGTTCGACCCGGCGTTGTTGCGTCACGAGGACCTCCGCGACTGGCAACTGACTCGTCAACGGGACGATGGAGCCGCTCCCGCCACGATCAATCGCGGTTTGGCATCTCTCCGTGGCTACTGCCAGTGGGCGGTGCTCGCTCATCTGCTCACAGAGAATCCGACCACTGATGTGAAGGATGTTTCCACAGACCCCTTGGCACCTCGCTCACTGCCTACAGAAGCTGTGGATGCCTTACTTCGTGTTGCTCGGGCTGAACGGCATCTACAGCTTCGCACAAGGAATGAGGCCTTGTTAGCACTCCTCATCTACGCAGGATTACGCGTTCAGGAAGCCTGTGACCTGCAATTGCGTGATCTTGATCTCGGAGGCGGGACGGTCACAGTGCGAAGCGGGAAGGCGGGAAAAGCGCGTCGTGTTCCGCTCCATTCTGATGCGGAGCGTCTTCTGCGCAGCTATCTTGAGATCGTTCGTTGTCCAGAAGGATTACCTACCATCGGGAGTGATCAGGAACGGGAGCGGCTGTTGGTGGGCATCGCCATGACCACGAAAGGGCAACCAACCAGGGTAGGCATTACCCAGCGGGTCGCCCAACGTATGGTACAGCAGTTGGGACAAGCAGCAGCACAACAACTGCGAACCGAGGCCCAACGTGAGCAGGACATCACACGCAGCGAGTCTCTGCGCGACCTGGCTCGACGCCTGGAAACCGTAACGCCTCACATGCTGCGCCACAGCCTGGCCCGACGGATGCTGGAGCGTGGAGCACAGTTGCCAGAAGTTCAACGGGTGTTAGGGCATAGTCGTCTCTCCACCACAGGAATTTACCTGACACCGAGCGAAGAAGATGTGCGCACCGCTCTTGGTCGCGCTGGAATTTAGAATGGAAGCTCGTGCCTTTCACGCACACCCGCTGAGGAGTTAAGGCATGGTTCAAACGAACGTGACAATTATTCATTTGACGAAATAATCGTGAAATGGCCTCTAACAAGGCTTGAAGCATTTTTTTCGAGGCTGTTAAATCGTTCAATTGTCACATTGTGTTACGCTTAAAATGAACCATGCCTAAGAACATCAATGCATCAGTCGTTTGCCCCGTCTTGATCGGGCGCACAGCCGATCTCGCCGCCTTCCACCTGCTTCTTGAGCAGGCGAAAAGCGGCAGGGGGCAGGTTGCCCTGCTCAGCGGGGAAGCGGGCGTTGGCAAATCGCGCCTGGTCGCGGAGGTGAAAACCTACGCCGCCAGCCAGGGCTTTTTGCCACTACAAGGGAACTGCTTTCAGGCAGATCGTGCGTTTCCCTATGCTCCCTTTCTTGATCTGCTGCGTTCGTACTTTTCCGGTGTATCCCCTCTGACGAGACATCACGACCTGCTACCGTTTGCGCAGGAACTCTCACAGGTTTTCCCTGATGTGACGCCTCTCATACCCGAGCATCCACCTCTCATCGTAGCGTCCTCTCTTGATCCACAACAGGAGCAACGCCGTCTGTTTGCCCTGTTGCTGCAATTTTTTACAGAGCAGGCCACGCACCAACCGCTGCTGTGCATTCTCGAGGATCTCCACTGGAGCGACGAGACCAGCCTCGAACTCCTGGTGTACCTGGCACGAAGCTCTACTCGCCTACCCATCCTGTTTGTGCTGACCTACCGCAGCGATGAAGGGTCTGCCGAGTTGAGGCACTGCCTGGCGGAATTTGACCGGGAACACCTGGCCCAGGACGTGTCCTTGCAACGGCTCGACCGTGCCGACGTCGATGCGATGCTCCAGGCTATCTTTGCCATGCACCAGGCAGTGCCTACCGGTCTGCTCGAGAGCCTGTACCAGTTGACAGAGGGAAACCCCTTCTTCATTGAGGAGGCCCTGAAATCGCTGATCGCAACCGGTGAGATCAGCGACAGAGAGGGAGTGTGGGAGCGCACGCTGCTTTTCGGAACGCACACACACTCTCCATCCATTCCACGCAGCGTGCATGATGCCGTCTACCAACGGACAAAACAGTTGAGTGTTCCGGCCAGGCAGGTCTTGACCCTGGCGGCGGTGGCGGGAAGGCGCTTCGACCTCACCATAGTGCAGCAGGTCATGCATGCCGACGAGTCACACCTGCTCGCATTGATGAAAGAATTGGTGGCGGCTCAATTGGTGAGTGAAGAAGCCGCCGACCAGTTCGCTTTCCGTCATGCCCTCATACGACAGGCCGTCTACTCAGAACTGCTGACAGGCGAACGCAGAACATTGCACCGTACCATTGCCGAAACGATAGAGCAGCGCGCCCTCCCTTCCTCGATCCTGGATGCCCAGCTGGTCGACCTCGCCTATCATTTCTCCGAAGGAGAAGTCTGGTCAAAGGCCGTGGAGTATGGGCAACGTGCTGGAGAAAGGGCGCTCCACCTGTACGCACCACGCGCCGCCGCCGAGCACTTCACGCAGGCGTTGCATGCCGCGTCGCAGCTAAAGATGAAGCCAGTAGCAACCATCTACCAATTACGAGGGCGGGCCTATGAAACGCTGGGTGAGTTTGAACAGGCTCGTCGTGACTATGCACAGGCCTTGCGCTACGCGCAAGAGACGCGGGATCGCCTGATGGAATGGCAGTGCCTCCTGGCGCTCGGCTTTTTATGGGCAGGCCGCGACTATGCGCAGGCCGGATCGTGGTTCCGCGATGCGCTCACCCTCGCGTCCACGCTCGCTGATCCTGCTTTGCAGGCACGGAGCCTGAATCGGCTGGGGAACTGGCTCGTCAATACCGGACAGCCTGAAGAGGCTCTGCAAGCCCACCGGGAAGCGCTTTCCCTCTTTGAGACCGTAGCGGATACGCAGGGGATGGCTGAAACGCTCGATCTGCTCGCACAGGCGCATGGGCTGCACGATGACCTCATCACCTCGGTCAGCGAGTTTGGGCAAGCGATCGACCTGTTCCGGGCCTTGAACGACACGCAAAGCC
>Ga0137388_10000326_pt1 | contig 25548 bp, 19 predicted proteins | sample 15con2h14AmetaG_FD_104644 | JGI IMG/M metagenome (GOLD analysis project Ga0137388, IMG submission 104644) | Vadose zone soil microbial communities from Angelo Coast Range Reserve, California, USA - 15con2h1.4A metaG | ecosystem: Environmental > Terrestrial > Soil > Vadose zone > Saprolite...
GCGTCCGGCGCGATCGGCACCGCCGCGCTGCAGATCGCCAAGATTGCCGGCGCGCACGTCACGGCGGTGTGCGGCCCGACCAATTTGGACCTCGTGAAGGCCCTCGGCGCCGACTCTGGCGTCGACTACACCCGGGAAACCGCTCCACGCGGGCAATTCGATCTCGTGTTCGACGCCGTCGGCAAGCGCAAGACCTCGGCGTTCAAGGTTGCATGCGCAGCGGCGCTCGCGCCGGGCGGGAAGTACGCGTCCGTGGATGATCGCTTCCCCCGGCTGACTGCCGCTCTGCTCGCGCAGCTCACCGGGTGGGCGGAGGCGGGGAAGCTCAAGCCCGTTATCGACCGGCGGTATCCGTTAGAGCAGATCGCCGAAGCCCACCGCTACGTCGAGCAGCGGCACAAGAAGGGCAATGTCATCATCACGATCCCACACTAAGCCTCCTGCTCGTGCAGCAACATCCATGACGTGCCAAACCGGTCGCGCAACATCGCGAAGTGATTCGCGAAAAACGTCTGCTCCATTTTCATGAAGATCTGGCCACCTTCGCCAAGCAGCGCGTAGAGCCGCTCCGCCTCCTTCGCACTCTCCACGCGCAACGTCAAATACGCGCTGCGCATCGGCTCAGCCCCCGGAATGTCCGCCCCCATAAGGACCGCCTTCCCAATCTCGATGCGCGCGTGCAGGATCGCTTTCTTCCAATCGGCAGGAACGCCGGATTGATTCGGCTGGTCCTCGTGCGTCCGCATCATCGTGATCTTGCCGCCGAGGTGGCGTTCGTAGAACCGAAATGCGGCTGCGCACGTCCCGGGATAGTTGACGTAGATGTCGAGCTTCATGGGGCTGCTCCTGATCGTCAGTTGAGAGTCGTCGTGTCCTACCCTATCGACGAACAGAGCGGGAGGAAATCGACAGACATTGACGCGATGGCAACGCGGGTCAGGAGGTGGCCACGGCCGTCTCCTTCGGAGGGGCGAGCACGAACAGCAGCACGGCCCCCAGGCCGGTGACAACCACGGGAGAGAGTTCACCAGCGGAATGATATTGGCGCCGGCCGTCGCCAGACCCAACTCCACCAGAACGACCTACAGCGCGCGGTCTCGCTTAGACGTAACGGCCATTGGAGCCCTCCCGAGCTAACTCCCCGCCGGCGCTTGGCGCCGACGCGTGCTCATCGCCGTCGCTCATCCACACCGTCTGGATGTTCACGAACTCATGGATGCCGAAGTCGGACAGCTCGCGCCCATAGCCGCTCTGTTTCACGCCCCCGAACGGCAGGCGCGGGTCCGAAGCGACCATGCCGTTGATGAACACGGAGCCGGCTTCGATTCGTGAGGCGAGCACTTGCGCGCGCGCCAGGTCGCGCGTCCACAGATTGGCGCCGAGCCCGTAGATCGTGTCGTTCGCGAGCGCGATCGCCGCGTCCGTGTCCGTCGCGTGCACCAGCACCGCCACCGGTCCGAACAATTCCTCCCGCCACGCGGGCATCTCGAGCTTAACGTTCGTCAGCAGCGTCGGTTGGTAGAAGTAACCACGGCCGGGCTGGGGAGCGCCGCCGAGCACCACGCGCGCGCCCTGCGCGACAGACTCGCGCGCCTGCCGGTCCACCGTGTCGCGGAGGTCGGCGCGCGCCAGCGGACCAACGTCCACAGTGCGATCGGTCGGATCGCCCACCTTGAGCTTGCGGATTCCCTCGACGAAGCGGCGCTCGAACTCCTCAGCCACACTCGCGACCACGATGAAGCGCTTCGCGGCGATGCACGACTGGCCGCCATTCTGGAACCGGCTGCGCACCGCGGTGGCCGCCGCGGCCGCGAGATCGGCGTCGTCCAGAACGACAAAGGGGTCGGATCCGCCGAGCTCCAGCACGGTCTTCTTGATCGCGCGACCCGCCGCCGCCGCCACCTTCTCGCCCGTCGTGTTGCTCCCGGTGAGCGTCACCGCGCGCACGCGGGCGTCATCGATGATCGCCTCGACTGCGCCACCGGGCACGAGCACGGTCCGCAAGACGCCGCGCGGGAAGCCGGCATCGCGGAACACCTCCTCGATGGCGAGCGCGCACTGCGGAACGTTGGAGGCGTGCTTCAGCACGGCCGTATTCCCGGCCATCAGCGTCGGCGCCGCAAAGCGGAAGACTTGCCAGAACGGGAAGTTCCACGGCATCACCGCGAGCACCACACCCAGCGGCTCGAACGCGACATAGCTGAGTCGAGCGTTGGTCTGGGCGGTTCGGCGCGCGAGAAAGCGTTCAGCGTTGTCCGCGAAGTACTCGCACACCCACGCGCACTTCTCGACTTCGGCCTCGGCCTGCGTGATCGGCTTCCCCATTTCCGCCGTGATCAGGCCGGCGTAACGCTCCTTGCGCGTCCGCAGCAACTCCGCCGCCCGCCGCATCACTTTGGATCGCTCGCCGAAACTCCGTCGCCGCCACTGGCGAAACGCCGCATCGGCCTCGACCAGTGCTTGCTCGACTTGCGCGGGAGTGAACTGCTCGAATGTCGCGATGACTTCTTCGGTGGCGGGATTGATCGATTCAATCGCCCCGCCGCGGGCGGTCATTGTCGGGGTGCCCATTGCGTCGCTCCTGGGGATTTCAGGAAGTCTACACGGGAAACCCGAAAGCGCGCGGAACGCGCGCCAGCGAGGGATCTGCTTTCCGGTTCAATGCGGTACGGACATGTCAACGTATTTCGAGCGCTAGAGCCATCACGGCGCGCGATCAATATGCAACAGTAGGGTTGCGGATATCGCTGGCCCCGGATATGATACGCAACATGAGAGTTGCATATCGTGCCGGGGCCGCGCTCGCGGCGACACTCGGCCTCGCCGCTGCGGCCTGGGTCGTCACGGTCCGCCGGATGCACGGGATGGACATGGGCGTCGCCACCCCGCTCGGCTCATTCGCGTTCTTCGTCGCCCTGTGGGCAGTCATGATGGCGGCGATGATGCTGCCCGGCCTGGCCCCGGCCGTGTTGCGTCGCGCGCGCACCCGTGGTGCGGTGCGCGCCGTGGTGCCGTTCGTCGCGTCCTACCTCGTCGTCTGGACGTTCGTCGGCGCCCTCATCTACGCGCTGTATCGTCCGCACGCCACATGGGCCGCCGGTCTCATCGTGATCGCGGCCGGTCTGTACGAGCTCACACGGCTCAAGCAGCATTGCCGCCGCTGCTGCCGGGCACGCACCCGCTCGGGATTGGAATTCGGGCTCTACTGCGTCGGGTCCAGCATCGGACTGATGGTGATGCTGGTGGCGCTCGGCGTCATGAGCGTCACCTGGATGCTCGTGATCGCCGCCCTCGTGTTCGCGCAGAAGCTGCTGCCCGCCAAAGCCGCCATCGATGTGCCGCTCGCCCTCGCGATCGTCGCACTCGGAATCGTGATTATCGCCGCGCCCGGATTCGTTCCAGGCCTCATGCCACCGATGTAAGACCTTCAGAGAGAGACCATGCCGAAATCAACGATCGTATCGCGAGACGAATGGACCGCCGCCCGCAAGCGCCTGCTCGTCAAGGAGAAGGAGCTGACCCGCCAGCGCGATGCGCTGACCGCCGAGCGTCGCAAGCTGCCGATGGTGGCGATCGAGAAGGAATACGTGTTCGAGGGGCCCGACGGACGCCGCACACTCGCCGATTTATTCGGCAAGAAGTCGCAGCTCATCGTCTATCACTTCATGTTCGGTCTTCCTCCCGATTGGGAGGACGAGGGTTGTCCCTCCTGCTCCTATGTGGTCGACAACCTGTCTGGCGGCCTCGTGCATCTCGCCGCGCGCGACACCGCATTCGCTGCAGTCTCCCGCGCGCCGTTCGCAAAAATCAAACCCTTCAAGCAGCGCATGGGATGGACATTTCCCTGGCTGTCCTCGTTCGGGACCGATTTCAACGCTGACTTTGGTGTGACGCTCGACAAGACGCACACCGTCTACAACTACGCGCCTGTCTCCGCCCAACCCGAAGCCCGGCCGCACGAAGGCGAGCGGGAAGGCTTAAGCGTGTTCTTGCGCGACGGCAAGCGCGTCTTCCACACCTACTCGACCTACCAGCGCGGCCTCGACCATTTGCTCAACACGTACAACTTGCTCGATCTCGCGCCGCTCGGCCGTCGGGAAGAGGAGGGCATCATGCACTGGCTGAAATACCACGATGAGTACTGACCGGATCGAGAAGCGAGTCGTGCTCCGCGCCCCGCGCTCGCGGGTGTGGCGCGCGATCAGCGATGCGAAAGAGTTTGGCACGTGGTTCCGGATCACCCTCGACGGCGCATTCGCCGAGGGCAGGACGGTGCAGGGCAGCCACGGGAAATTCAAGGTCGAAATGCAGGTCGAGCGGATCGAGCCCGAACGTTATTTCTCGTATCGCTGGCACCCCTACCCGAAGGACCCCGCGACGGACTACTCGGCCGAGCCCATGACGCTGGTCGAGTTCACGCTCGAGGAGGCGGAGGGCGGTACTGCGCTGACGATCGTCGAGTCGGGGTTCGATCGGATCCCGCTCGCGCGCCGGGCCGAGGCGTTCCGCATGAACACCGAGGGGTGGGGCGGGCAGATCAAGAATCTGGAGCGGTATGTCTCGTAGCAGCGGCGCGGCGGCCTTGAAGGTCACCGACGCCGTGCCTGTGTTCACGGCGCTGGCAGACGCGACCCGGCTCAGGTTGCTGGGCCGTCTGTCCGTGGACGGGCCGCTCTCGATTACGCGACTCAGCGAGGGCACGGGGGTGACGCGCCAGGCGATCACCAAGCATCTCTACGCCCTAGGGCGTGTGGGTCTCGTGCACCATGCGCGCCGCGGGCGCGAGCGGGTGTGGGAGCTGGACGCCAAGCGGCTGGAGAAGGCGAAACGGTACCTCGATCAGATTACTGCGCAGTGGGATGCGGCGGCGGAACGGTTGAGGGCATTTGTAGAGGATCAGTGAGACAGGCCGGCACACGCAGCTGTTTGTGCGCTGAGGCTAGCGGAAGTTCTCGACCACCATGATATCGCTGGCGACCTGGTCCACGCGTTTGAAGAGAATCCACTGCCCATCCGGAGAGACATCAAAGCCATAGGGAGGGGTCGGATATCCGAGATCCAGCGTCGTGATCGTCTTCACGCGTTCGGTCGCCATGTCGAAGAACTTGACCAGAGCAGGCATGGTTGACGCGTCAATGAAGTAAATGCCGCCGGGAGCAACTCTCCACCAGGCAAACACCGGCACGCCTTGGAGGATGCGGGTCGTCTTCTCACCGGAGGGTCGCATTCTCCAAATAGTCCCCCCGTCCACCCACACGTAGAGGAACTTGGCATCGGGAGATTCCTGTGCGCTGAAGCCGCCGTTTTTGGTGACTTGTATCGCACTGCCGCCCACGGATGGGATTCTCCAAATCTGCCAACTCCCTGTCCGCTTAGAAGAGAAATAAATCCATTTGCCATCTCGCGACCACGTCGGGACGTTGTTTTCAACGGGTTCGGTAGTGAGGCGGCGGGGACTGCCTCCATCGGCATTGATGACGAAGATATCACCGTGGCCTTCGAGGCGGGCGTCGAACGCGATGGTCTTTCCGTCAGGAGACCAGCTTGGCGTGCCGGCATCGGCGGCCTTCAGGGATGTCAGTTGCGCTTGATTGGTGCCGTCGCTATTGCAAGTCCAAATCTCGATATTGCCGGAGCGGTCGGACCCGAAGGCGATCCGTTTGCCATCGGGAGAAAAGACGCCTTCAGCGTCCTGGCGTGATGAGGCGATGACCTTCACCGGAGCCGGACGGCGGCTTTTCGAAGCAGGTCCTGCCGTTCGCCAGAGGTTCGCATCGACGCGGGCTTGAACATAGGCGAGTCGGTCTCCCCTAGGCGAGATGGTCGGCCCGCCTGCGCCCTCACCGACACCGTTCACCAGTTCCGGCGTGCCGCCGGACGAGGAGACACGCCAGAGCCTCCACAGGCCGCCACGATTTGAGGCGAACACAATTTCCTTGCCGCCCGCCGTCCAGGCGAGACCTTTGAGGGATCGGTCATCGGAAGTGACGCGACGGGGTCGGCCACCGCGAACAGGCACAACATAGATGTCACCGGCGAGAAGACCTGCTCCTTGGACATAGGCGACCATGTTTCCATCGGGGGAGAGAACGGGATTGGCGACATACGGAGCGGGCTGGGAGACCAATACCCTCCTTTGTCCGTCCTCAACCGATAGGAGCATGATGCTGGAGCGGGCGTCCTCAGGCGCCATTCTATCCGCCACGAGCAGGTCCTTGCCGTCGCGGGACCAGTCGATGCATTGCGCATAGAGCTGAAGTTGGCGGTGTGCCTCTCCGATTTTGCGTTCGGCCCCACCCAACGCCGGGATGAGGTAATAGGCGGCTCCATCATCCGAGGGTTCATCTCGTATGAAGGCGATGTAACGGCCGTCGGGGGACCACGCGGGGCAGTATTCCTTAGCGGGGCTGCTGGTCAGTCGGAGCGGCGCGCCCGCGCCAATCAGCTTGACGTAAATGTCGGCATTGTCGTCGTTTTCGCCCTGCCAGGCATATGCGATCTCGTTGCCACCCGGCGAGAAGACCGCACCAGCCTTCTGACCGGGCGAACTCGTGAAGGGCACGACGTTGGGGTGGTCCCGACCGATACTGGAAGGCTGGGAAGCATAGAACCACGCTGCCGCGCCACCGATGATCAGCACCGCCAACGCAGCCGCTGCGGGCCGCCCCCGGAAGTGCATCGCCCGAGTCGAGCCGGCCGTGAGCGCTGCGGCGAAGGCTCCTGCGGTCGCGAACCGATCGGCCGGCGTTTTCGCGAGCGCTTTGGTGACCGCGGCTTCACATGCTGGTGAAACGGGGCGCACGATGCCAAGGTGCGGTATCGGCTCGGTCAAGCGTTTCGCGAAGATGGCCTGCGCTGTTGGGCCGGTGTACGGCGGCTCCCCCGCCAGCATCTCGTACAGCACGCACGCCAGGCTGTACTGGTCGCTGCGGCCATCGAGCTTGCGTTCGCCGCTCGTTTGCTCGGGACTCATGTAGGCCGGGGTTCCCACAGCGATGCCCGTCCCGGTGAGCCGCTCCTGCCCCGCCGCGCTCACCGCGAGCGCGATCCCGAAGTCCGCCACCATGGGCTCGCCCTGATGGAGCATGACATTCTCGGGCTTGATATCGCGATGGATGATGCCGCGTGCGTGCGCGAAGTCGAGCGCTGAAGCGATGACACGGGTGATCCGCAACGCTTCGTCGAGGGGGAGCTGGGCCTCCCGCTCCAGGTGCTGGCGCAGGCTCTCGCCCTCGACATACGGCATCACGTAGTAGAGGAATCCGTCCGCTTCCCCTGAATCGATGAGCGTCAGGATGTGTGGGTGTTGGAGTTGTGCTGTGAGACGGATCTCGCGCAGGAACCGCTCGCCGCCGAGGACTGAAGCAAGCTCGGAACGGAGCACCTTGACCGCGACCAGACGGTCGTGCTTGAGATCGCGAGCGAGATAGACCGTGGCCATCCCGCCGCGACCAAGCTCGCGCTCGATGGCGTAGCGGCCTGCAAGGGATGCCCGCACTCGCTCTGCGTCGTCCGTCATGTGGAAGAGGCCTCGCTCGCGAAGAATACGACCCGGGCGCGAGACTGGCGAGGGACAGCCTTCGCTATTCCCACTTTGACGCTGAATCAGGTAAACGATAGCGTTGTCGCTTCACTCGACTGGAGAATCGCCGTGAGTGCCACGCGAGCAGCGACCTGGTATCGCTGGGACGACATGGAGCGCGAGGTCCTGCACGACAAGCTGTCGCGGCGCATCATCACGGGCGATCAGCTGATGCTCACCCACGTGTACTTGAAGAAGGGCTGCGTCGTCCCGAAGCACTCACACATGAATGAGCAGCTCACCTACATCCTCGAGGGTGCGCTCCGCTTCCTCGTCGGGGACGACGGTGCCCAGGAGATCGTCGTGCGTGCAGGCGAGGTGCTGCACCTGCCGAGTAACCTGCCGCACGAAGCCCACGCGCTCGAGGATACGCTCGACGTGGACGTGTTCTATCCGCCGCGCGAGGACTGGCTCAAGAAGACCGATGCGTATCTGAGGAAATAGCTACGCCGTTACCTCCGGCCGCACGTGAAGAATCAGGGCGGCGCAGATCAGACCGAAGCCGAGGCGCGGGGCCACAACCGCCACCAGCATGGCGGTCGTGAAGATCGCCAGCACGGCGAGCGATCGGCGCCGCGCCAGACGCTGGCTGCGCGAGGACACCTGCGTCACCGCGGCGTGGGCCAATACGTAGCGCTCAAAGACGTTGTAGGCGATGTCGACGCACACGAACAGCCCGGCGTAAAACACGACCGGGGATGACGCGAGGTGGGTGCGCGCGATCCATGCCGTCGCAAACGGCAGGAGCGACACCAGAAAGAGATGGGCAAAGTTGATCCAGATCAATCGCAGCGTCGGAGTCTCGACGAACCGCATCAGGTAATGGTGGTTGATCCAGATGATGGCGATGAAGAGGTAGCTCACCGCATAGCTGATCGCCGTCGGCCACAGCGGCCGGAGCGCCGAGAATGCCGGCTGATCCGGTGCCCTGAGCTCCAGCACCATGACGGTCACGATCACGGCGAAGACCGCGTCTGAATATGCGGCCAACCGATCCGCGGTTACTCTAGCCATGACTCATGCATGCGGACAATCTGCCTGGTTAGCACACATCTCAAACCTGCCGTCTTGAAGGAATCTGCAACAAAAATGCCCCACGATGTGGAGGTCGATTCTCGGTAGGCTCGTTCGACGCTTTATTAGGAGCCCATGGGAGCATCGATCACCGGCGCGACACCGAAGGCCGGCAAGCGCGAATGGATCGGATTGGCGGTCATCGCGCTGCCGTGCCTGCTGTACTCGATGGACCTGACCGTCCTGCACCTCGCCGTGCCGCGCCTCACCGAGGCGCTCGCGCCGAGCAGCGTGCAGCTGCTGTGGATCATCGACATCTATGGATTTCTGCTCGCCGGCTCGCTTATTACGATGGGCACGCTGGGCGACCGCATCGGCCGGCGGCGCCTGCTCTTGATCGGCGCCGTGCTCTTCGGGGCGGCGTCTATCCTCGCGGCATTCTCGCGCAGCGCCGCGATGTTGATCGTCTCCCGCGCGGTGTTGGGCGTTGCGGGGGCGACCATCGCGCCGTCCACCCTCTCGCTCATCCGCAACATGTTCCTCGACGCACGCGAGCGCACCACCGCCATCAGCATCTGGATCATCGCCTTCTCCCTCGGTGGTGCGATCGGGCCGCTGCTGGGTGGCGCGATCCTGGAGTACTTCTCGTGGGGCGCGGTGTTCTTGATCAGTGTGCCGGTCATGATCCTCCTGCTCGCGGTGGGGCCGTTCCTGCTACCGGAGTACCGTGACCCGAACGCCGGCAAACCCGACCTGCTGAGCGCCGCACTCTCCCTCGCTGCCGTCCTGTCGATCATTTACGGGCTGAAGCTCAGCGCTCAGGACGGCGTGAGCGTCAGCGCCGTCGCGAGTGTCCTGGCCGGTCTCGCGATCGGGGTGGTGTTCGTGCGTCGCCAGAAACAGCTCGCCGATCCGCTCATCGATCTGCGGCTCTTCAGCATCCCCACGTTCCGCGCGTCGCTCGTGTTGTACGGCGGGGCGATCCTGCTGCTGTTTGGCGCCTTCCTCTTTCTGCCGCAGTATCTCCAACTCGTGCTCGGACTCTCGCCGCTGCACGGCGGGCTGTGGACGCTGCCGTGGGCGGCGGGATTCGTCCTGGGCTCGCTGCTGACGCCGGCGCTCGCGCGCCGCATTCGTCCGGCGATCCTGATGTCGTGGGGGCTCGCCTTGTCCGCCAGCGGCTACTTCTTGCTGGCCGCGGTGGGGGCCGGGAGGGGCGGGCTCCCACTGTTTGCGGTCGCGACGTTCGTGCTGACGTTCTTCGGATCGCCGCTCTTCACCCTGACCAACGACGTCATCATCGGCTCCGCGCCGCCCGAGCGCGCGGGCGCCGCCTCCGGCATCTCGGAAACGTGTGCCGAGCTGGGCGGTGCGCTGGGCATCGCGTTCTTCGGCAGCATCGGCGTCGCGATTTATCGCGGGGTGCTCGGCGCTGCGTTGCCCGCGGGGCTGCCCACGGACGTCGCCCACGCCGCGATCTCGACGCTCGGCGGCGCGGTCGTCGCGGCGCAGCAGCTCCCGGGCGACACGGGCGCGGCCTTGCTCGGCGCCGCCCGCGACGCGTTCGTGCGCGGTCTCGTGCTCTGTCAGATGATCAGCGGAATCGGAAGCCTGGCGCTCGCCGTCGTCGCCTGGGCGACGTTCCGCCGAGTCGCCGCCTCGACGCAGTAGGGCCGTTAGATCCTTCGCGTCGCGCGACTCAGGGTGCGGCCGAGTTCTTTTTCCCGATCTCGTACTCCTGCGGCGGCTCCGCGCCGAGCAGGTTCCGTACGAAGTAGTCCCACCGCCGCCGCATCATGTAGAGCCCATCGCGCCCGTAGCCGTGGCGTGCGTTGGGCAGAATGAGCAGGTCGAAATCCTTGTTCGCCTTGATCAACGCATCGACCACGAGGTAGGTGTTGTAGGGCGGGACATTGTCGTCCATCCCGCCGTGCGCCAGCAGCAGCTTGCCGCGCAGATTCGCAGCGTGCATCTGATTGGCGTCCGCGGCGTAGTTGTCGCTCTCGCCGCTCTTGACCAGGAGTCCCTGATACCGTTCGCCCCAGTCGTCTTCGTAGTTTCGGTTGTCGTGGTTGCCGGACTCCGAGATTCCGACCTTGAAGACGTCCGGATAGTTGAACATCGCGGCGGCTGTGGCGAACCCGCCGCCCGAGTGCCCCCAGATCCCAACGCGCTCGCCATCGATCCACGGGTACCGCGCCGCGAGCTGCTTGATCGCCGCAACCTGATCGGGGATGGTGTTCTCTTCCATCTTGCCGTAGGCCGCATCGCGGAACGTCTTCGATCGGCCGCCCCGCGTTCCCATGCCGTCGATCGCGATGACCACGAATCCCAGCTCGGCGAGCGCCTGATGATCGCTGCGTGCGGGCACAAAGCTGCGCGGCCCCACGCTCCCGCTCGGCATGGGATAGATGTAGTCCACGAGCGGATACTTGGCGGTCGAGTCGAGCCGCGACGGCGTGAACATCAAGCCGTAGATGTCCGTCGTGCCGTCCCGCGCCTTCAGCGTGACCGGAGTCGGGGGATGCCAGCCGGCAGCCACGAGGCGCGAGACGTCGGCGCGCTCGAGCGGGACCAGCACGCGGCCGTTCCGATCGCGCAGCACCGTGACCGGCGGTGTGACCGGCGTCGAGTATGAGTCGATGAACGACGCGCCGTCCGGTGCCATCGCGACCTGGTGATCGGCATCCTCAGGAGTGAGCAGTGTCTGCCCTCGCCCGTCGAAGCCGACGCGATAGAGGAAGCGGTAATAGGGGTCGCGGCCCTTTTCGATTCCCTGTCCGGTGAAATAGATCGCGCGGGCCCGCTCGTCGACGTACACGATGGTTTCGACGTTGCCATCGCTGCCCGTGATGCGGTTCTTGAGTCGCCCCGTGGCGAGGTCGTACAGATACAGGTGGATCCAGCCGTCGCGCTCCGACCACCAGATCAGCTCGTTCGAGCGGGGCAGCACGCGCCAGTTCTGTGCGATGCCGACCTCGCCGACCTGCGTCTTCGCTTGCTCCTCGAGCAGCGTGCGCACGGCGCCGGTGCGTGCATCGGCCACGCGCACCCACGCGTGCTTGTGATCGCGCGAGCTCGAGACGAATGCTACGCCCGAGTTGTCGGGATACCAGAGGAGGTCGCAGATTCTGCCGCCACAGGCGACGTGGTCGCTCACCATGGAGCGATGGGCATCGGGCGGCATCTGGAGCCGCACCAGCTGAGGTGTCGGGCCAGAGACGTCGATCACGACGCGTTGAATCCGGAAGATCACGCTGTCGCCCGGAAGCGGGTATCGCCACGCTTCGAGCTCCGGCGCGCCGACTCCTGTGCGCACGAGATACATGCGACTCACCCCGCGCCCGTCGTGCTGGAACGTGGCGATCTTGCGTGAATCGGGAGACCACGTGACGACCGGCTCGTCGCTCTTGACCCAGCCGGCGTTGTTCGTCCCGTAGCCGAAATCCTCGACGCCGTCCGTCGTCAGCGCGGTCTCGGTGCCGCTCGTCAGGTCCGTCATCCAGAGGTTGTTATTGCGAATGAACACGGCGCGCGTGCTGTCGGGCGACAGGATCGAATTAGGCGGTGGTGCTCGGCGCGTGCTGTCGGCCGCCGTGCAGCGATAGGCGGTGAGATCGCAGCCGAGACGTTGCGGCGCACGCGCACCTCCTCCGGCATCTCCGCCGCCAGTCACGACAAAGGTCAGCCGGTGGCCGTCTGGCGAGAGATCGAAGGAGATGAACGGCAGGCTATCGCTCCCAACGCGCCGGCCTACCGTCGCTGACACGGCGTCCGCGAGCCGCGCATGATCGAACGCCACTGTCCGCGTCCGGCGTCGCGGATCCACCAGCACGAACTGCCACCCGGTGGCGGTCGATACCCGGTAGGATGCCCGTCCGTCCGCCAGCCAGCTTGGCCGGCCGGGGATTCCACTCACCAGCCGGCCGGTGGCCGGGCCGAGGGCGCGCTCGGCGCGGGCGTAGTCATCTGCTGTCAGGGAGCGTCGTGCCTGCGTCAGCGCTGCGGAGGGGAGCGTGTTGCCGAGCAGGACGGCGGCGATTGCTACATGGTGAGGGCGCATACGGAAAGACTGCTACGCCGCGACGCGAATGGCAACAAGTGTTACGTTCCCGAAATGACTCAGTCCTTCATACTCCTTGCCATGCTCGCCATACCGGCCGCTCTGCCGGCGCAAGCCGACTCCACGGCACCCGATCCCATTCCCCAACTCGTCGCGCGCCTCGACCTGGAGCGCTACAAGGCCACGATCAAGGGACTCACGCGCTTCGGCGATCGGCGCCAGGGCACCGATCGCAACCGCGCCGCCGTCGACTGGATCGAGGCGCAGCTCCGGAGCTACGGTTGCAGCGACGTCGCCCGTCTCAAGTACAACTATCAACCGCCGGCGCCGCGCGTCCGGACCGATAGCGCCGCCCCCGCCCGGGACACGACCCGCGCCTCGGGCGGCGGCCGCTACCGCGGCGTGCGTGCCCGCACCGGCGTCAACACCGATTCGCTCAAGCAGCCCGACGCGCGCGTGCGCGCGCTCGACGCGCAGGCCAGCGCGCCGGGCGCGCGCGAAGAGGTGTACTGCACCAAGATCGGCGACACGCACCCGGACGAGATGTACATCGTCGGCGCTCACATGGACGGGATCGGGTGGGGTGAGGCGGCGAACGACGACGGCTCGGGTACCGCGCTCGTCATGGAGCTGGCCCGCGTCCTCTCGAGCCCGGATGTTCGCACCAGTCGCTCGATCCGCTTCATTCTTTGGAATAACGAGGAGTCGGGGCTCAACGGCTCCCGAGCCTACGTCGAGCAACGCCGCACGCTCCAGGGCACGAAGGACGAGCCCAAATGGCTCGGCATGATCCAGCACGACATGATGCTGTTCGACCACGGCATGCCGCGCGCCGACGGGACGCTTCCCCCAGACCAGCGGTCGGAAGCGGACGTGAACATCGAGTTCCAGGCGAGCGCGAAATTCGCGGCCGAGGCGCAGCAGCTCGCCTGGGTGTTCCAGCGGGCCAACGAGAAGTATGCGACCGATTACCCGGCCTCCGTCGGGTCGCACATGACGAACACCGACTCGGCGCCGTTCCAGGACTACGTGCCGGCGATCAGCCTGCGCGAAAACGAGCGCGGCACGCAGATCGGGGCAGGGTGGGACCCGAACTGGCACCAACCAACCGATTTGTACTCGACTTACAGCGACAAGGACTTCCGGCTTGGGCTGAACGCGGCGCAGACGACGCTCGCGGCGCTGGCCGGCCTGGTGGGGGCGAGCATCAAATAATCAAGTAAAGCAGATCCTTCGCGTAGCGCGCGTGCCGCGTGCTCCGCTCAGGATGACGAGCTGGCGCCTTATGAGAGAGGAAAAGAGGGGAAAGGCATAGTCCCTTTCCCTTCTTTTCTTTCAAGAATGCAAGCGAGCGTGTCATCCTGAGCGCCGCAGGCGCGAAGGATCTGCTTTTAACGAGCCTCGAACGTCGCGGTCAACACGCCAAACATGAACCCGTCCCCTTTTGCGTCGGGATTCCTGAATACGAAGTAGAGGTCATGGGCTCCCGACGTCGACTGTAGCGGCACGCGTAGCCGGACCGGCGCCTGATCGCTGGTGGACCGAATCTGCTCGCTCTCCCCCAGCAACGTTCCCGTCGGAGCATCGAGATGGACTTCGATCTTCCCGCCCCTCGCCTGATGCTGCGCCGGCGCCACCGCCTGGAACGTCACTGCTCCGACACCAGTCAGATCGATCTGCTTTAGAGCGACCGACGAGCTGGATCGATTCACGACCGTGATCGGAACCGGAACTCGCTCGTCAGTCTGCTTCGACACGCCCTCCGACATTTCTCCGTTCGCCACGACGATACTGGGCGACCGCAGCACGAGCGCCTTCTCGCTAGTGATCGCCGGCATGCCGTTCGCCCCGCGGTCCGTGTACACGGCGCGCAGCTGGAGCACTCCCTGCGGCGCGTCACCCGATCCCGTGGGAGGCGTGTACGACCCTCGCACGGGCAAGAGTCGCGCGCGTGTCGTCGTGTCGGCGAGACTAATGATGTACGCCACCATCGCGGCTGCCTGCGCGTCGGTGAGTGCAGGATGCGCCGGCATGGCCACCTGGCCCCACACGCCGGATCCGCCTTCGCGAATCTTCTTCATGAGACGCGCGGTCGCGGTGCTGTCGTGCTGGTACTTGCGCGCGACGTCGACGTACGCCGGTCCGATCGATTTGCGATTCAGCTGATGGCAGGAGAGGCAGTCGTTGGCTTCGATCAGCCGCCGCCCTTGATCAATGGGATTTGCCGTGAGTCCGTCCTTGAGGTACTGCGCGCTCACATTCACGCGGCGCGCCGGGATGCGGCCGCGTAGCGTGCCGTCCTCGCGATCGGTCACGCGCACCGCGTAGCGCACCGGCACACCGGGAAAGAAGAACGTGGTGTTGCTGCCGACGACATCGACGTCAACGCGTGGCGGCTGATTGCCCGCGACAATTTCGATCGGGGCCGCGCTGGTCGATGCGCCATTGGCGTCGGTCACCGTCAGCGCGGCCGTGTACGTCCCGGCCCGAGTGAATGTGAACGACGGGTTCGGCTCGGTCAGCCGCTGCAGCACCGCACCATCTTTCCGCGCGATAACCCACTCGTAGCGCAGGGAATCCTCGTCGAGATCGACCGTGCCCGCTGACGACAGGGCGACACGCAGGGGGAGCGCGCCCTTCGGTTGATCGACCGCGGCTACGACGATCGGCTTGCGATTGCCGGCGTTGTATTCGACGCGCACCAGCCGCGCGTCATCATTGCCCTGGAACCACACCGTGCCGTACTCGAGGACGTAGAGGTCGCCATTCGGCGCGAATTCCATCTCGATCGGCGCGCTGAACTTCGCGCTCGGCATGAACCGCTCGATGCGCACGAGGTCGCCATTCTTGTCCATCGTGACGGCCATGATCCAATGCCGCATGAATTCGTAGATGAACAGCTTGCCGTCGTAGTACGGCGGAAACGGTCTCGCCGCGTTGCGGAAATCTTCGCGGTAGAACACGGGGCCGGCCTCGGCAGTGCGTCCACCGGTGCCGACGATGGGGAAATCGGGCGACGGCGCGTAGGGATACCAGATGTACGCGCCGCGCGCCGGCGGCAGCGCGTTGAGACCGGTGTTATTCGGGGAATTGTTGACCGGATGCGCCGGATCGAATTGCGGCCCGCCCTGGGTCGCGACCGAATCGATGACCGTCGTCTTATAGTAGGCCTGGTTGTTCCCCACGAAGTACGGCCACCCGTAGTTCCCCGGGCTGCGTGCCTGATTGATCTCATCGTAGCCGCGGGGTCCGCGTCCGACCGAGTCGACGTCTGCGTCCGGACCGACCTCGCCCCAGTAAATGAAACCGGTGTGCTTATCTACCGAGATCCGATACGGGTTGCGATGGCCCATCGTGTAGATCTCGGCCCGAGTCTTCGCCGTGCCTTTGGGAAAGAGGTTGCCCTCCGGGATGGTGTAGGTGCCGTCGGACTCGGGATGGATGCGAATGATCTTGCCGCGCAAATCATTGGTGTTCGCCGACGATTTCTGCGCGTCCCATGGCTCGCGACCGGGTCGCTCGTCGATCGGCGCATACCCTGACGCGAACGGATTCGAGTTGTCGCCGGTGGAGAGGTAGAGATTGCCTTTGGCGTCGAACGCGATCGAGCCGCCGGTGTGACAGCACTGAAGACGCTGGGTGGGGATCTCGAGGAGCACCTTTTTCGATGCGAGATCGAGCGAGTCTCCCTGCAGCGTGAAGCGCGCGAGGACGTTCTTCGCGTCCGGGCCGGCCGGCGAGTAGTACATGTAGACCCAGCCGTTCGCCGCGAAGTTGGGATCGGCGGCGAGTCCGAGCAGGCCGTCTTCCGCCCGGCTGCTGTCGGCGTACTTGGTGCTGACTGGAATCGTGGCGATGCGGCGCGTGCGACCATCCGACGGCGTGTACAGGTTGACGTACCCGTGTCGCTCGATGAACAGCACGCGTTCGTCCGGCAGCACGGCGAGCTCGATCGGTTCATCGAGCTTCTCGGAGAGCACGACTCTCGAGAAGCGATTCTCTTCCGGCCGCGCGCGATTGAAATCGACCTTCCCAGTGCCAATCGCGTAGCGCAGCCCGCCGAGGAGGTGTTGCAGGAAGAGCGGTTCGGTATACGTCGCTTCCGTGTGCCCCATGTTGGTGTACCACGCGCGTCCGCCATCGAAATCGTGGTACCAGCTCATGGGGTGGTGATCGCCGTTCTTCCCACCCTCGTAGCTCTTCTCGTCAATCTCGACGAGCACGTGGATGGTCGGATCGATCGACTTGAAGTTGTAGAACTCGTCTTCGCGATCGAAGCGCGTGGGGAGCCCTTTCGTCGACACGTGCGTCGTGTCGAGTACGCGGTAGCTGCCTTTGCGCACGTTGGGATTACCCGGATGGCCGTTGAAGTACGCCCCGGCCAGTCTGCCGTACCATGGCCAGTCGTACTCGGTGTCCGTGGCGGAGTGCACGCCCACGTATCCGCCGCCCGCCTGGATGTAGCGCTCGAAGTCGTCCTGCTGCGCCGCATTCAGGACGTCACCCGTCGTGCTCAGGAAGACGACCGCGCTGTATCGCGCCAGGTTCTTTTGGGTAAAAGCGCCGGCATCCTCAGTGGCGTCGACCGCGAACCCATTTTCCAGTCCGAGCTTTCGGATTGCCGCGATGCCGTTGGCAATCGAGCTGTGACGGAATGCGGCTGTCTTGGAGAACACGAGCACCCGCGGTTCCTGCGCGTGTGCGGCGATGGAGATCGAGACCGAGGCAAGGAGGGGGAGCGCGAGGGAAAGGCGGAGTCGGTGCATGGGCCAATCTGTATCGCCGTGTTGCGCACGGCCAGGATCTGGTATATCTGAGCCACCATGAGTGCCAGACGGTTGGCCCTCTGATCCCGATCATCCGCCGGTGGCCACGCTGCTGCCGGGACCACCGGCGACGTTTACCCTTCCGAAAGCCTCGATCACTGTGTTGCGGGGCAGGGTGGTAGGTCTCAGGGACTGAACCCTTCACCCACGCCGCCACGCCGCGACGATCTCGAGAATCCCCTCCGCCGGCTCCTCCGTGGTCTCCCATTCGACCGGCGAGCCGGCATCCAGCAGCAGCTTTCCGACGGCGGCGAAGTCTCGTCCGTCACGCCCCTGGCGCGATCCTTCGGCCGCCCAGACCAACGGCTGCCCCTTGAACTCGCGGTCGCGCACGAGCACCGACGCGCCGTGCGCGAGCAGCACACGCACCGCGTCGAGCCAGCCCTCCATCGCCGCCGTGTGCAACGCGGTCTTGCCGATCCCCGCGTCCGGACGGTTCGGGTCGAAGCCACAGGCCAGCATCGCTTCGAGCGCGCGGACGTCATTGCGCTCCGCCGCCTGATGAAGCGCGATGTAATGGTCGTCCGTGATTTGGTCGCGTAAATCTGGATCTTTACCGAGCAGCGCCTCAGCCGCCTTGCGATCGCCCCGACTGCACGCCGCGACGAGCCGGTCGACCTCCGACAGCTCCGGCGCCGCGCCGTGCGCGAGCAGCCAGTCCGCCACCGCCCGGTTCCCGTTGAGCTCGGCGACTGCGTAGGGCGTGCGTCCGTCGGCGCGCTTGCGCTCGATGTCCGCGCCTCGCGCCACCATCGCCTCGGCCAGCGGCACATCCCACGCGCGCGCCACCACATGCAACGGCGTCTCGCCATTCTCGGCGAACACCGCGTTCGGGTCGGCGCCGTGGTCGAGCAGCCACATCACGCCCTCGGGCGTGCGACTCCAGTTGAGAATCGCATACAGCGAAGTCGCGCCGTCCGTGGCCCAGGCCTGATCGACGTTGGCGCCGCGCGCGCGCAGCGCTTCGAGCACCGGGATGTCGCCCGCGCTCGCGGCGAGGGGCAGAGTGACACCGTCGTTGGGATCGGCGCCGGCGTCGAGCAACGCTTCGACGAGCGGCAGCGACTGCACGTGGCGCGACGCCCCCCATAGCACCGGACGCCGCACGTTGTGATGTAGCCAGGGGAACCGCGTGTTCGGATCCACGCCGAGGGCGATGAGCCGTCGGGCGATCGCGGCGAGGCCAGCGCTGCGCACGAGCGAGTCGTGCGCCATTGCTGTGTAGCAGATGTAGTGGATCGGCTCCCAGCCACGCGGCCCGCCCGACTTGGTGGCGAGTGACGGATCCTTCTCCAGCCGAGCGTCCACGGCGAACGCGTCGCCCAGGACCAGCGCGGTGTGGAAATTCGCGTTCGCGATCCTCGGGTACAGCGCGAGCATCCGTTCGGCTCGATCCCGCCGGCCGTCCGTCGCCGCCTCGAGGAACTCGGCCAAGGCGGCGTCAAACTCGAGCGTCACCGCTTCGACGTGGTCGTGCAACGCGTTCCAGGAAGAGAAACCGTACTCGCGCGCGATCATCGTTTGCGCATCGTGCAGGGCGCCCGCCTTGCCGGCTTGGAGAAGCTCCTTCGCCTGGCGTTTGAGCTGATCGAGGTTGGGACGGGGGGGAAGCTGCTTCGGTGTCATAAAGCCTCCATGCTGAACGCCGGCGGTCCGCAAGCCGGCCAGCAGGGAGACAACCGAGCACTGTGTCGATCGGTAGGGTGGACTCAGTCCTTCGCGCGGACCCGCGTGCGCCCCGTGCGCGCCGGAACGATGGCGAGCGGCGATCTCGGCGTCAAGCGACGCCGCGCCCGAACGCCACTCCCCTTCGCTCCGGACCCAGCAGCGCCACCACCGCGCCCACGACAAACACCAGCGCGGCCGAGAGCGCCATGGTCTGCGCGTAGCTCGTCCGCGCGGCGAAGAGCGCCTGTACGTGGGGGATTTGGCTCGCGATCGCCACGCCGCACTGATACGCGAACCCCGGCAGGAAACCCCGCACCCCGTCAGGAGCGAGCTCGTTGATGTGCGCCGGAATGACGCCCCAGGCACCCTGGACGAAGAACTGCATCGCGAAGGCGCCGAGCACGAGCAGGGGGGTGACGGGCGCAAACGCCCAGATCGGGATCATCAGCACGGCTCCCGCGAGTGCCAAACCAATCGTCCGGCGTCGCCCGAACCGGTCGGAATAGAGTCCGCAGAGGACCCCCCCTGCGAGGGCGCCGACTTGCGAGACTGCTGTCACGGCAGCGCGCGCCCTCGGCCCAAAGCCCCAGTCTCGCTGTAAGAAGGTGGGATACATATCCTGCGTGCCGTGCGAGACCATGTTCATCATGGCCATCAGGACCGTCAGATAGAGGAAGAGCTCCCAGTTCGACATGATCGCCCGCCCGAGGTGGCTCCAGGTCTCGTGGCGCGTCTCACGCCACACCTCCGACTCATGCACCCGGGCGCGGACGAACAGCGCGAGCAGCGCCGGCAGGCCGCCGATGAAGAACAGCGGCCGCCAGCCCCAGTGCGGGAAGACGAGCAGGTAACAGAGCGCCGCGAGCAGGTAGCCGGCCGCGTAGCCCTGCTGGAGCAGCCCCGACATCACGCCGCGCAGCGGCGGCGGCACCTTTTCCATCACGAGCGAAGCACCCACGCCCCATTCCGCCCCCATGCCGATCCCGAACAGCGCGCGCAGGATGAGGAATGTGGTGTAGTTCGGCGCCAGACCCGTGAGCACCTCGACGACCGAATAGAACACCAGATCGATCATCAACGGCGTCTTGCGGCCGTAGCGGTCGGCGAGCAGGCCAAAGATGAACGCACCGACCGGTCGGAAAAGGAGGGTGATTGTGAGCGACAGCGCGATCGCGGCGTCGGACTTGCCGAAGTCCTTCCCGATCGCCGTCAGCGTCATCACGACCAGGAAGAAATCGAACGCGTCGAGCGTCCAGCCGAGGAAACCGGCTGCGACGGTCGCATTCCGATCGCTGGCGGCAGGGCGTGGTGTGGTCATCCGTGCGGGGTGAAAGGGACGTCTAGATTACACCATTTCCCGCATGGATGTGACGTCGCTCACGCCGCAGTCCCAGCGCATGCGCCACGTTTCCCGGTGCTGCTCAGAGCAAAACCGTCGAAAGACGGTGACGCAGAGCCATGGGGCTACGGCGGGCTGACCGCCATGCTCGCCAGGCCACCAGCAATTCGCTGGCGGCCTTTTTGTTTTCCGGGGGGGGATTGAGCCATGACTTCCACGTTCAAGCTACTTGGTGCGGTGATAGCCGGGACTCTCGCCCTCGGCTGTAACATCTCGAGCTCACCCGTGATCGCCCGAGTCGAGAGTATCCAGATTACTCCCAACCGCATCTCACTCGTGCCATTGCAAGCCGCGGATCTCAACGTCATGGTCCTCACGTCCCGGGGCGTCGATAGCTCGGGAGCGGCAGCGGTGCTACAGTGGTCGGCGACCGGTGGGACGATTGCCAACGGTGGCATCTTCGCCGGTGCCTACCACATCACGTACACGTCACCCCAGCAAGCGGGCACCTATCAGTTCACGGTGACCACCTCCACCGGGTCGCCGACGGCCACCGCCAACATTGCCGTCACAGTGACCCCGCCGCCTATCAGTACGGTCGCCGTCACGCCCGGCAGTGTCAGCCTTGCCCTGAATGACACCACGAGGTACCACGCAACGCTCACGGCCGATGACGGCGGCGTGATCTTCGGCCGCCCGATCACGTGGTCTTCGAGCGACTCCACCGTCGTGATGGTTTTCGCGGAAGGCTTTGTCCGCGCGACTGCGGTAGGCACTGCGACGATTACGGCGACCTGCGAAGGACACAGCGGCTCGGCAACCGTCATCGTTCATCAATAAGAATTAGATCACCTCCGCACCGGCTGGACATCGTCGTCGCCAGCCGGTTGATTTGGCCCTCCGTGACCCGGGCCTTCCTGCGCTGTACGATCATCGCGTTCGCGGCGAGCGGCCTCGCCCCCACGGTATTCACTGCAGCATCCCTGCTCCATCGACGCCAGACCGTGCCGCTCGGGTCCACCCTGGTCGCGGTGGCCGTGGTACTGGGGGCCAGCTGGCTGTTCTACTTGCTGTTGCGTCGCTTCGAGCCGACGGTCGATGCCAATGCGCGAGATCAAGTCGCGTTCCTCGACACGCTGCCGCTCCGCTATGTGGATCTCGCCATCGCGGGCGCGGCCGGCTTGAGCCTGTTCCTCGAGCTCGCCGTGATCCGGTGGCAGGGGACGGTGTTCGAGTTCTTCGCCTTCTACAAGAACTTCGGCCTGCTCGCGTGCTTCGCCGGGCTCGGCCTTGGATACGCGCTCGCGAGTCGCGATCGCATCCTCCTCGTGCTGGTCATCCCGCTGCTCGTCTGGCAGTTCGGCCTGTTGATCGGACTCCGATTCGGGTTGGAGCCGTGGCAACTCGAAAGCGTCACGGCCATCCCGTTCCTCGAGCAGCTGAGCATGGGTGCGCGCAGCGCGCGCACAGTGGCGCAGTGGCTGGCCGTCTACTTCTTCCTCAGCCTGGTCTTCCTCCTCACGGCCCTGGCGTTTGTCCCCATCGGGCAGCTGTGCGGCCGGCTGATGTTGCGCCGTCCACACCTCCGCGCGTATGGCCTCAACCTGCTGGGCAGCCTGGCCGGCGTGCTGCTCACCCTCCTCGCCGGCGCGCTGTGGACGTCGCCCGTCGTGTGGTTCGGCGTGGCCTGCCTCGCGATCCTCCCGTTCGCCGTGCCCCGGCCCACCACGCTGCTCCCCGGGTTCGCGGCCGCCATCACCGGCGTGGTCATCCTGGCCTGGCCGGTGCAGCCGTCGTGGCAACGGATCTACTCGCCCTATCAACTGCTCGAGCTGGGCTATAGCGACGCCGGGCTCATGGTGATCCGCGCGGCGGGCCACTACTACCAGCGCGTGCACGATCTCTCGTCCCCGCGCGCGGCCGACGACTCGGTGCGCAGACGCGTGCGGGACTACTACGACCTGCCGTATCGCGTGCGTCCAGCCCCCGCCGACGTCGCGGTGGTGGGGGCCGGGGCGGGGAACGACGTCGCCGCGGCGCTGCGCGGGGGCGCCGCCCACATCGACGCCATCGAGATCGATCCGGCCATCCTCTGGGCGGGACGCGCCAATCATCCGGAGCGGCCCTACACGAACGCGCGCGTGCAGCCCATCGCCAACGACGCCCGCTCGTATCTGCGGACCACCGATCGCACGTACGACATGATCGTCTACGGACTGCTCGACTCACACACGCTGCTGAGCCACGCGTCGAGCGTCCGCCTCGACTCGTTTGTCTATACGGTAGAAGGGTTCCGGGAGTCCCGCGCCCGACTCAAGCCTGGAGGCACCCTCGTCGTGTCGTTCTCGGCCCTCACCGACGCGATTGGCCGGAAGATGTACGAGATGCTCCGGCAGGCCTTCGACGGCGCGGCGCCGGCCGTCGTGAGCGCCGGGTACGACGGGGCCGTGGTATTTCTGCAGACCAAAGAGGGGACGTTCACGCTGCCGCCCGGAGCCCTCGGCGAGACCGGCCTGCAGGACCAGTCGGCGCGCTACCGGGAGTCGACCGCGCGCGTGGACGTCTCGACCGACGATTGGCCGTTCTTCTACATGCCGCGCCGCGTGTATCCCGTCTCGTATCTCCTCATGCTCGGCATGGTGCTGCTCGGCTCTCTGTTCCTGACGAGGACCCTGGTGGCGGAGCGTCCCCAGTTCGGCGAGCTCCCCTTCGCATTCCTCGGCGCCGGATTCATGCTGGTCGAAACGAAAGCCATCACCGAGCTGGGGCTGACGTTCGGCAATACCTGGCAGGTGATCGGCATCGTGATCGCCGGCGTGCTGATCATGGCCTTCCTCGCGAACGCTGCCGTGCATCGATTCGACCTCCGGCGACCGCACGCGGCGTACGCGCTGCTGCTCGTCAGCCTCGCCGCGGGCTGGCTCGTCTCGCGCGCGGGCGGCTTCCCGCCCACGCTCGCCGGCCGCATCGCCAGCGCCGCGCTCCTCACGTCACCGCTGTTTTTCTCGGGGATCGTGTTCTCGACGCTGCTGGGAACACGGGGGTCCATCGCCGCGGTCATGGCGGCCAACCTGCTCGGCGCCATGGCGGGTGGACTGCTCGAGTACAACTCCATGTACTTCGGCTTCCGCTTCCTCTACCTGCTCGCGATGGCGCTCTACTTGATTGCATGGGTGCAAACAATGATGGGCCGTCCCGCCGTCCCGACTGGTTGAAGCCTACGACTTCCCCCCGAACCACTCGAACCGATACGCGAGCTCCGGTCCTTTATCCCCCTCGTACGCGAGTCGTCCGATCAGGAGTGTAAATGGCTCGATGTACCGGGCGAGTCGTAACGGCCCGGCATCGATCGGATCGAACCCCACATCGCGGATCAGCTGAGCGGCAATCTTCTTGCTGCCCGCGTCGTCCCCACAGTAGACGACGTTCGGCTTCGTCGCTTTGCGCCGAGCCTCGAACACCCCAAACAGCACCTCGCTCGGCACCGTGCTGAACGCGGAGACCACCCGAGCCTTCGGAAGCTTCTTGGCCAGCTCCTCCGCGCCCGATGACGTCTGCGCGATGACGAGATCGGTGTCGTCTGCATTCATCGGCAGCGAGCAGCTCACGATGACCTTTCCCGACAGATCGCCCGCCTGCTGCAAGACGTCGTCGACGCGCGACCAATGCACCGCGAGCAATACCGCGTCCGCTTCCTGCGCCGCCTCGCGCGGTGTGCCCGCCCGCGCTTTCCCTTTGGCATCCCGCGCGAGCTTCTTCAGCTTCTGCTCGCTGCGGGCATAGCTGAACACCACGTCATGTCCGGCGCGCGCGAAGAGCGTGCCGAGCTTGCCGCCCATCAGTCCAGAACCGAGAATGCCGATGCGCAAGGTTGCCGCTCCCGGATAGTGGAAAACCTCGTTCGCCTGCCCAAGATACGACGGTCGCCGAAACTTTCCCTGCCGCATTCGGCGTATTTCCCGGTAACCCGGAGAAGCCCATCACCGACGGAGGCGACATGAACGCGGTCCGCAATCCCGGCCGAGTGGCCGGACTCTGGTACCTGCTCCTCGTGCTGGGCGGCCCGCTGCGCCTCATCTACATCCCCAACAAGTTGTTCGTGCACGGGGACGCGGCCGCGACCGCCGCGAACATCGCCGCGCACCCGTGGCTCTTCCGCTTCGGCATGGCGAGCGATCTGCTCGGCGCCGTGGTGCTGATCTTCCTGGTGCTGGCGTTCTACCGCCTGTTCAAGGGCGTGGATCAGCAGCTCGCGGTGCTCCTCGTGATCACCGGCGGCGTGATGCCGGCGTTGATCAATTTCGTGAACGTGGTGACCGACGCCGGCGCGCTCATGCTCGCGCAGGGCGCCGACTTCCTGTCCGTGTTCGACCAGCCCCAGCGCAACGCCCTGGTGATGCTGTTCCTCCAGCTGCATCACCATCAGATCACGGCCGCGGAGATCCTGTGGGGGCTGTGGCTCTTCCCGATGGGTGCCCTGGCATACCGGTCGGGCTTCGTGCCGCGGTTCATCGGCGTGTGGCTGTTCATCAATGGCGCGGCCTACGTGCTGTTGAGCCTCACGGGGATATTCTTCCCGGCATACCAGAACAAGGTATTCATGCTCTCCCAGCCTGCCCTGTTCGGGGAGTTGGCGATCATGCTGTGGCTCGTGATCAAGGGCGCCCAGCCGCCGGAGCCGGCTGCCGCTCCCTCATAGCCCCGTCCTGCGCTCCAGCGCTTCGGGGTACCGCGCCCCTTCAATCGTGATCTTCGAAGCGGCGTCCTCGATCTCGCGGAGATCGCCCGAGGTAAGGTCGACGCCAACGGCGCTGAGGTTCTCTTCCAGGCGGTTCAGCTTCGTGGTGCCTGGGATGGGAACAATCCATGGCTGCTGCGCCAGCAGCCAGGCGAGCGCGATCTGCGCCGGTGTCGCCTTCTTGCGCGCGGCGATCGTGCGCAGCAGGTCCACCAAAGTTTGATTGGCCTTCCGCGCCTCCGCGGTAAAGCGCGGCACGATGTTGCGGAAATCGGAACTGTCGAATGTCGTCTTCTCGTCGATCTTGCCCGTGAGGAA
>Ga0137388_10000329_pt1 | contig 25477 bp, 36 predicted proteins | sample 15con2h14AmetaG_FD_104644 | JGI IMG/M metagenome (GOLD analysis project Ga0137388, IMG submission 104644) | Vadose zone soil microbial communities from Angelo Coast Range Reserve, California, USA - 15con2h1.4A metaG | ecosystem: Environmental > Terrestrial > Soil > Vadose zone > Saprolite...
CCGACCACACGCCGTCACGGGGCCAGCTGGCCCCGCCAGTGCCCCGGTAGACGAAGTGCACGCCGCGCCCGGTTCGCTGGACGGCGGTGCGGTCAGGCAGCCACGTCTCGTAGAACTCGCGGACCCGGCCGTCATCGCAGTCGAAGTCAAGGCACCAGAATCCGCTGCGCTCGGACATGGCCAGGCCAGCCTGCCAGCTGTCCCGCCAGCCCGCGATGTCGGCGTGCGTGACCGTGTAGTCCCGGTAGTGCCTGCCGCGCATCGACACCGCCGCCTTAGTGCCGCCGATGATCACCCAGCCGACTGGCTGGAACCCGGCGTCCAGGTAGCGGTGGGCTGCGGCCTTGCCTTCGCTCACGGGACTATTCTGCTGCCGCCTGGGCGCGGTCGCTTGCCAGGTTCTCGAACAGCAGCGCCAGGGACGGGATACCGCCCGCGACCGATGCGACCACGATCACCCGGTCGAACAGCCCGACCCGGCTGATTGTGTAGATAACCTGGCTGTCGAACAGGGGGCTGTCCGGGGTGACGGTGATCTGGCCGTCATCGATGACGCTCTGCGAGACGGGATAGTGCTGGTCCTTCAGCGGGCCGTCCAGGTAGACGGGGTTCGGCATGGTGCTCTCCTTCATCGTGATCGTGGGCTTGCGGACTTACGATACCCGCAGGAGGCGAACGATCATGACGCAGACTGAAACCAAGGTGAAGGCCAGTACCAGTATGTGGCTCACGATTGCGCGATACGCCGTCACCGCCGCGCTCGGCGGGCTGACGGCGGCTTACAGTTACTACCCGCATGTGACCTGGATACCGATAGTGATCGGCATGGTCGGCACCATCGGCATCCACGTCGTCCCCTCGTCAGCAGGGAACAAGTCCCCGGCCGGGTAACCTTCTCATCAAGACAACGATGATGACGGAGGTCATGATGCCGGTGGTGAACGGCCAGGAGATCGACGGCGAGCTTGCCTGCCCGCCGGTCACCACGTACGGCCCCGGCCATGAGGACCGCTGGGTGGAGTTCGAGCTGTACGCCCTGGACAACGGCCAGTGGCTGATTCACCGGGTCGGCCGGTCGAATGTGTACCACCGGATCGACACCAGGTGCACGACCCGGACCGGCCGCCAGTCTGGTGACCCCGCTGGTGCCAATGACCTGCCCGATGATGCGGTGCCCTGCCTGGTGTGCCGCCCGGAAGACCCCGAGTACCTGCCGAACGGCCCCGGCACCGTGCGATTCGAGTCGGACCGCCACACCACGGATCTATGCCCGACCGCGTACCTGGTCAAGGCCAAGCTCACCACAGTACGCTCGCGCGACGGATCGGTTTCCACGTTCACCTCGGACCCGGTGGGCCAGCTGCTGCGGGGTGCCGCGCGGCGCTACCCTGAGTTCGCCGGGCTGATAGAGCCAGCGGCCTGATAACGATCAAGGAGACGATATGCAGAGTGAACTACGGCACAATGAGAGCTGGACGATCAGCATCCTGCCCGGTGAGGACGAGACCTGGCCTCTGACCAGGCCGTATGTCACCGCCACCCGCGACTTCCTGCCGGACAAGGTGGTCATCATCCTGATCCGCCGCGCCGACGGGGAGCTGGGCCAGCACGTAGGCATGTCCGGGCGCAACCTGCGCATGGACGGCACGCCCGGAACCCGCCGCGCCAGCTACCCCGCCCTGGGCACGCTCCCGGACTGGCTGCGCGAGGTCGTGGCCAAGGCCCGCGCCGAGCACGGGCTGGACGGCACCTCATGAACGTGGACGTGCGCAGGCTTACTCCCGGCGTGTTCGGCGTCAGCCACGGCAGCGGGTACGGCGGGGAGCTAATCCGGCACGCCACCGGCAGCTGGGCGGGCCACGCCTTCCTGTACCTGGGCGGCGGGCAGATGGTCGAGGGCGCTCCCCCGGAGGCCAGGATCGTGCCCGCCGACAAGTACGGGGATGCGATCTGGGCCTGGAGGCAATGGGATCAGTTGAAGGCGGCTTCCTGGACCGATCAGGAGATTCGCGCCGCCCAGGACAAGGTGGTGGGCCGGGGGCACGCGCTGGTCGGCTGCGCGTATGACTGGCCCGCCTACGTCGGGTTCGCGCTGGAGGTCCTCGGCCTGCGCAGCGAGCAGCAGCTGAGCCCGTTCTTCACCCACGACGCCTACCGGGTGTGCAGCGCCCTGGTAGACGACGCCGAGACGTTCGGCGACGTGCCGATGACGTTCACCGCCGAGGACGGGCCGGGCCTGGCCCGCGACCCGTCTGTGAAGGTCGCTGCCCCGTACATGGCCAACCTGGTGTCCCCCGGGATGCTACTCGGGCTGGCTCAGCGATCGGAATGGGTTTGATATGCCTACGGGCGTGTACCCGCGCACAGATGAGCACCGGGCAAGGTCGTGAGAGCAGCAGACGCGCAGCCGGGCGACGTGGTGCTCGACGGCGGCGGCAAGACCTGGCTTCGCACCGGCAAGGAGCCATGGCAGTGGTCCTCGTTCAGCGGGCCGGTGGCCTTCTACGGTCCCTGGCTGCCCGGGTACGGACCGCAGAACGAGCTAGTGCTGCTGGTCCGCGACGGCCAGGCGGGTACGGCGACCTGACTGGGCGCAGGGAACAAAACTGCCCCGTCAAGGTGTTTACGCCGTTACCCGTTCGCGGGCTACGATCACGATGGGATAGAGACGGCATGTCCAAGATCGCGTATGAGACCAGGCGGTTCACCTCCGACGCCGAGACCGTGCTGGTCCAGGCCAGTCAGATCTGCGACGAGTACGCCCGCCAGGGCTACGGCCTGACGCTGCGCCAGCTCTACTACCAGTTCATCGCCAGGGACCTGTTTCCCGAGTCAAGGCGGGACTTGCTGATGGGCACCAAGAACACCGAGAAGAACTACAAGTGGCTGGGTACGGTGGTCAGCGACGGACGGATCGCCGGACGCCTGGACTGGTCGCATATCAGCGACCGCACCAGGAGCCCGCAGGGCGGGGACAGCGGCTGGGACTCACCCCGGCAGATCATCGAGACATCGGCCGACCAGTACGGCATCACCCACTGGGACGGCCAGCCCGAGTACGTCGAGGTCTGGGTGGAGAAGGAAGCCCTGGCCGACGTGATCTCGCGCACCAGCGGGCGCTGGGACGTGACCAGCTTCGCCTGCAAGGGATACACAAGCCAGTCATCCATGCACACCGCCGCCCGGCGGCTGCGGGCGCGCGAGGCCGAGGGCCGCAAGGTCACCGTGATCCACCTGGGCGACCATGACCCGAGCGGAGTCGACATGACCCGCGACATCCAAGACCGGCTGCGCATGTTCCGCAGCTCGGCCCGTGTTGACCGCATCGCGCTGAACATGGACCAGATCATCGCGCTGGACCCGCCTCCCTCGCCTGCCAAGATCACTGACCCACGGGCAAGGGATTACATCGAGCGGTACGGCGACGAATCCTGGGAGCTGGACGCGATAGACCCGGCTGCGCTTGACGGCCTGGTGGAGCGGGCAATCCTGTCTCACCTCGACCTGGACCTGCGCCAGCTGCGGCTGGACCGCGAGGAGGCTGAGAAGGTACAGCTGGCCGCCATCGCGGACAACTACGACCTGCTGCTGGGCTACCTGCGCGATGAGAACCTGCTAGCCGAGGATGAGGGCTAATGCCCCAGGGTGCTCTCGACGGGGTGCAGTTGCACCTCGTCAGCAGCCTGGCCGGGCTGGACGCCTGCCGTCGGTGGGCTGGTGAGCGGCGCGAGACGCCGCTGTTCGCCGATACCGAATCAGGTGGCCTCAGCCCCTTTCACCACCGGCACCGGATGACTCAGCTCGGCGACATGCGCCACGGCTGGGCCTTCCCGCCAGCGTGGGCGGGTGCCGCCGTCGAGCTGCTGATGACCTACCGGGGCCAGGTCGGCTTCCACAACAGCCCGTACGACTGGCGGGTGCTGGCCGTGCACCAGGGCGTCACCCCGGCATGGCACAAGACCGAGGACACGCTGCTGCTCGGGCACATCGCCGACTCGCTGCGGCTGGCCGGGCTGAAGGATCGCTCTGCCCACGAGGTGGACAGCCGGGCCAGGCGGGCCGAGGACGTGCTGAAGGAGGGCATGCGCGCCCGGCACTGGACGTATGACGACGTGCCGGACACCTGGGAGCCCTACTGGCGGTACGCCGCCCTGGACCCGGTGCTGGCCGCGCACCTGTGGAACCTGCGGACCTTCCGCCAGGCCCGCAGCCTCTACGCCCAGGCGTATGACCTGGAGCGGGCGACCGCCCGGATCTGCGTCAACATGATGATGGCCGGGATGGCCATCGATGAGCCGTTCATCCGGGCCAGGATCAGCGAGATCGAGGAGTACACCGGCCGCGCCGGGAACTGGCTGCACCGCGAGTTCGGCATCGGCAACGTCCGCTCAGGTCCCCAGGTCGTGGCCGCGATGAGGGCAGCCGGGATCGCCACCACGGTGCTGACCGAGAAGGGCCGCCCGTCGATCGGCAAGGAGGCGCTGAAGTTCTACCGGCTTGCCTACCCCGAGCACACCGGGCTGCTCAACGCGGTCGAATGGTGCCGCAAGGGGGACAAGCTGGTCGGCTCCTACCTGGCCAAGTTCCTGGAGCTGCGCAGCGGCGGCGTCATGCACTACAACATCCACAGCTGCAAGGCCCGCACATCGCGGATGAGCATCACCGACCCGCCGATGCAGACATTCGACCGGGACGTGGCCGCGATCCGGGGCAGCTTCGTCCCGCGCGAGGGCTGCGTGCTGATCAGCCTGGACATGGATCAGGTGGAAGCACGCCTCGCAGCTCATTTCTCGGGTGATACCAGGATGATCGGGGATTTCCGCTACGCCGACGCTAACAACCTGAAGTTCTTCATCGAGATGGCCAGCCGGATCTATGCCGAGCGGATCACCAAGAAGGACCCGCGCTACACGTGGACAAAGAATGCCTGCGTCCCGCTGGATAGCCAGATACTGACCCGGCGCGGCTGGCTGAGGTATGACCAGGTGACGATCGGGGACGAGACACCCGGCCTGAATCTGGTCACCGGGCGCAGTGAGTGGACCCCCGTGACAGGGGTCCACGTCTACCAGGACGCTCCGGTGCAGTCGATCGGGAACAATGACCGTTTCCGGCTGCGTGCAACCACCGATCACAAGTGGCCGGTACAGCGCACGTTTGGAGCGCACCGTGCGGAGACCAGGCTTCTGCTGGCTGAGCAAGGCGAGCTGAACCGGCACCGTGACTCGCTGGTGCTGGCTGCTCCGCTGGAGGACCAGGAACCTGTGCCCCTGACCGCTGACGAGGCCCGTGTGCTCGGCTGGCTGCTGTCGGACGGAAGACTCCGCGTTAACTACCAGGAGGGCGGTTCCGCCCAGGCCCACGGGCAGAAACGGGCTGTAACCGGAGAGATCTTCCAGACAGATAAAAAATACGCCCAGGAGATCAGGTTCCTGCTGAGGAATATCCCGCATCATGAGCAGCAGCGAGGCGACGGATACATGTCTTGGCGTATCCGTCCCGGCTGGCTTCGTGATCTTGCGAAGCGCCTGGGTATCTACGACCAGCGGCTGGCCCCCGAGGCACTGGCGTGCAGCCTGAGCAGATACTCGCGCCGGATCATCGCAGAGACGATGCGCAAGGCGGATGGTGACCCGTTCGTCAAGGGCGATACCTGGCGGGCTGAGTTCTACGCCATACTGCTGTACCTCAATGGCGAGACCCCCGTGACGAAGATCAGGGACGCGGAACACAGCGCCTGGCAGAAGGAAGACTGCTGGTCAGTCAGCCGGACGAAGCCGGTCATGACCTGCCAGCGTCTGACCAGGGAAGACTTGCCTCGCCAGCCCGTATGGTGCGTGACCACCGGGCTGGGCACCTGGACGATGCGGCAAGGCCATGCCGTGGTCCTGACCGGAAACACCTACGGTCAGATATACGGGGCGGGCCTGGACAAGGCAGCTGCCACCGCCGGGGTGCCGGTCGAGACGATGCGTCCCGCCTACGAGGGCCTGGCCAGCATGTATCCCGGCGTCGGCCAGCTGATGAACCGGCTGATCCGGTCGGCTGAGAACCAGCGGCCGAAGGTGCAGATCCTGGACGGGCGCTGGCTGTACACCTACCGGGGCAAGGAGTATGCCCTGCTCAACACGTTGATCCAGGGAAGTGCGGCGGTAATCATGAAGAGGGGGCTGATTAATCTTGATGCAGCAGGATTTGGGTCTTTTCTTCGACTCCCTGTTCACGACGAAATATTGCTCGAATGTCCTGCTGAAATTGCATCTGACGTGCTGCGGGAAGCCGAGCGCATACTGACCGACCGGGAGAACTTCGCCGTCCCTCTTACCTGGTCAGGAAGCATCATGGCTGAACGCTGGGAGAAGCGGTTATGCCTGCAATTTCCTGCCAGACGAGAGAGGACGGCTGGATCTGATGCCCGATGACTGGAGCCTGGGCGGCAGGGGTGGGTGGGACGCCAGCACCAACGGCACGGACACCGGCCTGCGGCTGCACCAGGGCGAGCCCTGGCCGGTGATACCGGATCTGAAGCCGGACCCGGACAACTGGACTGACGACGAGCGGATGGTATATACGCATACTGCCGAGCACCGCAGCGGCATCAAGGTGCCGGTGGCCACCCTGCGCCGGATCGGCTGGCTGGACCAGCGCGGCCGGGTATGGCTGAAGATACCCAGCACGGCTAAGGCAGCGAACCTGGGCTGCGGCTCGTTCACGCCTTTGCTGGTCGACCCCGGCGAGCGGACTTGACCTCGGGCTCGGCGGGCTCCGTCACCACGGCTTCGTGCGTCAGCACAGGAGCGCTGCCCGGCGGGCCGGTCACGAAATTGCGGTCCCCGCTGTCCGGGCCGGGTGGCGGCGGACCCGCCACTGATGACTCATTGGACGTGGCTCCGGGTATCCGGGCCAGAGCATCCGCGCGGATAGCGTCTTCGCTCATGCTGATCACCTTCCCTTGGATCGGAGCCTAATGCCAGCACCGCCGCCAGCCCTGATGTGGATCGACCCAGGGGGCATGACCGGACTCGCCACCCTGATTAATGGCGGGTTCTTCGCCAGCGAGTACCCGTTTGCCGAGGCATGCGACGTGCTGACCGGCAATTGCCAATTGTTCGGACGTGAGCTGCACATCGGCTACGAGAAATTCACCATCCTGCCCAGCACCCACAAGCTGCACCCCGAGCCCGAGGCGTATGAGTTCCCCGGCGTGGTGAAGTACCTGGCCAGGATGAACCGGTGCGTGCTGCTGCAGCCCGCCCAGCCGTCCGAGCGGCTGGCCGCTACCTCTGCCGAGCTGAAGGCCCTCGGCTGGTGGACGCCGGGACTGAACGACGCCCAGAGCGCGGCTCAGCACCTGCTGGCCTTCCTGAAGAGGGAGAACTGCGTCCCGCCGCACCTGGCCACAACGCTTGCGCGGCTGCATTAGAGTGTTTACACGCAACGATCACGATGAGGGAGAACCGATGGCCCAGCAAGCCACGGCGAGGGCCAGGAACCCGAAGCGGTACGCCAGGGACTACAAGGACATCCCGGCCGTCCAGGCAGTCTGCCGGGCCGTCGGCCACAAGTGGGCGATGAACGATCTCGTGCCGGGAAAGCCGCTGCCACGGGGCCTGCGCTCCGTACGCCAGGCCGACGGAAGCTCACGGCTGACGGACACCTGCAAGCGGGGATGCGGCAAGCAGCGGACCATCAATACCTTCCCCGGCGGCGTGTTCGATGTCGATGCCCCGTACGGGTACAAGCAGACGAAGGACTGGGTGACGCTGGATGAGGGATTCCGGCCGAGCCCGCGCGAGATCCTGGCGGGCATCATGATGTCAGTGGAGCTGACGCCGTGAAGATCCCCACCATCCTGGCCTATGACGACCTGGACCGGGTGGAGAAGGGCCAGCGCAACCAGGCTAGCCAGACCCGTTATGTCGGGCTTGACGGCCGGTGGGTCGAGCTGGACCTGACGCCCGAGCACGAGGCCGAGCTGCTGGCTTTCATCGAGCGCTACATGAAGGCCGGGGTAGCCCCGCCCGAGCCGCCAAAGCCCCCGAAGGGCAGCGGCTCTCCCGGTACCGAGCGCAACCAGCGGATACTGGAGTTCGCGCAGCAGCATGGCCTGAAGTACACCAAGCGCACGGCAGGCGGCTGGTACTTCCCGGTGGCCACCGTGGAAGCGTGGAGCAAGTACGAGAAGGATCTGGAGGCGGCACGTGGCGTGGGCGGCGATCTCACCGGAGGGTGACCTGGCGATCGGAGCGGACAAATCCGAGCACCATCTGACGCAGGCAATCCCCGGCTGCAATTACGGGCGGGATGATCATATCTGGCGTCTCCCGCTCAGCTGGCCTGGCTACGTGTGCTTCAGGACGGCCTGGGAGGGCACGCCGATCCAGATCAGCCCGTCGCTGCTGGAGTACGGCCAGCAGCAGTGGGCGCAGGTGCAGCAGCGCTACGCCGACCGGACCGAGGTGGACGCCGGGGGCGAGATCCTGGACCTGATCGTGTCCGGCATCGAGATGGAGTCGGGCAATCCTATGCAGCTCCGTCCCGACCAGCGCGGCGGCGTGGCCTGGCTGCTGAAGTGGGGCCGGGCGGGCATCGAGGACCCGACCGGCAACGGCAAGACGCCGATCGTCATCCGGGCGCTCCAGGCCCAGCAGAAGGTGACCGGGGGCGCGCTCCCGGCGCTGTACATCGCGGCCGGGTCGGCGCTGTACGCCATCCGGGACAAGTTCGCCGCCTGGGCACCCGAGCTGCGCACCTCGGTGGTCACCGGCACGATGACCGCGCGCAAGAAGGCCCTGGAGGCCGAGGCCGATGTCTACCTGATCGCCTGGGACAACCTGCGGCTGCACACCCGGCTGGCTGGCTACGGCTCGCTGAAGCTGGTCAGGTGCGCGGAGTGCGGCGGCGGCGACCCGAAGGTGACCACCGGCCGGTGCGAGGTGCACCTCAAGGAGCTGAACTCGATGCGGTTCGGCACCGTGATCGCGGATGAGGCGCACCGGCTGCGCGAGCCGAAGTCCAAGCAGACCAGGGCCTGCTGGTGGATGGCCCACCACTGCGAGTTCTTCTGGCCGGTGACCGGCACCCTGGTGGCCGGGACGGCAGCTGACCCGTGGGGCGTCATGCACGCCCTGGACCCGAAGGCGTGGCCGTCCCGGTCCCGCTACCTGGACATGTTCTGCGTCAAGGACTATGCCTGGCACGGCGGCGCGGAGATCCTCGGCATCCGGCCCGATCACGCCTATGCGCTGCACTCGATCATCCAGCCCTTCTGGCGGCGCATCCCGCGCGAGGTGGCCCGGCCGTTCCAGCCACCCCGTCTGGAGCCCGAGTTCCGCTACCCGGAGATGGAGCCCAAGCAGGCCAGGGCCTATCAGCAGCTCGCCAGGGAGACGCTGGCCGACCTGGAGGGGTGCAGCGTCATCACGGCCAACCACCTGGAGAAGTACACCCGGCTGTGCCAGCTGGCCAGCTCCATGGTCACGGTGGTGGACGGCGAGGACTCCCAGGGCTTCACCGTGCCGCTGGTCAAGCTGGAGCTGCCGTCCAACAATGCCGATGACCTGCTGGAGTTCTGCGGAGACACCGAGGGCCAGATCGTCGTGGCCGCGCTGTCGCCCGCCCTGATCGACCTGGCCGAGCACAAGCTGAATGCGGCGAAGATCACCACGGCCAGGATCACCGGGGGCATGTCCCGCGAGGCCCAGTACCAGGCCAACATGGCCTTCCAGGCGGGTGATGTCCGGGTGATCTTCATCAACGAGGCCGGGTCGGAGTCCATCGACCTCCAGGCCGCCAGCGTCATCTACTTCATGGAGCCGGACACCTCGTTCCTGGCCCGCGAGCAGAAGACCGGCCGGGTGGACCGCTACGGCCAGCAGTTCCCGGTGCGCCAGGTATACGCCCTGAGTCCCGGAACCGTGGACAGGCACCGCTACAAGCTCGGCTGCGACAAGGCCGAGCGCCATGACGCGGTGGCCCGCGACCCGGACCTGCTGCGCTGGATTCTCGGCGGGGAGCAGGTGAATTGGAGTGCCTAGCTGGGCCTACTTCCTCTCCGAGCAGGCGCTGGTCTTCTATGTCGTCATCGGGTGCTTCCTGCGGCCCGGTGCGCACCGGAAAGCCCGCAGGGAATGGGAAGAAGACCACCCCGGCCTGAGCTGGGAAGACTGGGATAACCGGTGAGCAAGTTTCACCTGGTCATCAACCTCGGACGCCCGTACAGCGGCATCGAGGTGCAAGAAGGGTCCGGCTTCGAGCCGACCAGGATCCGCATCCCGTTCGGCACCTACCAGGCCGCCTTCGGGGCGGCTGGCGAGCTGGACGCGCGAGTGGAAGAGACGAACCCGGTGATAGCCGGGTCAGTGATAGGAGACAACGATCATGATCAAGATCCCGACGACCATCGCGCTCTGCCTGGCGGCAGCATCCCTGGCAGCTGGCTGTAGCTCAGCCAGCCACGGCAGCGGCAGCGCCAGCGGAGCGCTCAGTTCAGCGGCGGCCAACCCGACCTACAGCGCCGAGGTCAGCCAGCTGGAGAACGAGCTGCTGGCGGCCTACAAGAAGGACTTCAATCCGGCACACCCGGTCGTGACCATGAAGACGGCGGTCCACGAGGTGTTCCCCCAGGGTGATGCCACCAGGATCGCTGCCTACGCGGTCCAGCAGCTGAACCCGGGCATGACGGCCAGCAAGCAGGCCCGTGCGGCCTGGGCGCAGAAGGTGGTCACCTACGGACTGGGCCAGGGCCCGAGCGTGAGCAAGTCATGACCACCGTAGCCAGGCTGGTCCCGAAGCACATCAAGGTCCACGGGCACAAGATCCGGCACCGCTTCACCCAGCAGCTCGGCTGGGGATTCGTCGCGGGCAACCTCGGCGTGCTGTTCGTCATCGCGCTGTACTACATCTTCGTCCAGGCCAAGTGGCCCGGAGCAACCTACGGCGGGCACCCGCATACCGTCCTGTATCTCAAGCCGGACTGGGATCACCTGTTCAGCTACCGGGGCTGGGCCGCCGACCGGCACGACATCCGCAATGAGTACGAGGGCGCGTTCGCCGCGCTGTTCGGCGGGACGCTGCTGGCGTCAGGCTGGAAGAAGACCGATAAGCAGGCCCCTGGCTGGTACCTTATCCTGGCCCCGCTGCTGGTCTTCATCGTCGCGTTCCCGCTGATCATCGGCGGGGTGGCATTCCTCAACCACGGCGCTCCGTTCCTCTGGCACGAGTGGCTTGGACACCGCCGGGTCGGGAACCCGGTGCACTTCCCTCACGCAGCGAGCTGGCTGGGGACTTACATAGCGGGGTTCCCCTGGCAGCCGTTCCTCATCGGGCTGGTCACCGGCCGCGTAGTGCGCAAGATCTGGGCACCGGCCGGGAACACCTTCCAGGCCCACTTCATCGGCCGCCAGGTCGATAAGGCCAGAGACGCGCGGGACGCGGGTGAGGAGCACCCGGAACGGCACCTGCCCCGCTGGCCCGCCCCGCCGGTCAACCGGGAGCGTGCCTGGTGGCTGTGGGACACCGGAGCCCCGGTGACTGACCGGCGCGGCTCCATCGCGTGGATGGTGGCGCTGGCCTTCCTGGCCCTGGCCGCCGTCGATGCCTTCGGCGGGTATGTCAAGTACGTCATCGCCAGGGGGCACTGATGATTACTATCTCGAACACAGAGATCAACACCTGGCAGCGGTGCCGCCGGAAGTGGTTCCTGGCGTATTTCCTCGGCTACCAGCCAGCCGTGGAGGAAGTTACCGGCCACCGTATCCTCGGCGTCCGGGTGCATACCGCCCTGGAGGGGTACTACGGCTACGACCTTGACCCGCTGGCCGTGCTCGGCGTGCTGTACCAGATCGAGATCGACGCCAGCCCAGAGTTTGAGGCCGACCTGCTCACCGAGCGTGAGCTGGCCTCGGCCATGGTCGAGGGTTACATAGAGTGGGCCGCTGAGACCGGGGCCGACGCCGGGCTGAAGGTGGTGGCCACCGAGGCCGACATCACCGTGCCGCTGCCCGGCGTCGAGGGCGTGCAGATCCGGGGCAAGCTCGACCAGGTGGTGCTGAACGAGCAGACCGGGCTGCTGTCCTTCCACGACTGGAAGACGGCGGCCAGCTTCGAGAAGCACGAGATCCTGGTCCTGGACCCGCAGTTCCGGTTCTACTCGATGATCCAGGCGCTGGCGTCAGGGCAGGACGGGCCGAGGGTAAGCGGCGGCATGCTGACCACGCTGCGCCGGGTCAAGCGCAGCGACCGGTCCCGGCCGCCCTACTACCAGCGGGATGAGTTCCGCTACGACCCGGTGACCATCGACTCGACGCTGGCCAAGGTGCAGCAGATCGGTGCCAGCATTGTGGCTGCCCGTGAGCAGCTCAGCTGGGTGTACGCGCCGGACGGCGGCAACGGGGACCTGGAGCTGCTCAACACGGTGCAGCGTGCCCTGTTCCCGCCGACGCCGATCCTGCGAGACTGCGGCTGGAGCTGCCCGTTCGTCACGCTGTGCCCGATGATGGACGACGACAGCGACTGGGCTGGCGCGCTGATCAGGTCCGGGGCCTACACCCAGCAGGACCCCTACAGCTACTACTCCGATGACCCGCTACGCCGGGTCCGGGAGAAGCTGGCGGCGCAGTAATGTCAGACCCCGGTGCTACAACCGGGTAAGCTGAAGACACCCCGGACGGGAGACGATCACGATGACGATGCCCGACCTGCGCCGTCAGGCGCAGGACCAGTATCCTGAGCTGCGCGGTAACACCTGGCAGCCGCAGCAGGCCCGGCCGCGCCGCAAGGTGCAGGGGATCTCGTGCTGCGTGCACGGGCTGGCCAAGGCGGGCAAGTCCAGCCTGGGAGACTCCGGCCCGGTGCCGAGGCTGATCGTGGACATCGAGGGCACCGCGTTCTGGACGCCCTCGCGCAAGATTGAGTGGAACCCGATGACCGAGCCGGTGCCGAGGGCAGACGGCTCGTGGGACTCCTGCCTGGTGATCGCCAAGGAGGCCAGGGTGATTCAGCAGGTATACAAGGTCCTGGCCAACGGCCAGCACCCGTTCAACTCAGCCTGCGTGGACTCGATCACCGAGTTCCAGCAGCGCATCATCGATGAGCGGGTCGGCTGGAACAAGGTGGGCCGCGACGACTGGGGCGTGCTATTGCGCCAGGTCAGCTGGGCTACCCGGCAGTGGCGCGACCTCATCACCCACCCGACGAAGCCGCTGTGGACGCTCACCTTCGTGGCGGGCACCCACTGGGACGAGAGGCTGAGCAAGTGGCGGCCTCTCGTGCAGGGCCAGGTCGGCAACTTCCTGCCCTACTACGTTGACATCCTCGGGCACCTCGGGGCCTTCCCCGACCAGTCCCGGCACCTGCTGATCGGCCCGCACCCGAGCTACGAGACGGGCGAGCGGGTCGGCGGCAGGCTCCCCTACTCACTCCCTATCGGCTATCCCGGCCGCGAGGGCTACACGATGGAATCCATGCTGGCTCAGGTGCTGGCAGGAAGGTACTGATCATGGGATACCCGAACGACCCGAACCAGGGTCAAGGCGGCTGGGCTCAGGGCCAGCCGCAGTACGGCGGCCCGCAGCAGGGCCAGGGCGGATACCAGGGCCAGCAGGGCTACGCTCCTCAGGGCCAGCAAGGCTACGGTGGCCAGCAGGGCTACCAGCCCGGCTACGACCCGCAGCAGGGCCAGCAGGGCGAGGACGGCGGCTACTTCCAGACGCTGTACGGCGCGGCCGACCACTCCCGCCGGGTACTGGACAAGGACAACTACGACGCTATCGTGGAGTCGGCTGAGTGGGGCCGGACCAAGGACGGCACCAAGGGCGCGTGGACGATCGTGTTCCGCACCACGGCGGGCCAGCACGCGGGCACCAAGCTGACCATGACGCTGAGCGTCAGCCCGAAGAAGAACGACGGCAGCGAGAACGACCAGGGCATGGGCATCATGTTCCGCCAGCTGCACGCGCTCGGCATCCCCACCGGCCCCCCCTACGGCCCGCCGAACGAGACGCCGTTCTGGATTCTCTGGCCCCAGGGCACGCCGCAGCAGGTGGCCCAGGCCATGACCGGCCGCCCGGTGCTGCTCAGCGTCAAGCAGGACGAGTACGACGGCATCACCCGGAACAAGATCAGCGACATCCGCGACCCCCGGCCCGGTGCCCCGACCCAGGTCCAGCAGCCCCAGCAAGGCCAGGGAGGCCCGCAGCAGGGCTGGGGACCGCCCCAGGGCGCGCCCGGCGGCTACAACCCCAGCCAGGGCTACGGCGGCCAGCAGGGGCCGCCACAGGGCTACCAGGGCCAGCAGGCTCCCCAGCCCTGGCAGGGCCAGCAGCAGGGTCCGCCGCCGAACCAGGGCCAGCAAGGTCCGGGCTACGCCCAGCCCCCGCAGCAGGGCCAGGGCGGCTACGGCGAGTTCACCCAGCAGGGTCAGAGCTGGCAGCCCGGCACGGTCGGGCAGCACAACCAGCCCCCGCCCCAGAACTGGCAGGGCGGCCAGCAGCAGCCCAACGGCTACCAGGGCCAGCAGCAGCCGCAGCAGGGCGGGGAGCCCGCGCCCCCGCCCTGGGCCGGTCAGTAAGTGATCTGGAAGCTCACGCTCGCCGTCATCCCCGCCGCAATCCGGTGGGGGTGGCGGCGGCACCGCAAGCGCCGCAGGCGCTGAAGACGTGCCCGGCGCGGGAAATAGTGGCGGGGGGAGCCTCCACACCTCTACCGGCAGTCAGCACCACGGGACTGCGCGTACGAGATTCTGAGGACAACTGCCTAAACAAGCGCCGGGCACCCAACCTGGCCAGATCAGCCAGGCTGGACGGGAATGGATCAGGCGGGTAGGGTGTTTACACCACTGAAGGGCTCACAGGAAGCCCGGAATGTCAGACCCGAAGAGGACGATCACGATCATGACAACCGCAACGCTGGACAGGACCGATGCGTTCAACGCCGAGCGCCTGTCTCTCATCCAGGGCCTGCGCGACGGCCAGGCAAGCGCCGTCGAGCGCGCCGTCGAGTACAACAAGGGCATCGACGCCAAGATCAAGGACGGCAGGCTCGTCTCACTCGGCGGCGACCGCTATCAGGTCGTGGACCCAGGCAGCTGGGACAACGGCGAGGTCTGGATTTACCGCAAGGTGTCCGAGCAGGCGCAGCCGCTCCTGCTCCCCGAGCACGGCCTGGCCGAGAATGAAGACGGCGAGGTCAGCCTGTACCGCAAGCGGCCTGCCTGGCACAACCTGGGCAACTTCCACCTGGAGGGCCTGACCGACATCAGCCAGGTGCTGAAGGAGTCTGGCCTGGACTACGACATCGCCCAGTACCCGACCCGCTTCAACTTCAAGGGCAAGAGCCTGCTGGTCCCCGGCTCCTTCGTCAACGTCCGCAAGGACACGGGCGAGCCCAAGGGCGTCGTCGGCAAGGTCTACACGCCGGTCCAGAACCGCGAGGCGTTCGAGTTCCTCCAGAACCTGGCCGACAAGCACGACATCCTCTGGGAAACCGCAGGCGAGACCGCCAGCGGGCGGGTGTTCGTCACCATGCAGCTCCCGGACACGCTGGTCATCGATGAGGGTGGCCTGAACGACGAGATCGTCCCGTTCGTCGGGGCGTTCAACAGCCACAACGGGCAGAGCCCGTTCCAGGTGGTCGTTACGCCGTGGGCTCCGGTCTGCGGCAACACCGAGCGCTTCGCCCTCCGGGACGCGGTGACCAGGTGGACCGTCCGTCACACCACCAGCGCGACCGCCAAGGTGGCCGAGGCCCGCAAGACGCTGGGCCTGAGCCTGAGGTACTACAACCAGCTGGCCGAAGAGGAGACCGCGCTGGCCAGAACCAGCCTGGCGATCGATGAGTTCCGCGAGCTGATGGCCGACCTCTGGCCCGCCAGGGAGGAAGACCCCGAGAAGGAGACCGCCAGGTCCAGGGGCATGAGGGAGCGGCGTGAGCAGGCCCTGGAAGAGACCTGGGCCAAGAACAGCAAGAGGGCTGGCAAGACCGCCTACGCGGCCGAGCGGTCCGTGACCGAGTACCTGGACCACGTTGCCCCCCGCCGGGCCGTGGGCGACAAGCTGGCGGCGGCGCGAGCCACGGCCATCCTTGAGGGCACCGACGACGGGATCAAGGCAAAGGCGCATGAGAAGCTGATGCTCCGGGTGCGATGAGAGCAGGGGCAGGGCCGGGCCGCGCGGGACGCGAGCCCGGTCCTTCCTCCATGTACAGGAGGCAAGCGATGCCGACCGCCGAGGGTTTCACCGAGGTGGCTGAGCTGATGAGTGAGCACTACGGGACGAAGGTATCCCGCCAGCAGGTCTACCAGTGGTGGAAGCGGGAGACGTACAACAAGGCCGGGGTGAAGTTCCCGGTCGGCACCCCGATCCCGGAGGCGGCCACCAACCGGCCGAGCCGCCGCTTCGCCATGCGCGACGTGATCGCGTGGGCGGACGCCGGGGTACCGGTCAGCCCGCACGCCTACGCCACGGGCGACGGCGACGGCTGGCGCAGCCTTGGGAGCGGATTATGAGCGCGAGCATGTTCGCGTCCTGCGAGCGCCACTTCGCGTACGAGACCAGGAAGCTGGCCCAGCAGGCGATCGGGCAGCGCCGGGCCGCGAGGGGCCTGAAGAAGACCCAGGGCCTGAAGGTCTTCAAGTGCTCGTCCGGCAAGCACTTCCATATCGGCAGGGACCGGAGGTTCAGGGGGCGCTGAGGGAATGCCTGGTGTCTTCAGGGTGTTTACACCAGTGAAGGGCTCACCCGGAGCCCGTGGAGGACAACGATCACGATGACGATAACCGGATACCCCTTCGACGAGTACGACGGCTCTGACGAGTCGTTCGAGAAGTTGCAGGACTGGCGGGACAACGTGAGCGCCGAGCGCGTCACCGAGAACGTGCAGCCCTGGCAGCTGGCCACGATCCAGGCCGTGAACGACTGGGTGGCCGAGGCCCGGCAGGCCACGGGCAGGGTATGCCCCGACCCGGTGAACCACAACTTGCACACCGACGGCATATGGGAGGTGCCCGAGTCATGAGGGCGAGCGAGGCAGTCGAGATAGTCCGCAACTCGGTGTTCAAGCCCGGCTGGCGGATGCATGCCGCGAACTACAGCCAGGACCTTATCCTGTTCACCTTCTACATCGACACGGTGGACACCAGCTACCCGGACGCCGACGGGGTGTGCCGCAAGCACATCACGCTAGTCAGGGACGACCTGTTCAACGTCAGCGCGATGCGGACCGCCGGGGACCTGTTCGCCCGCATCCTGAAGCTATCGGCCGAGACCGACGTGCACGAGGACCGCGAGTTCCTCAAGCACCGCCAGCCCGACGGCAGCTGGCACGCCCCGCTGCACCCGCACACCCGCGAGGGACAGCACTCATGGGCCAAGCGCGAGATTGCCGGGAGGAGTATCTGATGGGCAGGCCAGGCAAGCCGGTTACCGTACCGGCAGGCGAGTACAGCACCTCATTCTTCCCCGGCAGCCATACGATCGTGCTGCACGGGAAGGCGGACAGCCCCGCCGCGCTGGCGGGCAAGCCGGTCGACGTGACCCTGAGTCCTGATGACATCCGTCACATTCTCGGCTGGGTCGCGCTACACCCCGACGAGTACGGACCCGCCCTGCGGGCGATCGTCGCCGAGTGGGGCGAGCAGGAACAAGTCATGGTCACATCCCTGGACCACGAGGTACACACGTCCTGGCTGAGCACGAGCCGCCGGGACCGGCTGGCCAGGGCGGCCAGGACGGAGGCAGGTCATGAAGATCACGCTGACCACTGACCAGCTGGGCCAGGCCCGTGACGAGGGCACCGTGGTGGTACTCACCGGCACCGAAGATGAGACCGGGGACCTGGTGACTTTCGGCGGCGACCGGAACGTGTTCATCAGGACCTGCGGTGACCTGCTCCAGGGCACCGGCCAGGTCACGTTCGAGGTCGAGCCCTGGCAAGAACTGAGCCGGATTCCGCTGCGGCGCGCGGTCATCACGCGCAGTTCGATCGGCGGGCCGACCGGCGAGGTCGTGAGGCAGTACCTGCCCGCCTGCTACAAAGTCACCGAGGTGACCCCCACCGAGGTCCGCATCGCGGGCCACGACGACCACGGCTGGACGCTGGATGACTACGTGATCCCGCGCCTGGCCTCGGGCCTGATCTGGGCGAAGGAGATACAGCGATGACCACCTACCCGAACCGGGAGCACGAGAACGCGGACAGGGCCGCCATGCGGCGGGCCCTGCACGCGCTCAGCGGGATCGAGGGCGAGGTGCGGGACCTGCGGCTGAAGCTGTCCAGGGACCAGCGCGTCGATGCCGACGAGGCCCAGGTGATCACCGGCCACGTCCGGGCGCTCACCGGTTATCTGGCTGAGCTGGGCATCCTGCGCGACGTGCGCGAGTGGCACGCGATCGACAAGGCTGACGCGAACAGGTTCAGGTGCGAGGGCTGCGGTGCCATCTTGACCGAGGACTCCCAGGTGGAGGACCACAAGGCGCGGCACGGGCTCGTCATCAACACCGGCCCTGGCCCCCACGCGGGCTGGCGGGAGCACCCTGAGATCGAGCGCTTCGACGCGGGGAAGACACCATGAAGAAGTACCGGGTCACCGTGTCCTACCGGCCGAATGCCAACAGCCTGCGGCGCGAGCAGGCATCCTTCACCGTCCAGGCCCGTAACAAGCAGGCCGCGCTGTTCCGCGCAGGCTGGTTGATGCACCGGGACGAGCACCACCACATCGCAGACAGCATCAACATCGAGGTGGAGGCAGCCTGATGCCAGTTCCTCACGCGATTGACCGCAGCCTGGCCTTCACCGCACTGCTGGAGCACGAGTGGTTCCGGCAGTCGAAGATGGGCGACGGCGAGCGCCTGGTCACCCTGTTCCTGCACGACTACTACCGGTCGGTGGACCGTTACCAGGCAGCCGGTCAGAAGCCGCCCACCATGTTTGACTTCTCAGCCAGCTGGGAGCCGGACCCGCATCTGCTGTGCCACTGCAAGGGGCCGCTGGATGCGTGCTGCTCCCCCGTTCACGACGAGGTGAGGACATGACTGACGAGTTCGAGCCCAGCGTGCAGCTCAAGCCCGCTGCCGGGAATCTGGACGAGCACAAGCAGCTGCTGGTGGCCATCGCCCAGGCGAGATCCAGCGGCACCACGACCTGGATCAAGGTCGGAGAAGCACCAATCGCAGCGATCGTGCCGCGCGGCATAGCCGAGGTCGGAGCGGTCGCCTGGAAGGAGCAGACCCATGAGCGCTGAGACCTGGGGCGTGAGCCAGTTCCACGCCTACCTGGGCAGGCAGTACGGCGAGAACGCCGACATCGCGATCCGCCAGGTCCGGCCCTGGCTGAACCGGGGCGACGGCGTAGCGATCTACGAGAACCACGACCTCGGCCACCCGGACATCGGGCACCCGGACATCGGGCAGTGCCAGCTGGTGTCCTTCGGCTCCCGCGCGGCGCAGCTCGGAACTGACTCGCCGCCGGACCGCCTGCCTGACATAGGCGGCGCTGTCAACTGGAGATACGTTTTGATAGCGACGTACCGGGAGGCGGGCAATGGGAGACAACACGGACTCGTGGAGGCGGCTGACCGAGGCCGAGCTGACCCACGACCTCAGCCTGGCAAGCCAGGAGTGGGGGAGGGTGAGTGATGGGCGCGCGGATCAGGCACACCGAGGGAGTGAGCTGGCGGGCCGGACCGGGAGTCCGGCGCTGGCACAGCAACAGCGTCAGCGTGGGCGGGTTCTGGTTCCTGGTCGGCTGGCTGATGTGGTACGGCATAGCCTGGCCGTTCTTCATCATCCCCATGTGGGCCATCGCTGAGTTCTGGCTGCTGACCTGCACCGCGCTGATCGTGCTGATCTGGGTGGCCGGGCGGCATCAGCCCGCCAGCGATATCTTCATCGCCAGGGCGGGGCCGTTCTGGGTATTCGACCTGCGGGCAGACCCGTGAGAGGAGGTGATCAGCATGACCAAGATCAAGTCCAAGCACGGCATGTCCGTGATCGAGGGCTGCTGCTGGGCATTCGCCGTCGTCTGCTCGGTCGGCATCTTGTACCCCGCCTACCGGGCGCGTAAGCACAGCCTAGACCGCACGACCACCACACGGCTGCCCTGACCGGCCGCCGTGGTCCGCAGAAGCCCGCCTAACCAGCGGGCTTCTCCGCTGTCACCGGCTTACAGCCGGTCAGCGGGTCCACGTCCTCTTCCAGGGTGGCCGCCACCGGCTTGTCGACAAACTTCCACATCCCGCGCGGGCTGAGCAGGTCGAGCACGAGCGCCGAGCTGACCATGGTGCTCTTGCCGTGCATCGCCTGGAGCTGGGTCAGCTCGATCCGCACCCGCGCCACGGCCTCGCGGTACTCGCACTCGTGGCTGGCGTCCGCCCGCCTGGCCCGGAAACCGGGCATCAGGCCCCGATCAGCCTGCGCCAGGTGTCCTGGCCGGTGATGCCGTCCTGGCTCAGGCCGAAGAACTTCTGGATGGCCTTGACGCCAGCCACGGTGGCCGGGCCGTAGATGCCGTCGGTGACGACGGACCCGGCAGCGCCGAGCCTGTTGATCTGCCCGACCACCTTGACCAGGGCCTGGATCCGGTGCACGTACTGGATCTCCCCTGCGATGTCGGTGTCGCTCGGCCCGAGGGTAGGTAGTGCCATGATCATCTGCTCCGTCCAGTCCGGGGGCGGCGGCGGGGTGCTGCCCGAGTTCGCCCATGGTCCGCTCACTGCGTTCAGCGTCCGGTCGCGGTCCATCGAGATCCCGCCGATCATGACGCCGTTCTGGTACTGGTAGAGCGCCGCGTGCGAGCTGACCTGCCCGGCCGACCAGGCGTACGTCTGCCAGTGCCAGCTGCCGAGACCCGCCGACGCGGCAGCCTCCACCACGTCGTAGGAGCCATAGAGCTGGGCGATGTACTCGGCCGACCCGGCCTTGCAGCCGCGCAGGTAGGCGTTCGTAGACCCGAAGTCAGTCGTGCCGGTGTCGATGGCGAACCAGCACAGCGACCCGGCCGGTGCGCCCAGGCTGCGCATCGCGGCGGCTGCGGCCTTGCCGTCCGCCAGCCCGGCTCCGTAGCCGCCGGTGAAGTCGGTGCCGCTGTACTCCCAGACCGGGCAGAGCATGATCCCGGCGGCCATCATCGCCTGCGCCTCGGCCCAGTCGATCCCCTTGCCTCCGGGGTCGGTCACGTACCGGGCCACGAAGTCAGACTGGTTGGCCAGGAGCAGCTGGACCAGCTGGGCTGGCGTGGCGGACTGCCAGGCGTAGTCGAAGCCCCACAGCGTGGACCCGGCGGCTGCGGCGACGGCGAGAAGAGGGTGGTGCTCAGGTGCGGCCGGGTGCCCGGCCTCATCGAAGTCCACGCCCGGACGGGGCATCGGCATATCGCTATCCCTTCATGATCGTTGTCCTCAGCCTAGCTCAGCATCCCCACACAAGCAGGTACCCGGCGGACCCGGCAGGCACCGCAGCCGGGACGGACACTACGGTGCCAGCGAATTGCGCGACCCCGGCCGCACCCGTGGTGGACAGCATGATGGCCTTGAAGATGAGCTGGAACGATGCGTTGTTGCCGATGACAGACAAGTCGATCGTGTCGCCCCCGTTCACGTTTTTCAGCGCGAACAGGGCGATCTGGTCGGCATCGCCGCTGACATACTTCGGGATGACACTGGCGTTAGTCAGGATAGCCATGGTTACTCCTAATGCGTGTAATTCACGATCATCGCCGGGACATTGGCATTGTTCGGCCCGCCGCCCCAGAAATACCCGTACCAGTTCAGGTTGGTCAGGTTATTCGAGGTCGGCGCGAGCACGGCATACGTAGTGCCACCGGCCTTGAATGGTGCCCAGGCCGAGCTGCCGAGAGCGTGTGACAGCTGCGCGCCCTCGCTGATATTCCAGAAATCCAGGATCGAGCTGTACCCGATAGCGCCCAGGACGGTGGAGCTGTGCAGCCCGACAGTCATCCCGTAGTTGTACCAGGAGTGCTGGTTGAGCAGCCTGAATTTGACGCTGTTCACGGTGTAGTTGAGCACTGTGTTCAGGCTATTACCCAGGCTGCCGGTGCTGAACTGGATATAGGCGTACTGATAGGCTGGTGCCTCACCGGAATAAGCACCCTGGTAAATAGTGGTGTTGTGACCGCGCAGTCCCGAGTTGGAGTAATACGTCCAGGTATTATTCCCGTAGAAATACTCGGTGAAAGTCTGCCCTGAGCTGCCGCCCCCGGTGCCGCCGGTCCCGAGCACGGTCAGGTTATTAGTGAGCGGGGTGGTTCCCAGGTCATAGATCATGCAGCGTACGTTGTCATCGTTCTTGAACTGCCAGCTGTTCGCCCCGGCGTGGCCCGTGACCAGGCACTTAAGCGTGGTGGCCGAGCCGAACGGGCCGAACAGGGCTCGTAGCGGGCCTATCGCGGCGTCCGTGCCCGTATTCTCTATCCGGCTGGCGACGACGACTGCCTCAGTTGAGCTGGTGGTAGGCGTGCTGCCGTCCGTGGTGTAGCGCAGGTGCAGGTGCATCGAGCCCGCGCCGCCTGTGGTATTGATGATCGTCTGGTTCATGGCGAACTCGTACAGCCGCCCCGGCTGGCATGTCTGGTCAAGCTCGAACAGCGCCTGCTCGGTGGTCCCGATGGCCGTGGACGGCCAGGCCGTCCCGCCGATCGCCTTGAAGCCGTAGTTGACCAGTCCCTGCGCGGACGGGCCAACCAGGTCGTTCAGCAGCGACTGGCCGCCGACCAGCACGTCACTGGCCGCGCTGATCGTCTGCCCGGTGATGTTGCCGGACCCGTCGATCTTGGCCAGCTTGTTCCCGAAAGGGTCGTTGACCGAGAAGGTGTTGGTCAGGCCGGGCAGGCCGACGAAGTTGATGCCCTGGTCATACGGGTTGCCGAAGTCATCAGTGCCCGCCAGCGGGGAGTTGGAGTAGACCAGCCCGCCGGGCACCTGGATGGCGTCTATGTGCATGACCACGTTAGCTGCGTCGGCCGCGCCCTCGTTGACGAAGAAGACGGCAGACTGTGCCCCTGCGGGCACGCTCGCGCCCGTGATCGAGACCTGGTAGATCCCGCCAGCCGTGGTGGTCAGCGTGCCCTGGTCGCCGCTGGCACTGCCCAGGTTTGACCCGGTGGCGTTCGGCCCGGACCAGAAGGTGAACCCGATGCTGACCGCCGTCAGGATGGCTGGCGTGTATATCTGGGCCGCCATCGAGACCAGCGTGCCCGCTATCACCGGGAAGGCCGGGAAGGTAGCGCCCCAGTTGGCCAGGGTGTTGCTGTGCGTCATCTTCAGTGACAGCTGACCGTTCCCGGCCCAGGCGGTGCTCGGGGTCAGGGTGGTGTTGACGGGCGCAGGCGAGCTGGTCGAGGCCGGAAGCGCCGGGCTGGGGCTCAGGCCCAGGATGATGGCCGACCAGGCTGCGCTGGCGATCGTGACCGAGCCGGTGACCACAGCCGTGCTGATGTTCGATGTGTAGTAGACCGAGGTGTACTGGAAGGTGGCTACCCGCTGCTGCGCGGCCAGCGACCAGCCGTCCGGGATGGCGCTCGGGATGCCGCCCGCGCTGGCGTCGGAGACGAACATCATCACCAGGTCGCCGTAGTTGGTCGGCGTGCCGGACACGCTGACCGCAGTGCCCGACCCGTTCGCCGAGGCCGAGAAGTCCGTCACGCTGGCGGTCAGCACGCCCGCCGTGGCCATCGCGATGATGTTCTTTTCCTGCGTATTCGCTGCGGCGTAGGTGACCGTAATGCTGTCGTGGCTGGTCAGGACCGTGGCGTTGACGGCCTGGAAAACCTGCATGTACTGGTTCGCGGTGACCGACTGGATCAGGGTGTATGTGTTGCCCACGGTGTCCGTCACGCCCGTGGCTGCGGTCGCGCCCGAGGACGAGGCCACCACCGTGACCGTGCTGCCGGGCACGGTGGACGGGAGGACGACGGCGTTGGCGTAGGTGGCCGAGCTGACCGCAGAGCTGGCGCTGAACAGCACCGCCGGGTAGCCGGGCGGCTCGAAATCCCACCCGGTCGGGCCGGTCAGGCTGGCGTAGATCAGCTGGGTGCCGCCCGGCTTGAGCTTCATCATCAGCGTGCCGGACGGGCTGTACCAGTCGATTGTGCCGTTGGCCTCGATCCTGAAGATCACCGTGCCGCTCACGTTGGTGATGGTGATCGAGCCGTCGGAGTTGATCGAGGTTTTCGGGTCGGTGGCGCTGTTGCGCAGGATCGAGCCGGTGATCGTGGTTGCGTCTACGATGCCGCTGACCACGATGTTCGCTGCCAGCAGGGCCACGGTGATCGTGCCCGCGAAGATGTTGGCGGCGGTGATGGTGGCCCCGGCGATCTGGCTGCCCAGGATGCCCGCTGCCGCCGCGATCTGCGCCGTGGTGATCGTGCCGGTCTGGATTTTCAGGGCGGTGATCGAGCCGTCCGGGATCGTCCCGGCCGGGATGGCTGCCGGGCTGCCGGATGCCTGGGCTGACGGGTCACTGGCCTGACCGGCCCCGTTGACGGCCACCAGCGCGACGTAGTAAGTGGTGCCCGCCGTGAGCCCGCCGATGCCGAACAGGCCAGCTCCCAGCATCTGGCCGACCAGGGTGCCCGAGGAGGGGGTGAAAGCGGGCGTGACCGAGACGTGGACCTGGGTCGCGGCGAAGTCGGATAGCGGCGTGGTGCCGTCATTCATCAGGCCGTCCCAGGACACGATGACGCCCTGGATGCCGCCGAGGACGAGAGGCGTGCTCGGGGCCAGCGGGGGCACTACCGTGCCCACCTGCTTGACCGCGAACGTGCCGTCGGACTGCGCGCCTATCACGATCGCCGGGTTGCCGACCGCATCGTTGATGGTGAGGCTGCCGCCGTCGATCGAGGTGTTCGGCGCGTTGTACCCCGAGCGCTGGTTCCGCTCCAGCTGGGTGATCCGGGCCGCCATGTCCCGGAGCTGGCCGGTGAGCTGGGTCACCGCCGGGTCGAGGGCTCCGCTGACTGCCATCAGAGTGTACCGGCCTGACCACTTTGCGCTATATAAGTGAATGAGTCCGAACGGGCCAGCGTCAGGGACATCTGGTCGGTGGTGGGGTCCTGGGTCATCGATATGATCCGGCTCCAGATGGTCGTGTTCCGCCAGCCCGAGGCCAGCATGACCGGGATGTCATCGCCGGGGCTGAAGCTGCCGAACGGGGCATTGGGGTGGTTCTTCACGATGATCTGCGTCACCGAGTCGATGTTCTGCATCGAGGTCAGCACCTTGGTGGCCTTGGACGACATCCTGGCCACCGTGTTGGCCGTCTGGTCGGTGAACACGAAGGTACGGCGCAGCCTCCCGGTGTTGGCGCTGGCCGCCGTCACCCGGATCTGGGCCGCCCCGCTGCCCGCGCCGAGCCCGACGACGTTGGAGGCGTACCTTGTCCCGTCACGGGTGACCTGCACGGCGACGATGATGTTCTCGCCCTCGGCGAAGCGCAGGCCGGTGAGCCGGTTGCCGAGCCTCGGCACG
>Ga0137388_10000331_pt1 | contig 25426 bp, 50 predicted proteins | sample 15con2h14AmetaG_FD_104644 | JGI IMG/M metagenome (GOLD analysis project Ga0137388, IMG submission 104644) | Vadose zone soil microbial communities from Angelo Coast Range Reserve, California, USA - 15con2h1.4A metaG | ecosystem: Environmental > Terrestrial > Soil > Vadose zone > Saprolite...
CCGACCTGGCCGCGATGGTGCGGCCCGAGTTGAACAAGGCGCTCGAGGCGGTCCGGAAGGCCGAAGCTGCGGGTGAGGCGAACAACCGTGTTATTCGACCGTGAAGTGTCGGCCGCGATCGCACATTGGGGTCCGCACTACGGAGTGCGGATCGACTCAAGTTTGGTTCACGGCATCATCGAGGCCGAGAGCGGGCACGGGAAGCACATGGTCACGGTCGAACCCGATGGCGACATCTCCCGGGGGCCGATGATGGTGAAGTGGGCGACCGCGAAGACCCTGGGCGTCACCGACCCCGGCAGCCTGCTTCGCCCCGATGTCGGGATCTTCTACGGGGTCAAATACCTCGCCCAGCTCTTGCGGCGGTTCAAGGGGGATTCCCAGCGTGCGGCGGCGGCCTACAACGGCAGCGGCCCGCACGCCCGGGCCTACGCGGTCAAGGTGTTGGCTTATGCGAAGCGGTACGCGGCGGTCGCCGTCCCGGTGGCGGCGCTCGTTGCGCTCTTGGCTCTCGTCTTCCTGATGCCGCGACGCCGGGCCGCGGCCTCGAGGGGAGCATGAAGACCGCAGAGCGGAACCCCGGCAACGGGCAGTTGGCGGAAGACGCCGAGGCGATCGACCTCGATGAACTCGAGGAAGATTACGGGTACGACCCGGACGACGATGAGGACGAGTTCGAGGATGACGAACTCGAGGACGACGACTACGAAGATGACGAGGAAGACGACGACCCCGGGAAGTTCGATGATGACGATGACGACGAGGACGACGCCTGATGGGTTACGGCTCCCGCCAGAACGCCGCGAGCGGATTCCCCAAGATCCTCGCCACCCGGCTCTCTCAGCTCAGGGTCGCGGTGGACGTGCAACACCTCTACCGCACCGGCCGCCACGCGAAGGACCACGGCTCGATCTATACCTTGAAAGACGGCACCCACATCGCCGAGGCCGACGCCGCCACCCTCTACGCGGGAGCACTCACGGCCTGGCTGCGGCGTCGCGGCGCGCTGGTGCTCACCAACGATCCGTCGCGGGGGATCCTCTCCGGACCCTACAGCACCCGCAACTCTGAGGCCGATGTTTGGGGAGCGCAGGCGTACATCGCCTGCCACCTGAACGCGGGCGGTGGAACCTACGCCGTGTTCGAGTATATGGGAGGGACCATCGGCTCGACGCTCGCGATGTGGGCGAGCCGCCAGGTCCAGCATGACTTCTCCGTGCTGATCTCGCTCGGCCGCTCGATGGCGATCGACCCCGCGCACCGCGGCGCGGTCTGTATCGAGCCCGTCTCTCGAACCATGTCGGCCGTGATCTCGGAACCGTTCTTCGGCGACAACCCTGCCCAACAGGAGTTGTTCGCCCTAGCGAAGCTCACCCTTCTCGGAGAGTCGATCGGCGAGGGAATCGCCCAATGGTGGGAGCGCCGCGCCGTCGCCAGTGTGGCGTGATCCCGACCATGCCGATGGTGGCTCTCGAGGAAGACCGCGAACGGGTCATGGCGCTCCACGGGGCGCTGTTAGGATTCTCCCGCGCCCGTGCGGTATGGCGGTTCGGATTCCAGCCTGGCACCTTGATCGCCGAAGCGTTCCACGTCTTCACCATCACGCCGATGTGGGCGCTCTCGTTCCACAACGGCCACGTCATCGAGACCTATTTCGGCAACTGGAACGCCCTGCTCCCGTCGCGATTCGTCCACATCCTCGAGGCCGACCTGTGAGAGCGAGCGCAGACCCCGGACGCACATTCTGGCCCGCCTTGTTCAGCTCTGCGCGTGAGGATTGGGAGACGCCCTGGGAAGTCGTCCGCGCTCTGGAAGCCGACTTCGGAGCGTTTGAGCTGGACCCCTGCGCGACCGCACAATCGGCCAAGGCTCCGCTATGGTTCGGGCTCGAGCAAGACGGGCTAGCCCAACGCTGGGCTCCCAAGCGCGTGTTTATGAACCCGCCCTATGGAGGGGTCATCGGCAAGTGGATCCACAAGGCGCGGCTCGAGGGTGAGCTGGGGGCCGTAGTGGTCGCGCTGATTCACGCCCGCACCGACATGGTGATGTTCAGGGGCATGCGAGGCTGATTCGATTTCTGCCGCGGCGGGTGCGGTTCATCGGTCCGAAAGGTTTTGGGGCCACGTTCCCGAGTGTCGTTGTCGTGTGGGGTCCGACTGATCGAGTGAGGCCGTTCGGGGGAGACTGGCACCAATGATCGGTCACATCGCCAAGGCGTACCGCCACGGCCGGCTCGACGCTCGAGCGGGGGTCAAGCGCCCATGGGGCGAGGGCGGGCATCTGCGCCGAGTCTACGGCCTCGGACATCGGGACGAGACCGCCCGCATGAAACGGGCTCGCCGGCTCCCGCAGCTCGAATTGTCCCTTCCGGGCGAAAAACGGCCGCCTACGGTGCCCCAGGATCGCCGATCTCACCCGCGCATGGCTCCCGGGTCGCCCGATACGTTCTAGGTACACGGTGCCGGTTTCCCCTGTCTCCAATGCGCGGGGGAGCTCAAAGCCCTATCCGGCGTTCGCAGCGGGCGGGCTCCGGCACCGTGCAAGATGCAACCCCCGCAATGGCGTTCGGACTTGACTCTTGTGACCGGAGAGCGGTAACGTAGTGTCGTGAGCGACGGCACAGATGGTGCAAGAGATGAGGGCATGACCCTTCTCGAGCTGAGACTTCCCAACCAGCGCAACGTCCTGAGCGCCGCAGTCTACTCCGGCATCCTGTTCCTGTGGGTTGGTCGCCGCCGCCGCGCGCTCTCGTTCGTGCTTTCAGGCCCGGCCTGCTCGTTCACCGGGGCCGGACGGTGGAGTTGGTGATGAAGGCCACCATCAAGATCGAGAACCGCACCCGCTACCGGAGCGACCATCTGCGCGCGTTCGTCGTGCGCGCCCGGGATCAGGTCTTCGGAGACGACCGGAAGCCCCTGCGCGTCGTCTTCCGCCCCGCTCGCTGTCGGGTCCACGGCCGCGCCAGCCTCGGCGGGTCATGGTCAACGATATGGGTGCCCCAGCATCGGCTCTTGAGGTCAGGCTGGGGAGATCTTCGATTGGAGTTGGCGCAGATCCTCATTCACGAACTGGCCCACAACGCCGGAGCGAATGGCGAGCTGTGGATGCGCCGCTCGACGCGGTTCGGTTGGGGGCAGGGCTGGCAGGATAATGTTCGTTGGGCCGAAACGCTCCCGCTCGAGCTGGCGCAAGAGCCGGTGAAAGAGAAGGCGTCAAGCCCGGCAGTTCTTGAAGCGAAGCGCGCTCGCGTTGAGGCTAGGATCCAAAAGTGGCAGAGCAAAGAAAAGCGCGCCAAGACGGCGCTCAGGAAGTTGCGTCGGAGTCTGTCCTACTATGATCGTCGGCTCGCCGCGAGCCGTGGAGGTGGAGTGTGAGACCCGCAACCTTGCTGGACCGGATGATCGCCCTAGTGATCCTCTCGGGCTGGGGTTGGTTCGTCTGGACCGTCACGACACGGACCGCGAAGTAACCGGAGGCGACAGAATCATGCGAGCGAAGGATTGTGTGATTCAATGCCCGCGCTGTGGCGGGCGAGGGCGCATCCCGATCTACGGTCACGTTCTCAAGGGCATTTGTTTCCTGTGCAATGGCGAGGGCTGCGTGGTTCGCTCGCTCCGAACGGCACGCGAACGTGCGGGGCTCTCTGGTGCCGGGATCGGTAGCAAGGCCGTTCCTAGATCCCTGGCCCTTGTGCCCGCGAGTTAGGGGGCGACACAAGTGGACATCAACGAGAAGCGCCGCGAGTGGGCCAGTCGCGGCTCATGGGGTGCGGTCTCGCGTGGGATGTCTGACGCTTTCAGGCGGCGTTCGCGGGCGTGCCCGATCTGTGGTCGGAAAACGGTCCAGCCGAGGCGCACCCCGGCACGGGGACCGGCGCACGTCTGTAGATGGGCGCATCTGCATCCAGCGCCGACGCCTGCGCCCGCCGTCTCCGCGTCCGCGAGTTAGCCTGTGGCGACCGAAAGCCTGATCCGCACGATGCCGCGACCGCCTAGCAGCCCCAGATGTCCGAAGTGCGACTCCAACGGGCCGTTTCGGATCTTCTGGAAGAAGCGAATAATGTGGATGCGATGCTTCAAGTGTAAGAACGAGTGGGAGGCTTAGCCCCATGCGACACTTCTGGTGGAGCCTGTTCGGGATGCTGCCGGCCGCGATCGTGCTGGCGCTGATCGTGAAGGAACACACTTGGCTGAACGCGATACTGATTGCGAGCACGGTGGGATGGGCCAACAGCATCGGGTTTGTAGAAAGGGGCCGCGGGTCAACTCGCCGTTCAAAGAGGAACGGCACGATTGGCAGAAGTTGACCGGCAATGAGTTCGTGATCCGGCTACAGGTCTGTAGTGGATGTGGGATGTTACGGCTCGCCACACAATCACCTAGCGCCTAAGAGTGTGAGGTTCACGATCACCGCCCTGCCGGAACTGTCTAAGACCTAACCCAATGCGACGGGAGAAGGGCCGCCTAATGGCCCTCTACGCAGTCTAAGTCCCGGGTGCAATTGCGCGGGTGCATCGGCAGGCGCTCCCGTCGCAGAGTCCTAAACCAGAAGGGACCCGAACATGAGACGCTATCCCCTACTTCCCAGTTACGATCTACCGCCACCTCGCCTGGATCGCGTTGAGCACGCCGCCGCCTGCGGCTGCTCGGGGTGCATGGCGCTGCGCTCCCTGCGTGCGGAGAGGCCGGCGACACCTCCCCCCGCACCGCCCGCTCCGGATCCGAACGCAAGGGGGAAGGCGGCTCGAAACGCCGAGCTGTGCGCTGTCGAGCTGCGGGCCTTGACCGCCGAGAAGGAAGCCATGCATCTGGCACAGCGGTTCGCGGAGCTGAAACGCGAGAACGAGACGATCCAGGGCTACCGGACGACAGAAGACGCCACGCATCGCAAGACCCGTTCCGAATTGTCCGATTGTAAGGCCGACCTGGCGCTCTCCGCCGTTCGCTATGTGACCCGCACGATCATTGTGGCCGTGATCGTGGCCTTAGTCTTGTGGCTGGGATTAGCGATTCGCGGCTGCGCCCACGCCGCACCCCAAGCAGCCAACGTGGCGCTGGTCAAGGCGACCACCATGGCCGACGCGACCGCTGATCGGCTGTTGGTGCCGGGGATCCATGTGGTGTTCGATGGCGGCAAACGCACAACGGTCTGGACCTTCGCCGGGCTGATGACCGATAGCCTGTACGATTACGTCCGACGCGGAGACATCGCGTTGGTGACTCACAACTGAGGGGGACGGGACGCTATGGCAAAACCACAAGACGATCCGCTCGTCATGGATATTCGTATCGTGATCCGGAACAAGGAACGGTATATGGACGGAGGACTCGAGCTGAGCGAGCAACATGAAATCGGCGTCGGCTCGTTCCTTGAGGCATCCAACGTGCTCGGCCAGTTCCACGAACTCGCACAGAAGTTGAAGGCGCGTACTTGACCCAAAGGGGACTAAAAGTGACCTGGTTGACGACCGAACGACGCCACCCTGACCCCGCTCGTCACGGTTCTTTCAGGGGCCTCGGGGTCACTCGCGGGGCCACCTCGGTCGGTCTCTACAAGCGCCGACCGAGACCCCGCGTTTTGAGGGAGGAATAATGCTGACGATCCCCGAAGACTGGACCGCCGACCAGTTGCGTGCGGCCTTACGAAACTGTAGGCTGAAACTCACTGTGGCCAACAAGAGTGGGGCGGTGTTCACATGGGAACCGGCACTGTGGGAGTTCCTGTGCGGCGGCTGTTGTAGCATGAACGGGATGCGGATCGATGATGTCAAAGACATCATCATTGAGGGGCTGAACGGCCTGCCGCCGCTCCCGCCCGTGGGTGGTAGATGAAACCGAAACCCCTGAGTGACGCCGAAGCCTGCCGGGCGATCTGTGAGGCGAAGTCCTACGCCGACACGCACCGATGCCCCTACCGCGGCCACGGACGCTCCTGTCTGTGCGGTCGTCACTGGCAGATGGCGGCCCGTAGGCCGGTGGCGCTGGTCGATGGCAGGGCGTTTCTGAGAAAACTGGTCGGCCGGACGGCCAGGGCAACGGGCCAAGCCCAAGCGGCGGGAGCCCGCACGCCAACACCCGCCGCGTCCGGATCTCAACCGGAGAAGACCTGATTGGACGCTTTTACTTATCACAAAACCAACCATGGCGAGATCCTCGAACTCCGGGCGCGCTGCATTCTCTATTTCGACCGCTTGGGGCAGGGGCAGGTTGGAATCGAGACGACAGATGGCGAATACGCCCCCGTCTATGTGCGGATCGAAGACTTCGCGATGGCGGTGCGGATCGCAAGCCATTTTCAACCGGAGAAGACATGATCTCAGAAGACCGAATCGACCGGGCCGTGACCTTCTTGAAATCGGTAGGCCATGAAGATGAGGCGCTTCTGTTGCACCAGGTACGACAGCAACGCAACGCCGCGGCCGGCGATGCGCTGATGTGGCAACAGATGGTCATGCTCGACATCAAGATCATCCAGGGCGCCGCCGCCGTTCTGGTCGCGGTGTCGGAACAACAGGATGCCTCGGCACGAGAGTTCGAGATCGGTCTGTTCGTCATGCTGGTAGTGCTGTTCGCGCTCGGGGTAGTGCTGTTCGTGCTCGCGATCTTGGCCGCGTTCACGCTGGGTTGTCACAACGGGATCCACTGGCCGCCGTGGCTCGCGGGCGGGATCGTGGTGGTGCTGCTCCTGTACCTGATCGGAAGGTGGCTAAGAACATGAGACCCACGAGAAGTTGCCAACATGGGATCATCGTCAGAGATTGGAGTCAGGGTAACTCAGACATTCCAAGCCTGATCCGCGAGCGGTGTTCCCAATGCTCACACGAGGATGCCAAGACATTCGGCGATACGCTGATTGATGTGCTGTGCCGTCTCGAGATCGCAGAGCGTCGCGTGGCCGCTCTTGAGTCTCGATCTGCTCCGGAGGGGCCGGGTTGCCCGGCAAGCGATCGCCCCGTCAAGCGGGTGTCGGGTCCGGCCCCTACTGCTCCGGAGAAGACCGAATGATCCTGTGTTTCAGCACCAATAGCTACGGTGCGCCCTATCTGTCGGTCATCACCCAACGCTGGTGTCTCGGGATTGGAAACACCCGCGCGATCATGACCTGGGCGATCGAACAGTCCGGTCGGCAGATCATGCGTTCAGCCGGAAAATGCTGGGTGGTGCTGGTCCCAAGACCAGCGACCGCTACTGAGCCGGAGAAGACGGAATGAGCCGGACGGCGTTGGTGCTCGCGCAAGTTTCAAACGAGCGTGCGAAACAGGATGCACGCTGGGGACTCGCGAACCCCGTCAATCGGAGCAACGCCGCCGCCCTAGCCGTGCTCATGGAGGAAGTTGGCGAGGCCGCGAAGGCTTGCCTCGAAGGCGATGATCGTGGTTTCCGTGATGAGTTGATCCAGGTGGCCGCCGTGGCGGTCGCTGCGATCGAAGCCTCGTTTGATGAGTCGCTGTCCCGGCCTGAACCCAAGGAGACATGATGAACCTGAGAAATGAGAGAGGCGAAGCATCGGAGTTCTTGCTTGTCGTCGTGGGGATCTTCGCGTTGGCGCTGTTGCTGGCCGGCGGTTGCGCCGTGGGGCCGATCTATCGTGTGTGGGAGCAAAAGCTGGCCGGCCAGGCCGAACTCAACCGCGCCACCTACAACCGGCAGATCGCGGTGCAGGAAGCGAACGCGAAGTTCGAGTCCTCGAAACTTCTGGCCGAGGCGGATGTGGAGCGCGCGAAGGGTGCCGCTCAAGCCAATGTGATCCTCGGCAACAGCCTCAAGGGCAACGAGGATTATCTGAAATACCTGTGGATCCAAAACCTCGAAAAGGGCACCAACCCGAACGTCATCTACGTTCCGACCGAGGCTGGTCTACCGATCCTCGAATCCACGCGACACCTGGTCAATCAGGGCGGACACTAGACCCGAAGCGACTTAAAACCCGAGGGATCGCCTGAACGGCAGGGCCGCCGCCCGAGTGTACGAATGCCACCGAGGAAGAAACCCGAAACCCGGATCATAGTCCCCGCCCCCAACCTGAAGGTGATGCGGGTGGGGATCAAGGGGCTCTCTCCGCTCCTGGTCAATCGCTGGTCCGAGAAGGCCATGCGGCAGATCGAGGAAACGCAGTCGGGGGCTCCGAAGACCCGGAAGCGCGCGGCCCGCGACCCCAGGGCAGAGTTCGAGGCATCGTCCTACCGCTACCCCGGCGGCGGCTACGGCTTCCCCTCGGCGTCGTTCCGGCTCGCCGCCGTCTCGGCCTGCCGACTGGTCGATGGGTTGACCATGACTCAGGCCCGGGTGCTGTTCGTGATCCCGGCCGATCTCGTCAAGTTGGTCGGCCCCCGCCCCAAGATGGACACCCGGCCGGTGAGGCTCGCGAACGGGAGTGCTGATCTCCGCTATCGGGCGCTGTTCTGGCCCTGGGCGACCAAGCTCGACATCCGCTACAATGCGAACGCGGTCTCGGCCGAGCAGATCATCAACCTCTTGGTATTGGCCGGCGAATGTATCGGCGTCGGTGAGCTGAGGCCCGAGAAGGGCGGGAACCATGGGCGCTTCACGATCAAGTAGCCGCTGGACCTGGGCACCCGGCACCCGCCAGTCGAAGAAGCTGGCGCGGGCGTTGGGCGTCACCCTACAGCACATCCGCTCGCGCGCCGGCACCTGGACCGCCGCCGATGTCGTGAACGCGGCCCGGCCTCAATCGTCCCTGATCCACAAGATGTTCGAGTGGGATGACTCGCGCGCCGCCGAGCTGTTCCGCGAGTCTCAGGCCAGGTCCTACGTCCGCTCGCTGGTGATCGAGGTCGTGACTCCGAAAGGCCCCCGCACCATGCCGGCGGCGGTGAGCTTCGGACCCGGCGAGGGCTACCAGGACACGCCCAGGGTGCTGGCCTCGTCGGAACTCAGGGAACGTCTGCTCGCGCAGGCGTTGGGTGAAGCCCAATCCTGGGCGCAGCGGTATCGCTATCTCAGGGAGCTAGCGGCGGTGTTCGGAGCGATCAAACGTGCTCGGCTCGGTCGGCCAGGCTTGAAGCGGAGCGGAGTGGTTCTGGCAGCGCGTGGCAGTCGTGGCAGCGAAGTTAAGGCCAGGATGGCCAAGCAGGGCTAGGCGTTGGCGCGGCAGACGCGGCTTGATTTTGCAGCGACGCGGCAAGGTCAGGCAGATCACGGCTCGGTAGGCAGTCGCGCATCGGCTGATCTTGGTCTGACAGCGCGAGGTCTCGCGGGGCAAGGTTGGGATCATCGCGTCGTTCCACGGTAAGACGGTTCGGCAAGGCAGGTGGTTGTCGAGGCGAGGCTTGGCATGGCGGTGTTTGGCCCGGCCGCGTTTGGCCAGGCAGACATCGCAAGGCCGAACTTGGGCGGCAAGCACCGGCTTGGCGACATTCGGCAGACATGGGATAGGGGTGGGCGGCAATGCTGTGCTCGGCCAGGTTTGGCTTTGACTTGTAAGGTGCGGCTCGGCAGATGCGGATAGGTTCGGCACGACACGGTGATGACCGGAAGGTGCGGCGACATCGGCACGGCAGTCGTGGCTCAGTCGTGGCAGGCATGACCTGATGCGGTGCGGTTCCGTCCGTCACGGCGTGGCAGTTCAAGGCGAGGCTGGCTATAGCCCGGAGGGGACCGAATGGGGTACTACAAAGGGGCGGTCTTATCTAGCGTGTGCTGATGATCGACTGCTCTCGCCGTGTTGTTTGAAGCCACAGAACACGAGATTCGGCCCGATCACCGGGCCACCCGACAACTGGTCGCAGACCATCATCCACGAGTGTTTTGAATGCGGTAAAGAGTTCGATCCTGGCCTCGGAGTTCCTGGGCCGGGAACCGAATGGCTCAAGCGATTCCCCAACAGCAAATGGCGGCCGTCTCCGGAGCCGGAATGAGTCTCTATGGCTCGGACGCCGCTTGGATCACCTGGCTCGCCGTGGTGGGGCCGGAGACCGGCAACCATACTCCGGAGACGCCGCCGCGCGACTTCGACCTGTTGGCGGATGGGCTCTCGGTATTCGTTCCGCCCAGCTCCACTCACGACGAGATGGTGACGGCGACGGCCTGCACCGTGGTCACGCTCAAAATCAGCGGCAAGCCATTCCTCAAGATCCCGGTGGGGATGTGTAGCGGGGCGTGGATCCCGTTCGGATCCATTCAACATTCGCTGCTCGTCCGCGCCGATGATGACGTTCAGCTCACCGCCGAGTTCAGAGCCCCGCCGCCGCCGGACTGGCGCAGCGTGTGGTTCTATCGCTTCGTTCCCAAGTGGGCGCAGACGGTGGTGTGGAATGTGTTCGGCTTCACCTTCCGCTATCCTAGGTTCCCGCTCAAGCGCGAGGTGTTGCTACAGTTCAGCCTCGGCGGCCGCCGCTGGGCCGCAACTCATCCGGAAACGACCGAAGGGGGGTGATGTCTTGGACTTCCTGACACCGTTGTTCATTGATCTTCTGTGGTGGCTGGGATCTGCGGGTGGCCGGGGATGAGGCCACCGAAAGAAGTGCGGGCCTTGGGGCCGATCGCCGAGTTGGTGTGGATGCTCGAACTGCACGGGTGTACCGTCACCAGCCGCTACGGCACTCTCACGACGAGGCGATTACGCCCTTCGACCGCAAGAAGTACCCGGAAGATTGGAACGAGATCTCGCGCCGGATCCGCGCCCGCGCGGGCGGACGCTGCGAGGGGCCGCCGGGATGGGACGAGTTGGAAGACCCGGACGGTCGCTGCCCCGCGCGCCAGGGGTGCCCGAGCCCGTTCACGGGCTCGAAAGTCGTCCTGACCGTGGCCCATGTCCACGATCCGGACCCGATGAACTGCTCGGACTCGAACCTCGCCGCCCTCTGCCAGCGGTGCCACCTGAACCTCGATCGACCCCACCACATCGCCAAGGCCCGCCGCACCCGGCGAGCCCGGCGCGCCATCGCGGATCTGTTCGACCCCTTGACGCCGTAGGCCCGCTCCGGTAGCGTCCCTAGCGGGGAAGACTCAGTAAGGGCCGAGGTGCCCCTATCGGACGGTTAACGGGTCTTCCCCAAGATCCCGGCCTCGCGCCCCCGCCTGGTAGGGCACCTCGGCCTTTTCGTTTGAGGCCAATGTGGCGTGGCGCATCAACCCCCGCAGCGGCGAACCGCTCTGAGCCGTGTCCTATCAGGCCGGTTTTGTCGCCTTGTCGATCGAGTTGCCCAAGGCGCTCAAGCTCCTGCTCTATGATCTCGCGATCCGCGCCTGCCCAAAGTGCGGGATCACCTGGCCGGGGGTCACGAACCTGATGCGATCGACCGGCATGGGCGAAACTCTGTTGCGAGAATCGCTGGGCGAACTCGTTGGCCGGAAACTGGTGGCCATCCACCGATACCCCTCTGGTGGCCGTGGACGTGCGACGGAATACATTGTCCTGCCGCTTCATATGGAGTTATCCACAGCGCCATGTGGAGAATGTCAGTCATTGATGAAAACCCCTCGCGCGGCGAAGGGTATGACAGAACCGGGACAGAAAAACCCCTCGCGCGGCGAAGGGTATTCACAAAACCCCTCGGAAACGGACGCAAAACCCCGCGCACGGGTGCGACACCAACAGGAAGAACAACAGCAACAGGAACGCGCGCAAGCGCGCGAGACGGACCCCTCGGCTTCGCCTTCGGGGGCGGCTACGCCGCTGATCTCAGAGCCACCACCCCCCACCTCAGCGTCCGAAGCCCGCGCTACCGTCGAGCGTCTGGTGCGTGACTCAAATGCCACGCACCAGCCCGCTCGCCCAAGCCACGCGACGCCAGAGGCGAAGAACCGCGCATAGAGAGCACGGCACGGACCGCGCCGGAGCAGGAAGTTTAGTAGGAGTAAATTGGGTGGAGTTACGGCACGGACCGCGCCGGAGCAGGAAGTTTAGTAGGAGTAAATTGGGTGGAGTTCTACTGCCCGACTTCGGGGGGTGTCGGGTTCTTGATCTCAGCCAGCAACGCCTCGATGAACATGCGCGCCTGGTCGGTCTTGAGGATGGGATAGGTCTCGAATGCCACCTGGAGCTCGCTCATAACCTGATCGAGCGTGGCGAGCCGCAGTTGCCCGATCTCCTGCTTGTTCAGGATGTGCTCGAGCGTGATGGCGAACTCGCGCGGATCCTCACCGTCCGCGATCGCGTTGGCCAGAGATTCGATGGCCGTGGGCCAGCGGTGGTTCATCTCAGGCACCTCGTTCGGTTGATCGACCACCGCCGCAGCAGAAGGCGTGGACTTGTCTCCCGGTGACGGCGCGGGCCGCGGTGGGGGACGGCGAATCTGTCCGTAGCGAGAAATCAACCGATCAATGAGTGGCAACCCCAGTTCGAATACCTTGGCCCAATCCGTTCCGGTCGGTGCCACGCTGGGGTCTCTCTGTTGCCCCAGCTCGATCCCCTTTTCGACCATCGCGAAATAGGTGTTGACAATTTCTCGTTCCGGATTTGCGACCGGCTGATCGCCGCGCTTCCTGAGCGCGTCGAGCGTCATCAGCGTATCGGCCATGTCTTTCAAGGTCGGAGCCTTCGATCCCGTGCCGTCCTTGAGTTGGTCGAGCCGCATGTCGATGCGATCGAGAATCCGAATCAGAGCCGGGTCGCTAGCGGGCGCTTGCGGAACTGCGGCGGGGGCTGGTGTCGGAAGTATCGGAACATCGTAGCGTTTCCGAGGCCCGGCGAAGGTGAAGACGGGTTTCTTCCTCAACCGCTTGCCGCCGCCGTCGCCGTTATTGAAGAACCCCCACAACTCGAAGACGCCGCCGCCGAGTTGTTCCCTGAGCTCGAACACATCGATCGGTCCGACGCGCTTCTCGATCAGCTCGCGGACGCCGCCCTGGGGATCCGCCGCCAACTCGGTCTTGGTCCGGAACCGCCAGATGTGCCATTCCCAATCCTGATAGGACGGATCGCTCAGAATGGCGATGTCGCCCATTTTCTCCTGGTCGATCTCGTCATCGGTCATCTCGTCTCGGTCCGGCGCATCCTCGGGGGATTGCGGGGCGGTCGATGGGATGGCGACTCTGGCGGGTCGTGGCATGGACGTAGACTGCCATATCGACCGGCGCGTGTAAAGGCGTGTTGTTCCGGAGCTTTCCGCGGCCAAAAGCGACCAAATTATTTTCCTGTTGCGAACTCGGGTCGCCGCTCTGCTATGGCTTGCCCGTGTGTACGAGTACGTTGGTGCCCTCAGCACCCAGCGCGGGACGCTCCCGCCAGGAGACGCCGGGACGAGGAAGACCCTCGGCCTCATGCGCCAGCTCGCCGACCGTGGCTCACGCGACCTCTCGGTGCGCGAGGCCGCGATCCAGGCGGTCCGCAGCGACCTCGCCGAAGGGCACGACAAGATCAGTCAACTCGGATCTCTCTACCGATTCGTGCGCGACCGGATCTATTTCGTCGGCGACATCTACGGCATCGAGACCATTCAATCTCCGCGCTACACCCTCTCAATCGGGGCCGGCGATTGCGATGACCGCGCCACGCTCCTGGTCGCCATGGCCCGCTCCATCGGGATCCCCGCCGAGTTCAAGTTCAAAGTCGTCGCCGCCAATCCACAGACGCACGCTTTCTCCCATGTCTACGTTGTCGCTCAGCTCGGCGGGCGGCGGATCGCCATGGATCCGACCTACCACGAAAACGCCTTCGGCTGGGAGCTGCCGGGGGCATTGCGGAGCGCAGAGGTGAGGGCATGAGTTACGAGCTCGGAAACATCAAGCGGGTGGAACAGCTCGGGAACCTGAGTGCTGGGCCGAGCGAGGTGTGGGCCTACGGAGGACGAAGCGGCGTCGGTCGCCCATCGGCCGCAGACATCAGGACCGGGAATCTCAAGCGTACCAGGGTCTTCGGGCGAATCGTATGGGTGCCCCCACGCAGGCTCAAGGGCAGCACGGTGATCAAGACGGTTGCGAAAGTGGCCGCGATTCCGGCGGCGTTGATCCTCGCCCCTCATGCCATTCCGTTTCTCGTGAAAGGTGCTGTCGGTGCCGGACGCCTCATAGGGCGCGGGAAACTTCCCCCCGGATTCATCGGGCCACCGATGCCGAAAAAGCCGGGATTCCTCTCCCGTCTTTTCCAGTTCGGAAGGGCGGTGACTGCGCCCCCGGGGACGCCGCCATTCGCCGAGACCCCCGGAGCGACGCCGCCCGGCGTTCCATCGGTCCCCAGCATCCCCGAGGGGCCGAGTATTCAGACGGGGATGCCAGCGCCATCGAACGGCGGTGGTGGCGCTGGCGCGGCTCCGGCACCAGAGGAACAAGCCCCGGAAGAAGCTGGGGCCGGGAAGCCGAAGCCGGGCATCAACCCACTGATTCTCTACGGGTTGGGGGCATTCGTTCTCTACAGCGCGTTCTCCAAGCCCCGCGTGCGGAGGTCTTATGTATGAAGTCACCGAACGCGGAGGCGTGCTGGGGTTCACGCTCCCGCGCTGGCTGACACCACCCCGAAGCATCCGCGATCTCGCTTCAAGTCTCACCCGCAGCATCGCCGGGTCGGTGCTCAAGGGCACCACGATCACGATCCCGACGCCGATGGGGACTCAGACTTTCGACTTGAGCAATCCCGCCGACCGAGCGGTACTCGAGCAGATGGTAACGGGAACGAGGATCACCCGCACGCCACCGCGAGAACCGAATCCAATTCAGACCGGCGGGCAATTCGTGAGCGAGCATGTCCCCGGTGGCTGGTTGACCATCGCTGCGGTGGGTGTCGGGGTGTTCCTGTTGGTCGCAAGTCGCCCGGGGGCACCTCGCCGCCGGCGCTCGAGCTAACCATGGCCAATGTCGCACAGATGGCGGTGAACGAGTTCTGGACTTCGATCCAGGCGCTCAAATCCACCGCCAAGAACGAATCTGCCGCCCTTGAGGCGAACCGTCGCAAGCTGATCGCTGCGAACCACGACGCACGGATGGATCCGGATAAGAAGCGATCGGCCGAGCACCTAGCCATACTCGCACCGTTGGTCCATCGGAACAGCGTGCTTCGGATGCGCTACCGGGATCTCGTCGGCAAGTTCAACGCGGCCGTCAAAGCCGCGACCAGCGTGCTCAACAAGGCCGGCCTGACCGTTCCGACGACGCTGGGTCAGATCGAGACCGGCGTGGTGGTCGGCGTGGTGGCCGTTTCCGCTCTCGGAACAGCCTGGGCAATCGCCTACTCGATTCAGAGGGCACGCCGCAACTTGGACAACGCCACCGACCTTGCGATCCGCGTGCTGAGCGACCCGTCATCGACTCCGGAACAGCGCCGGGCGGCTCAGCATGTTCTCGACATCGCCGCGAAGACCACGCCCAAGGGTCCGCTCGGACTGGACTTCGGGAGCCTCACCGTGCCGCTCGCCATCGTCGCCGCCATCGTCCTGCTTCCGCCCGTGCTCAAAGCGTTCAAGCCGGGGGCCGCATGAAGATCCTGCGCGTTCCGAACGGCGTCTCGGCCCGCACCATGGCTCAAGAGCTCGCCGACCGCACCGGCAATCCGGTGCTGGTGAGCCGAAATCCCGTCCGCTACCCCAAGGTCGGTGAGATCTGGCATGGCATCCGCGGCGACCACTGTGAGATCAAGGCCGTCATTCCGTCGCCCCCAGCTCTGCCGAAGCGCGTGACCGTGTTGCAGCTCGACACCGGGCACCGCATCACCTCGGAGATCCACGATTTTCTCGCGACCTACTACCCGCCGGCGGGACGCACACGGAACCGGAGGCGACGGAATCCGAAGGGCGGGCTGGTGATGACGGAGCGGCAGTTTCAGAGGGTTCCGGTCCATCTTGTCCGCGAGACTCAATATGGCCCCGAGATCCGCGCCTTCGACAAACGAACGAGCAAGATTGACTGGACGCCTGTGAAGATCAAGGGCAGGAAGCGCACGATGCGCTACAACGCACGTCCTACTCCGAACCCGAAGCGACCAAGGGTCGATCCACACGGGTTGACCGGATCAGAGGCGTTCACGGGAGCAGAGCGGCCCGGACCTGCCCGATTCCCCGGCTATCCAGCCGTTCGCATCAGTGGTCAGGGATGGCCCACCAAAGCCGCGGCCGAACAGGCCGCCGCGCGGGCCAAGCGATACGATCCGCGCGTGTCAGGCGTGATGAAAGACGCCGGATGGTGGAGGATTTCTTATCTCGTCCATGAGAATCCGAGCCGCGGCACGCGCCGCGAGTTGTCGGTGCCGGAGAAACACCAACTCCGCATCGCACGCGATTCGTTCAAGTACACGCCGGGAATGCTGCGCGTCGTTGGCGGCCCATCACACGCCGAGGCCCGAGAGATCATCTACCGGCTGACGGGGAAATACCCGAACAGTCCCAATCGTCGCCGCTTCCGACACATCAAGATCCGTCAAGGGAGGAACCCCATCCCTCGAGGGATCGACCCGCGCTCGATCCGGACCGTCCGCCGCGGATCCACACGCATCCGGATCGGCTGCCCCAAGGGCAAGTATTCGGCGCGGCGTCGGCGCTGCCGCGTGGGGACGAGGGCCATCGAGAAGTTGAAGCCGTTGCGTCGGAGAGCGCGAAACAATCCGCGCAAGCGCGGAGAGCTCGCCCGCGCCCGCCGCACCTTCAAGACCTGGCATGAGTTTCCTGCCAAGGGCGTGCGGCGGGTGAAAGGTCCGCCGCGCGTGATCCCGAAGACGTTGGTTCAACTCGGAGAAGCCGTTGGGATCGACTACCGATCCAACAAGTACGAAGGAAGAATGAGGACGTATACCCATAAGTTCAAGCGTCCGCGTCCCATTCTGACCACCGATCCGGACGCTAAGAATCTTCACCTCGTCGGCGGCAACGTCAAAATCACCGCGGACGGCCTCGAGAACTAGGGAGGGAACACGCCATGGCAGGTGAATATCTGCTCGTCAATCCGCGGCGTCGCCGTCACCGCAGGAAGCGCGCTCGCGTCCACAATCGTCGGCGTCGTCGGCACGTTCGTCATCGCTACGCACTCGCGAGGAATCCGCGTAGGCGTCGTCGGCACGTTCGCCATCATCGTCGGCGTGCTCGCCGCAATCCGCGCTTCGGCGGCGCGATGGGGCCGCTCATGCGCGGCGTGACCATCGGCGGGGGTGCGATCGCCACCAATGTCGCGACCGGATTCATCAGCAAGTTCCTGCCGGAAAACTTGAAGACCGGGCCGGTGGTGCTTGGCGTCAAGGCAGCGGTGGGATTGCTGGTGCTCCCCATGCTGCTCGGATTCATTCCCGGCGGGCGCAAGTTCGCGAACTCCGTCAGACTCGGTGCGGGCGTCGTCATCGCGCTTGACATCTGGAATGTCTACATCGCTCCCAACATCCCCGGCCTCTCGGATTACGAGACTGGGATATTGCAGGACTATGAAACCGGGGTGCTCTCAGGCTACGGCAGCTTGATCGAGAGCGAAAGCATCGTCTCGGCACCCACCGGGAGCGGGGTCTACGGCGGCAGCATTTACGGCGGTGCGTAAGCAGTAACGCAACAAAATCGGTCTGTTCACGGGGGGTTAGACCGCCCCCCACGCAGCACCACTCACGGAAAGGAATCCGCCCATGCGTAGCATCAATGACATCCTCGATGTCATCATCGAACCGAGGTACGACACCAACACCATCTTGGCGGCCGGCGCTCTCACCCTGACTTACTTCGCTCTGCCGATCGGGCAGGGAGCCACGAGTTGGGGTGCCGCCACCATCACCAAGAGCCTCGCCGATACCAACATGGACCTGGCCGGGCAGTTGCCGGCGGGCTACAACTTCTTTATCACCGGGTTCCGAGTCCAGCCCGCGTTCACGCTGACTCAGTTGGACGCCAATAGCTGGTCCGGCGGCGGCGTCTTCAACTTCACCATCGGCTCCAAGCCCTTCCTGCGGGTGCCCCTGGATACCATCCCGGCCGGAGCGGGTCCGTTCGGAATCACCACGAACGTCACCGTGTCCTCGATGTCGCACGGTTGGCCGGCGCTCTCGAATGGGTATGTCATCTCGAGGAAGCCGTTGGAGCTCGCACAGACGCAGAACTTCTCCGTCATCCTGACCTGGGTGACGCTCCACCCCGTTACCTCGGTGGTGGTGGGGCAGGCTGCCGCCGGCCTGCCGGTGAGGATCTATATGGACGGTTGGCTCAAGCGGATCGTCCAGTAACGGAAACGCTCGAACGGTGGGGCGGGGAACGCCCCCGCCCCACCTCGAGTCTCACCCCAGGACGGGGGATTCAAAGATGCCTCTACCGACCGATGCCCAGCGGATGCGTAACAGCCCGCTCGCGAGCAAAGCTGCCGACCGGATGATTCGTCGGAAGCTCGGCGACATTCTGTTCGACAGCATGTTTCAGTACGCCATCAACTTCGCTTACGTCACGGGCGTCGAAGCCCTGACCGGGACGATCGCGATCCAGTCGGACGCGCATTTCATGTGCGTCGAGTCTGTCTATGATCTCGCGCTTACTGCGGTTCCGGCGATCGGTGCCACCAATCTCGGACCGGGGATGTCCGCAGCTTCTCAGGCTGGACTCGGCGGCACCTTGGTTCAGATCACGGATGGAGGGACGCAGCGGGCGATGTCCAACATCCTGTTGCCGGCGAGCGCCCTGTTCGGAACCGGCCAACGTCCGTTTGTCTGGCCGTTCACGCATCTGTTCAAGGCCAACACCTCAATCGGAGTCGCCTCCACGGGTGTCAGCGCCGCACTCATGGCCCTGACCACGGTGCGGTATGTGTTCTGCGGCTTCAAGATCCCGCTGGGATCGGTGCCGGAGCTCGGCCTGTGAGCGTTCAAGTGTTTCGTGGTCCGAGACGGCAGGCTACCCATGTCGGGATCCCGCTGCGGGCCTGGGGCGGGAACGCCGAAGACGCACGGTTGATCCCGGCGGTTCAGATCGATCCGTCTCAGCCCGGCACACTCGGCCCGCAACACGGTCGATATGTGCGCCTGCCGGGAGCAGATTTCTTCCCAGCAGGCGGCATCCCGGTCGATGTGCCGGGAGATGCCAACATTGCCCCCAGCGGCGTTGCGACGCTGGTGACGGTCAATGTTCCAGACACCTACACCTTCCGCATCGCGGGGATCGGTTTCGGGGCCGACGATGAAGTGGCGCTGGGGTTCTTGACTTGGACCCTGCGCGCTAACGGCGACGTGATTCAGGGGTACGATAACAAGCCGGCGGCCATCGGCTCAATCCGACAGCTCGCGGATATTGCCGTGGTGCGCGGAGCATCAGAGATTGTGACCGTTCAGGCCACGATCTCGGCGGTGGCGGCCCTGACCTACCGCTACATCTGCCGCGTGCGCGGCTGGTTCTACAGCGAGAAGCAGGAGCCCTGATGCCCCAGCCACCCAGCACACCCGTCATTTCACGCGAGCTCGTCAGGGTGATTCCGTTCGCCGCGCAGCGGACGTTCCAGGCCGCCGCGCTCGCGAACGCCGGTACGTTCGTGGCCGAGTTCGATGTCGGCGCATCGGTCACGGATGTCAACCAGTTCTTGACCGGAGCGTTCCCTGGGGTCACTAACCCGCCCCGCGCAGTCGGACCTTTTCTTGATGCGCTGGCGTTTTCGGCCGGCGCAGGGACGATTCTGGTCGAGTATGCGGTGGATCTCTCGACTCTCTACCGTGCGATCGCGACGAGTGCAGTTCCGGCCGCAGTCGCCACGAACATCAGCGGACTCAGGATCACGGGGCGGTTCGTTCGCGTGACTTATACGAACACCTCAGGGGCCGGCGCTTTGGTCGAGTTCGGCGTTTACGTCCGGTCCAACTAAGCCATGCCTCTCGGCGCGACTCCTATCAATCAGTTGGACGCTCTCCCGCTGGTCACGGCCCAGGCCGTGGGGGAGCCCGGAGAAGTGGTTGTCATCGGCAATGTCATCGTCAAACATTGGACCCCGGTTCAGCTCGGCGTTGTCGCGGTTAGCGGTAACACGGGAGACCCCGACAAGGCCGGGAGCCTAGGATTCGTGACCACGTTTCTCGACGTTCGCGGGTGCAATTACTTTCGTCTCGTAATGGTGCGCCGCACAGATTCTCTCGCGCACGATCAGACCACCAGCCTCAACATCTCTTGGCAACAAAAGGGGACCAGTGACACCGGAGCGCAGGCGATCATTCCCCGGACCGGAGATGGGGGGCGCATTTCCTGGCCCCAAGTCGGCGTCATCAATGTCGGCGTTGGGCCAGCCGGAATCGCGTACCCGTTCGATTCGGTCTGTGGGGTCGGGTTCTCCAATGGCCTTGCGAACGGTGTCGGAGTTTTGCCACCCCATGCGTTCGTCGGGAGTGGCCGACTGTTCTTCTGGAACGATGCGCCGGGGGCCAATGCCGCGAGCTGGAACTGGTGGGCGGAGCTGTGGGGACAGGGGTGAACCATGCCTCTCGTACACCCGCCGCCGCTTTACCAAGGCATAGAAGAACGAATTGCCTCAGCGCGGGCTCACCCCTTGCGGCGCAGCCGAACGGTGTGGCTGGATCCGGTTCTCTTGGGGTGGAACAATCTGAACGTACCCATAGGCGGGAGTGCGCCGAACATCTTTTTCTCGTTCCCTGGAATGCAACACCTGATGTTGATGGTGACGGCGGAATCAGGCGCGGGGAATCCGGGCATCGAACTACAAGAACTCGCAGAGAAGGGCGGCGGCGGCGGGTATCTATTGGTGCATGATATCCTGCCCCCAGTACCGTTCGGTCTTGCGGCACCGATCATCTTCGGAAAGGGTGGGGATGCCGCTACGGATGGCCTCCACGGCCCGATCTTTAACGTCATCGTTCAGGAAACAGGCGGGGTCAGCGACTTCACCTTTACTGCCGGTCTCTACGGCATGGCCTACTGATGCCACTTCGAGTTCCGACGATCAGCCTTCCCGGCCTCGCGAACTTCGGCGGGTCGATCGCCGTTGCCGGGAACGCCTCAATGATCGACGCGGACCTGATGACGGTCCCTCAGGGGCCGATCGCGGCGGGGACCAACTTCGACACCGATCCGGTGCTGGTCTCGGGCTACAACAGTTTTGGCATCATCACCGCGTTCACCGGGACCGGGACGCTCACCCTCAGCTATCATATATGCGACCCTCGGGACTTCACGATCCAGTTCACCCGGCAGATCGCGGCCGGCCTAGCGACGGGTTCCTATCAGACGTTCGGAGCCTTCGCGGCCGTGGGGCCGGCGGACCCCTTCATCGTCATCCGGATCCGGTTCGCGGCCGTGACCAACCCCATCACCGTCACCGGGGTCAAGTACCTTCTGGCCTCGCGCTGAAAGGCCCTTGACAGGCCCGTGCGGTCGCGGCTAACCTAACGACATGAGTGCTCCGACACGCACTTCCCGCTGGCCTTGGATTTCGGCGCTGGCGCTCTCCGTCGCGTTGTTCGCCTCTAGTGACGCATCCGCTTTTACCCTCGCTCTTGCCGGGCGGGTGGATCCCCCGGGAACCGAGGTCATGTCCGCGATGGTTAGGCTCAATCAGGGCGAGGGCTACCGTTATGTGGATGAACACCCCGGGGGCTGGTGGTCGATCGCGCTTTCCCAAGGCGATACGGCAGTCTTCTGGCCCCGTGGGGCGTTGATCGCGAATGTCCGGGGCTTAGACGTGCCGGCCTTGGAGGCGTTCGCGATGTCGCCGCCGCCCGAACAGCGGATCTTGAGGCTCGGGGCTGCTCAGTCCCTCGAGCCGGGTTCGCTGTGGCGGCGGCCGTTTCGTCACGCCGGAATTAAGACCGTGATCTTCGCTCGCTTTCCAGCGGGGCTCGATCTCTCCGGCGCGACGGTTCGCGTTGGGGGTAAGCCATGAAGCACTTGAAGCGGCTGCTTTTGGGGTTGGTGCTGGTAGTTTCCCTATCAGCGCCTCGGGTTTCCTCGGCCGGATGGTCGTGCATCATCGCGGCCAAGTTCGGCGGCAACTGCGATGTCTGTAACGCGGCGTGCGCGGTCGAGGCGTTTTTCGATTACCTCGGAGGATGGTGAGGAACCCGATCATCGGGTAGGCCAGCGAGGACATGACGCGGCGGCGTAGCGGGCCAGGACAGAGCCGATCCAGGCAGCCCACGAAACCGCCGCGTCTTTCCGTGGAGGTGAGATGGCGATCAAGCCGGGCAATGGAGTGGGAGTGTTCGTCGGCACCGAACCGGCGCGGCTCGGTGTCGTGCTGCGCGTGACGGAGAAGGCGGGAAACGCGGAGCCGCTGTTGAACGTCGCGATCCCCTGGGTGAACGCGGACGGCTTGACGGCGACCATGGGTTCAGTTCTCGATGTCCCGCACATCGAGGATGCCCCCGAGTGCGGCTCGCGATCCGATGAGGGTCACTACCGCTGGAACTATAGCGGCCCCGAGGTGCTGGTGCGGAAGGCCCTGCCGGCCGAAGGCGAGCCCGACGCGGGATCGGGATAGAACGATGGGAGCTGTCCAGGTCACGCTCAAGCGTTGGAGGTGGCTCAAAAACAACGGCGTTACTCTTGAGTACGAGGGCGGGGACGGGTTGAAGGGTACTCGTTTCGTCCGTCCGAACGGTGCCGTCTCGGTGCACGAGGCCGCGATGATCTTGGGGACTTATGATGTCCACCTCTACCGCTTGAAGCGTGCCGGAAAGTTGAAGATGGAGCGCCACCGCGGGCGCTTAAACGTCCGCGTGTCGGAACTCCTGAGACTAAAACGGGAGCCGGAAATCCCCGGCGTCGGCGCTAATCGATAGGAGGGAAGATGGTAGATGGGCAGGATTTCGATGTGCAGTTGGACGAACCGACCGGCCAAGTCACGGTCGCCAACATCAAGTCGCGGATGTCGATCGAGGAAGCGGAAGCCCTGGCCGCGAAGCTGACACGGGTAGTGGATGATCGCAAGGCCGTCTTGAAGCCCGGAGTCTGAAACCTAACCGCGGCGGCTGGTAGGTGGAGCGGCCCCACCAATGTCCCGGGCGGCAACCCCGGACTCCGGCCGTCGCGAAAGGCACCCATGACTTACACCAGCGAACCCACGCCCGAAGACTATCCACCCGAGCCCCAACCGCCGTCTCAGATCAAGAAACTTCTGGTCGAGTGCTTGGAGATGCTGGGCTATCCCGATCAGGCGGTGCCCTACTCCATCGTGATCGCGAACGCGCTCACGGCGTTGGCGCTGCTCGAGCTGCGGAAGGCTCGCGTCCAAGACCGCCTGATGAAGAAGTTCATGCCCGCGATGGAATCCATGTTCGAGCGAGCGGCCGAGATGAACGAACCCGCCGCAGACGAGCCCTTGCCGCCGGGGTTCATCGTCTGCCCCCTGTGCTACGGTGTTGGCGGCTGTTGGGCGTGCAATCACAAAGGCAGGGTGTACGCTCCCGCGCTCACCCCTCCTAACCTGAGCGATGGCGGATGACCCGGCCCAAAGCGCACCCGAGGCGACAGGTCGAACTTAGGGGCGAGAAAATCGTGGTGATCGGGAAGCGTGGGCTGACCCGCGAGGTGTTGGCGAAACAGATCCACGAATGCGCCCGCGAGCGCGGCCGATTGATGAGAGCCACCGTGTTCGGGATCACGGACAAGCCGTTCGACCAGTTGGACGACTCGGAGCGGTCCATCCTCTACGCCGTGGCGGATCTGTTCATCGAGCGGCTGATGGGGATCTTCTCGGCCCTTGAGTTCTACCGCGATGCCCCTCGGGGCGAGCTCGTAAAAGACGCCGGGAAGGCGGCTACGGCCGCCCTGGCGGGCAAACGGCCTTGACGGACGGGGCGCAAGGCGTACCATGGCCTTTCGCGCCGTGGCCGGCGCTCTCGAGGTGGGGAGTCCCGGCATGGATGTCGGCGGCCGGCACGGCGTATCCGGCCGGGGGTTGAGGGACGGGGAAGCCTGGGACGGCGGCAACGCCCCCGGTCGGGCTCTAACTCCGGAGGTCAAGCATGAACTGGCTCCCAATCGCTCAGACGCTTAGCACCCTCGCGATCCCGGTACTCGCCAGTTGGCTCATCAAGAAGTTCAAGACTCCGACCGCGCTCGAGCGCGCCACCCTGCTCGACCACATCGCCGAGGCCGCGGCGGCGCTGGTCAAGAGCCTGAACCCGACAGCCGATTGGGCGACATTGGTGGAACAAGTCGTCCAACAGATCGCTTCGGCTGCGGGAGTCCCTACCACCAACCGCGCCGCGATCCAGCGCGCCGCCGTGTTGGCGTTGACCAAACTCGGCGTCCAGCCGGTTCCATAACATGGCGGTCCGCGATCGTGGGGCGCTGATGATGCTCCTGCTCTTGGGATCGATGATCGGCAACCTGCTCCTGCTTTCGCAACTGTTCGTGTGGCGACCCGAGTACCTGGCCGAGCAGAGGATCGGGAACGCGCACTTGGAACAGATCGAAGTCCGACTGGCGAGGATTGAGCGGCGGATGGGGATCAATCAGGATCCGCCTAAGGGGGCGCGCTGATGTTCCGACGCATGACCCGGGAGCGGTTCTTATCCGACGCCGAGCTCGAGCGGTTCATGGCCGCCGTGCGCGAGCGCCACCACAAGCACCAGCCCCGGGACCATGCGCTGTTCGCGCTGATTGCAAATGTAGGAGTAGCCCCGCGTGAGGCGATGGCGTTTACACGTTCTGATGTTCACATGCACGCCCGGCCCCCATGGATCCGTCTACACCGCCCCCACAAGAAGCACGCTGCGGAACCAACCAACGAACTAATCGTCAACCGGCAAGTCGCTTCGGTTGTCGCCAAGCACCTTCGGTCTTTGCCAGACGAACCAACACAGAGGTTGTTCCCTTTCACGAAACGCCAGTCAGAAAGGCTTTTCAAATATTACTGTCGGCTAGCAGGGATTGGCGAGTCCTACAAACTCTTTTCGCTGCGTCACACCTTCGGGATGAAGATGTGGAGACACACGAAGGATCTGCGACTGATGCAGGCGATCATGGGCCATGTTCGGCTACAGGCAACAGCTTCTTATGTTCACGTCACTCCCGAACGGCTTCGACAAGTGAGCGAGCAACTTGGGACTGTGAGTTAATCCCCCATGCGCCTCTCGATTCAGGAAGCGATTCAGCCCGTCCTAGTCTTTGGCAACCTGCCGCTTCTGGTGATCACGGATCTCCCACGCGGCGCTCTGGTTTCGATCCCACCCGACGATAAGCCAGGCTCGATCGCGCAGCTCGCGGCCCCGATCCCGGCTGGCAGCATCCTGGCGGCGGTGCCGCCTGAGATTTCGCCAGTGATGCGCCCTGAGATCCACAAGCAGAAGGCTCAGGGGGCCAAGGTCACGTTCATCAACGTGGCCGGTGTTCAGATCGTGGTCTACGCCGACATGATTAAGGGCGGGCAACCCACCGTGATCGACGGCCTGAGCCCAGCCGGGAAGGTGATGCGGACTCATGCGGTGCCGGCCGGCGCGATCTTGGTGGTGCTGCTCCCCGACCTGGCCGCGATGGTGCGGCCCGAGTTGAACAAGGCGCTCGAGGCGGTCCGGAAGGCCGAAGCTGCGGGTGAGGCGAACAACCGTGTTATTCGACCGTGAAGTGTCGGCCGCGATCGCA
>Ga0137388_10000355_pt1 | contig 24838 bp, 19 predicted proteins | sample 15con2h14AmetaG_FD_104644 | JGI IMG/M metagenome (GOLD analysis project Ga0137388, IMG submission 104644) | Vadose zone soil microbial communities from Angelo Coast Range Reserve, California, USA - 15con2h1.4A metaG | ecosystem: Environmental > Terrestrial > Soil > Vadose zone > Saprolite...
ACTACAGTTGTGGAAGTGAGTGGCATAGCGCCGGTGGTCGATCTTGCGAAGACCAGCGTCAGCCAGAACATAACGCCCAGCGAAGTGGAAGAGCTTCCTCTCGTCGGCCGCGACGCAGCCAATCTTGCTTATCTTGTTCCTGGAGTAAAGGCGGCCGACTCGTACGATCCCACCAAGAATCGCTACGCCATTCTTTCCATCAATGGTTCCGATGGCCGCAACATAAACACTACGGTCAACGGCATCGACAATAAGGACAACACGGTTGGTGGCGCGGTGATGCAGCTTCCCCTGGAAGCAGTTCAGGAATTCCAGATCAGCACGCAACGCTTCTCGGCTGAGAACGGCCGCTCGCAGGGCGCCGCCATCAACATGATCACCAAGTCTGGCAGCAACCAGTACCACGGTTCGGTGTTCGGATACTTCCGCAACTCGGCTCTCGACACCGATCAAAAGGTTCCCAACGGAGACGGTACTTCCACCCCCTCTAATCCCGATTACAGCCGGCAGTTTTTCGGCGGTGCGGTCGGTGGTCCTTTCAAAAGGGACAAGCTCTTCGGCTTCTTCGCCATCGAGCGTCAGCGGGAGAGCCAGGGACTCGCGGAGTCGGGCAATTCGTATGCCGAGCTTGTACTCGCGAAGAACGCGGGACTTGCCGCGCAACCGGCCTTGGTCATTCCCCGGCCATTCCATGAGTGGCGCTATAACGGTCGCCTCGACTGGACAATCAACAACAGAAACACTGCCTATGTCAGCTACAGCTCGCAGGCCAACGACAGCCTGAACGACCAGGCTGACGGAACGCAGGACCTGACGGCAGGCAACTTCACTACCAATCACCTGCAAATTGCCAACCTTACTTTGACTTCTCAGATCTCCAACAACACTGTCAACCAGTTCACGTTCGGCTGGCAGTATTGGAACAACCTGATCGCCAGCCATACCAACGCCCCGCTCGTTACTTTCCCGAGCCCCGCAGCGTTTGGCACGAACGGTAACGTCCCGCAGCAGTCGTTCCAGCGCAAGTGGCAGTTCAGAGATGACATTTCCAAGACGATCGGCAAGCACACGTTAAAGGGAGGCGTTGACTACATCTGGAACCCGGTGGAAGGCGGATTTTTCGAGTTTAACTCGACCCTGGAGATCGACTTTACGACGGATCCCAGCGTTATCCTCGCAGACCCGACTACGTACCCGAATGGTTTTGCCACCGCGGGCCTAATCGGCAGCATGTCGTTCTCTAACGGCGATCCAAAATTTATCGTTGCCACAAAGCAGCTCGGGTTCTATTTCCAAGATGATTGGAAAGTAACACCCCGATTGACGGTGAATCTCGGCCTCCGCTGGGATCGGGACTTTAACGCTCTGGGCCAGACAGATATCCCCAAGAGCCGTACCTATCTGGAACTGGTCGCCATCTCACCAAACCCAATCTCGGACTACTACATCCGGCACTTACCGCACGACGACACCAAGGACTTCAGCCCGCGCGTTGGATTCGCCTATGATCTAACGGGAGCCGGGAAGCACGTGTTGCGCGGCGGTTTCGGCCTGTACTATGGCAACTCCTTCCAGAACATTCCGCTGTTCATGGAACAGCATGCCAATCCGACCATTTTCCAAACGGTATTGAGCTTGTCCAGCCCCTCCGACCCAGTGCCTGGAACCGGCCTGACGCTGGGAGAGTGGCAGTATGGTGTAAGTCCACTGCCCACGCTTCCGCCTCCGTCTACGACGCTCGCGGATGGCGCCGTCGGCCGCATCATTGACCCCAACTACCGGAACCCGGTGTCCGAGGAATTCAATTTCGGCTATACCTGGGCTCTCAACAGTAGCTCCGTCTTCGAAGCGGAATATACCCACGTGCTCGGTCTGCATGAGAACAAGACGATCAACATCGACCAGAAAGTACCGGCGGGGACCGACGGTAGCGGAAATGTAATCCTTACGCGGCCGCTCTCCGATGCATTTGCAGCTGCCGGCCAGCCGGTGCTCAATAGCGTGCGCAATGATGAATCCATCAATCGCAACCGCTACGATGGGTTCAACTTCAGCTTCCGCCAGCGCATGAGCCGTCATTTTTCACTGAACGCCAATTACACGCTGGCCTGGGCGTATGGTTACGACTCCGGCGGTGGTCCTGACACCTTCTTCCGTAACTACTCACGGGACGGGTATCACCCATTGAGTCCGCAAGAGTGGGGCCCGGCTACGACCGATGAGCGTCATCACATCACGGTCAGCGGACTCATCGAGTTGCCAAAAGGATTTCAGTTCGCGCCCATCTTGCAATTCGGAACGGCTCGTCCCTACAATCTGACTAACTCTTCGAACACTCTCAATACTGGTGGTGGAACCGCTGCCGCCGTGGTAGTGCCCAAAAGCGACCCGAGAAACTGGTTTGCTTTTGCTGGAGACAACACCAGCGCGCAGAACTGCTATTACCTGACGACGACTTGCGAAATTGCCAAGTTTGACCCGCTTCGCGGAGATCCGTTTTTCGAGCTCGACGCCAAGCTGGCCAAGAACTTCAAATTCGGAGAGCGCTTGAAAGTGCAGATTGTAGCGCAGGCCTTCAACCTTACCAATCGCGCAAACTACGGGAACAATTTCGGCAACTCGATTGCCAGCGCGGCAACATTTGGCCACCCCACCGGATTCCTTGCTCCCGCCGCCACGTTCATTCCGCGATCGATCTGGGGTGAATTCGGCGTCCACTTCACCTTCTAACCGGTAAACTTGTCTGAGGGCTGGCATCTCTGCCAGCCCTTTTTCTTTAGCTGTTTGACCCTTCTTTTCTTGCGACTGTAAGATCAAAGATTCATCTTGAGTGGAGTGCTTCAGCCGAGCTTTGCTCGGCATGACCGGGTCTGAGACCCGGTCCCACGCGACCTTCTGATGCCGCACGAATTGCCAAAATCCTACGAGCCGGGCGCGATTGAGACGCGCTGGGCGGAGTATTGGATCAGGGAGAAGCTTTTCTCCGTGCCTACTCCTCCGCCGGGGGAGACGCGTCCGGTGTTCACGTTGCTTCTGCCGCCGCCGAATGTGACGGGGCGGTTGCATATGGGGCACATGCTCAACCAGACGCAGATGGACATCATTGTGCGCTGGCATCGCATGTGCGGATTTATCACGTTGTGGCTGCCTGGAACCGACCACGCCGGGATCGCTACGCAGATGATGGTGGATCGGCAGTTGCGCAGCGAGGGCAAGTCGCGAATTGCGATGGGGCGCGAGAAGTTTGTCGAGCGGGTCTGGGAATGGAAGAAGCTGTACGGGGGCGCGATTCTCGATCAGATGAAGCGGCTGGGCGCGTCGGTGGACTGGGACCGCGAGTACTTCACCATGGACGAGGATCTTTCGCGCGCGGTGCGCGAGGTGTTCGTCCGGCTGTATGAAGAAGGGCTGATTTATCGCGGGAAGTACATCGTCAACTGGTGTCCGGATTGTGGGACCGCAATCTCGGACCTCGAGGTGAAGCACGAAGAAGTTGTGGGCAAGCTTTGGGAGATCCGCTATCCGGTGGTGGGGAGTTCGGAATTCATCACGGTAGCGACGACTCGCCCTGAGACCATGCTGGGCGATGCGGCTGTCGCGGTGAATGCGAAGGACGAACGCTACACGCATCTGCATGGGAAAAACGTTCTGCTGCCGCTGATGAACCGCGAGATTCCGATCATCACCGATGAACTCGCGCAGCCCGAGTTCGGTACGGGAGCGGTGAAAGTAACACCGGCGCATGATCCCAACGATTTCGAGGCGGGAAAGCGTCACAACCTGCCGCAGATCGATGTGATGGATGAGCAAGCGCGTATGAATGCGAATGCTGGCGCATATGCGGGACTGGATCGCTTTGAGGCGCGCAAGCGCGTGCTAGCCGATCTGCAGGCGCAGGGATTTCTGGTCGGCTCCAAGGACTACACCATTTCGCTGGGAAAGTGTGAACGCAGTGGCACTGTGGTGGAGCCGCGCCTGTCGGAGCAGTGGTTCGTCAAGATCAAGCCGCTGGCCGACCGCGCGAAAGAGGCCGTCGAGAGCGGCGAGATCACGATTGTCCCCGACAACTACCGGCAGATTTATCTGAACTGGATGAATAACATCCACGACTGGTGCGTGTCGCGGCAGTTGTGGTGGGGACATCGCATTCCGGCCTGGACGTGCGCAAAGTGCAAGCATGTGACGGTGGCTCGCGAGGCTCCACTGACCTGTGGAAAGTGCGGGAGCACGCAACTTGAGCAGGTGTCGGATGTGCTGGATACGTGGTTCTCGTCGGGACTGCTGCCGTTCACGACCTTGGGATGGCCGGAGAAGACGCGGGATCAGGAAGTTTTCTATCCAACAACTTTGCTCATAACCGCGTACGAGATTCTCTTCTTCTGGGTGGCGCGGATGATTATGTTTGGGTGCCACTTCATGCAGGATCACCACCAGGATCCGGCAATCAAGCAGGCGAGCGGGTGGGGGGACAAGAAGAATGACAGCGTGCCGTTCCGGCAGGTTTACATTCACGCGCTGGTGCGGGATGCGGAGCGGCAGAAGATGTCGAAGACCAAGGGGAATGTGATCGATCCGCTGGAGATTATTGAGCGCTTTGGGACGGATGCGACGCGGTTTACCTTGGCGGCAATGGCGGCGCCGGGGACGGATATTGCGTTCTCGGAGAGCCGCACGGACGGGTATCGGGCATTTGCCAACAAGATATGGAATGCGGCGCGGTTCATGTTCATGAATGTGGATAGAGTGGAGCCGGGCCTGCGGCCCAGCCGAACAGCCGAGGGCGGCCGTCCCCACATGGGTATTTCCGGGTTCCAGACTTCTTCGCTTGAGGACCGGTGGATTTTGTCGCGGTTTAACCGGGTCGCGGGGGATGTGAATGATGCGCTGGCTACTTATCGTTTCCATGAGGCGGCGAATCGCATCTATGACTTTTTCTGGGGAGAATTTTGCGACTGGTACCTGGAGTTAATCAAGCCTCGGCTGAATGTTGAGGGGGAAGCGGGCCCGGCGCGGGTCGCGTGCGCGAATCTCGTCAATCTCTTCGATGCTTCGCTGCAGCTGCTGCATCCGGTGATGCCGTTTATCACTGAGGAGATTTGGCAGGCGATATACGAGGGAAAACCGCCGCTGGCATCGATTGCGCTGACGGCTTATCCGCAGGCGGATGAGAGGCAGTTTGATCTCGCCGCGGAGACGGAGATGGCGATTCTGCAGGATCTCATCGTGAGCGTGCGCAATGTGCGGGCGGAGTTGAAAGTCGAGCCGAAGGTCAGGGTTCCGATCGAGGTGTTCGCGCATGAGCCGGAGATTCGCGCGATGATCGAGCAGAATCGTGGGGCGGTCGAGCGGTTGGGCAATGTGGAGAAGATCACGTTCGTGGAAGGCTCGCTGGCCAATCGGGCGGGTGCACGGCATACGGCGCGGTTCGAGGTGCATGTCGTTTACGAACGTAAAATCGACGTGGCGGCCGAGTGCGAGCGTCTGAAGAAAGAATTGGAGAAGATCGAAAAAGAGTTGGCCAACAACCAGAAGCAATTGGGGAACGAACAGTTTCTGGCGAAGGCTCCGGTGAACGTGGTGGAGGGGCTGCGTCGGCGAGGGCAGGAACTTCTGGTCCTGCGGGAGAAGACGAAGAGTAAGCTGGAGGAGTTGGGGTGTCGTTGAGTTGAAAGCGAGGCGGGTCTTTGACCCGCACGGACAGCCGAGGGCGGCTGCCCCCACATGTTTCGTACTGGCCACTGGCCACTGATCGCTGATCGCTGATCACTGGCCCCTGATTTTATGGACTGGAATTCACGACGGATTACGGCCATTCTGGAGAACGCGCTGCTCGAAGACCGGGCGACGAGCGACGCGACCAGTTATGCCTGCATCGATCCCAACCAGCGGGCGACGGCGACGATCCTGGCGAAGCAGGACTGCATCCTGGCGGGGATTGGGTGCGTGGCGCGCATTCTGGATGTGTATGCGGCGCTCGACGGGGCGGTGACGGCGCACTATGAGGTCACGACGCATCCGGAAATTTTCGATGGGGTGCGTCTGCACAAGGGGCAATCGGTGGCGGTGATCCGTCACAATGCGCGGGTGATTCTTTCCTGTGAGCGGGTGATTCTGAACTTTCTCCAGCGCATGAGCGGCATCGCGACTTTGACCCGCAAATTCGTGGAGGCGGTTCACGGGACCAAGGCGCGCATTCTCGACACGCGCAAAACTGCGCCGGGAATCCGAGTGATTGACAAGTTTGCAGTACGCTGCGGCGGTGGGCAGAATCATCGTCTGGACTTGTCGGACGGCGTGCTCATGAAGAACAATCACATCACGCTCGCGGGCGGGATTGCGCCGGCCCTCGAGCGGGCGCATCGGAACCGGCGTGGCTCACAGCCGATCGAGGTGGAAGTTCGCACGCCCGAGGAGTTGGAAGAGGCTCTGGCCAACGGCGCGGAAGCGATCCTTCTCGATAATATGACGGCGGAGAGAGTGCACGCGGCGGTGGAACGCTGTTCGAAGCTGGAGCGGCGGATTCCACTGGAATGTTCCGGAGGCATCAGCCTGGAAAATGTGCGCGCCTACGCTGAGACCGGGGTGGACTTTATTTCCATCGGACTGCTGACCCACTCCACGCAAGCGGTTGATATGAGCATGCGCGTAACCGCCGCGTAAGGTCCACGTGACGGCCGGTTCTGGCCTGTCGCCAGTTCTGCTAGACGAACGTCTAACAAGTTTTGACTTCCAACGAGAGATCGCAGCGACGGATACGCCACCTACTTGGTTTTGAGATTGAAAGCAGTTGGGTGTGTCGGCTGGTAGAGGCCCAACTCGCCGCCACTCGGGAGACGCAGTGTCGTCTTGCTTCCCCAATCTTCGGTCTCAACCGGGGAACAGGTGACCTTCCTCGCTTGCAGGCGTTTGATCTCAGCTGCGAGATCGTCGCACATCAGGTAGACCACGGCGCCCAGCAGCGAGCGGCCGCCGTGAACTTGGGCGTGACTTTCGCCTTCGGTGGGATGAACTCCGGCTTCCGCGGGAGGCATTGCAAAGATCAGCCACCCTCCGCCTGCGTCGACCGAGCGAAATTCGAGAACGTCACGGAAAAAGGCGCGGTCGGCCTCGGGATTTTCGCTATAGAAGAGGACGTGTGTACCGGTAATCATGCGACGAGTTTAGCAAATCCGTAAGGGGAGCACCGCCCCGAGGCGGGACAGGTTGACTGTTCTTTGCCTTCGCGCTGGCCGGTGAAAGCATGAAAAGATAAAAGATAGAAGAGCGATGGAGGGTTTACGGAATCGCTACTGATCATTACGGGCACGATGGGAGCCGGCAAAACAGCTGTCCTGGGCGAATCGTCGGATATTCTTGCCCAACGCCAGATTGTCCATGCGGCAATCGACCTGGATGCGCTCGGTCTCGCTCATCTTCCGTCCGCAGCCCGCAGCGATGGCGTGATGTACGACAACCTTCGATCAATCTGCAGGAACTATGCCGCCTTGGGAGTGCAGCGATTCTTAGTGGCGCGCGCGATCGAAGACAGCGCTCAACTGAAACTCTGTCGCGACATTATTCCGGCAGTCAACACGGTCGTCTGCCGGCTCACCGCGAGCATAGAGACGATGAAGAGACGCGTACAGATACGCGAGTTAGGGATATCGCGGCGGGAATATGTTACTCGAGTTGCAAAATTGAATGTCATCCTTGACCGCGGCGATTAGAGGACTTTGCTGTCACCAACGAGAATCGCTCGTTGACCGATGTCGCGCTCGAAATGCTTGTCAAGGCGGGATGGATCTCAAACTGACCTGCTACCCATCGCCCGCATTTGTTGTTTCCTGGCGATTCCCGCATAATTCGTGCATCAAGAAGAACGCGACAATCCGGGCAGTCAAAACCTCGCGGGCGGGTGTCTCTTCGACTTCGGCGCAGGGCAGGTCCGCGACACGCGAGCATAAGCCGCAACCAACCGATCTTCGTTTGGGCCGCATTGTGCGGCTTTTGATGGAGCACGCTACGGTCGTCGTGAGCGGTACCAAGATTGCCGAGGAGATTTCGTCGAGCCGGTCGGAGGTCTGGCGGCTGATTCAGCAACTTCGCGGGCTCGGAGTGGATGTGGCGGGGCATCCGGCGACGGGGTATCGGCTAAGGTCGGTTCCTGACTTGCTGCTGCCCGAAATTCTTCGTCCGATGTTGCGCGGAACAATTTTCGAAACGCACCTCCATCACTTCTACAAGATTGGGTCGACTAATACAGCGGCCATGGCGGCTGCTGCGGAGGGCGCTCCCGAGGGGAGCGTGTTTCTGGCGGAAGAGCAAACTGCCGGACGGGGGCGCGGAGCGCATTCGTGGCACTCGGCTCGGTCCACGGGGATTTATTGTTCGGTCATCTTGCGGCCACAACTGCCTCCGTCGGATGTGCTGGTACTGTCCCTCGCGGTTGGTTTGGCGGTGCAGGCAGCCATTGAGCAGGTCGATTCGCGCGTCCAGCCGGACTTGAAGTGGCCGAATGATTTGCTGCTGGATGGAAAGAAAGTCTGCGGGATTCTTGCGGAGATGAATTCTGAGGCGACGCGGGTCCGGTATATCGTGGTCGGTGTCGGTCTCAACGTGAACCAGGCGAATTTTCCCGAGGAGATTGCGCATGAGGCTACTTCTTTGCGCATGTCTTCTGGGACCGAGTGGTCGCGGGTAGAGCTGGTCGCAGCTTTGCTAAAATCGCTGGATCGCGAGTATCGGCAATTGCTTGCGGTGCCGGAGTCGCGGGCTGCGATTTTGCGGCGCTTTGCGGAGAGTTCGTCGTGGGTTCGGGGCAAGGCAGTCCGCATCGACGACAATGGATCGTCGTACGAGGGGACGACGGAAGGCTTGGACGAACGCGGGTTCTTGCGGCTGCGCACTGGGAGCGGCATGCGGACAGTGTTGAGTGGGACAGTACGGGAAAGATAATGCAGCAGGCAGCAGTCGACTCACTCGCATTGTCATTCTGAGCCAAGCGAAGAACCCATGCATTTGCTGGTGCCAGCAGATTGCATAGGTCCTTCCCCTTCGCGTTGCTCAGGGTCAGGCCGACAGCGCTCAGGTGTCAGTCAGGTAGGGTCTTGACTGAATGCTGAGTGCTGATTACTCAGAAAGGTAGCTGCTGAACACGATCATGCTTCTTGTTCTTGATGTCGGCAATACCAATACGGTGCTGGGTGTGTTCGCCCGGGTAAGCAAAGTTCAGGCTGACGGCGAACCGGATACGCCTGAGCGCTATGAGCGGCTGGTCGCAAACTGGCGCGTCGCGACGGTGCAGACCAGCACGGTCGATGAATACGGAGTGCTCTTCCGCAATTTGTTTTCTATGGCTGGTCTCGAGGCGAAAGGGATTCACGGGATTGTGATTTCTTCAGTGGTGCCGCCGCTTGATCCGGTGCTGCAGCAGGTTTGCGAGCGTTATTTCGATCTGAAGCCGCTTTTCATCGAGCCTGGCGTGAAGACAGGGATGCCGGTGCACTACGACAATCCCGCCGAGGTGGGGGCGGACCGGATCGTGAACGCGGTCGCCGCATTCGAGAAATATGGCGGGCCCTGCGTGATCGTGGATTTCGGCACGGCCACGACGTTTGATTGCGTTTCAGCAAAAGGAGAATACCTGGGTGGGGTGATTTGTCCGGGGATCGGAATTTCGGCGGACGCGCTTTTTTCGCGGACAGCGCGGCTGCCGCGGGTCGAGATTCGCAAGCCGGAGCGGGTCATCGGCTCGAACACCGTGGGCAGTCTGCAATCCGGTCTCTATTACGGATACCTCGGTCTGGTTGATGGAATTCTCGAACTGCTGCTTCGCGAACTCGGAAGCGAAACGAAGGTGCTCGCCACAGGCGGTCTGGGGCAGATGATCGGCACGGGGTCGAAGTACATAAAGCACGTGGACGACTCTCTCACGCTCGAGGGGCTGCGGATTATCTGGGAACGGAATGCGGCGGCACGGCGTGATGCGACGACGGGAAAAGGCGCGTCCAAAGCCACATCCAAGGTGGGGAACGGAAGCGGCGAGCGGGCGCCGTCAAACTTGCGTTCCGGCCGCTGAACCGCCGTGGAAAATTACTTCAACTACTTCACCGAAATTGAAGAGCAATTCCTGCGCCGCCGTGGCGGAGGACTGCTGCTCTCCACGCTCGACTGGGCGCTGATTGAAACCTGGAAGGACGCGGGCATCCCTTTGGAAGCGGCGCTGCGGGGTATCGACTCGGCGTTCGATCGATATGACGAGCGTCCATCGAAAACCAAGAAGGTGAACAGCCTGGCGTATTGCTCGCAGGAGGTGCTGGCGGCGGCGGAAGACATGAAGGAGGCGGCGGTGGGAGCGGAGACGGGGACCGTGATCAAACCGCGCCAACAGCAAGGACTTGAAGAGAAGACAATCGCGGCCTTCCTGCAGCGCAACGCGGATTCACTGGAAGCGGCACAACTCCCCGAGCGCGGCGGAGTTTCAGTTCATGCCGCGGCTTTGGAAGCGGCGCAGACGCTGCGAAGGCTGGCAGAGGAAGTATCGGCAAAGAAGTCATCTCGACTCGAAGACCTTGAGCGTCGCCTGACCGTGCTGGAAGACAAGCTCTTCGCCGCGCTTCTCGCTGCGACACCAGACGAAGAGATTGTCACCGTCCGGGCGGAGGCGGACCGCGATCTTATCCCCTACCGGCGCAAGATGCCTTCGTCCCAGATTGAGCAACTGCAGAAGCAGTACGTTCACAAACGCCTGCTGGAAAAATACCGGCTGCCGCGGCTCAGCCTGTTCTACATGTGACGGCCGTGACTCAATCCTTTGACGCACTGATTCTGGGCGGAGGCGCGGCTGGCCTGATGTGCGCCATGGAGGCGGGCAAGCGCGGGCGCCGCGTGGCGGTATTGGAGCGCGCCGACAGGTTGGGGAAGAAGATTCTGATCTCCGGCGGCGGGCGCGGCAATTTCACCAACATTCACTGCCGGCCGGAAAATTTCCTCTCGTCCAATCCTCACTTTGCCAAGTCGGCGCTCGCCCGCTACACGCCTGCGGATTTCATCGCGCTGGTCGAGAAGCATCACATTCCTTATCACGAGAAGACGCTGGGGCAACTTTTCTGCGATCGCTCGGCGCGCGACATTCTGGGGATGATCGAAAGCGAATGCCGCGAGGCAGGGGTGAGCATTTTCCTGAACAGCAAGATTCAGGACGTCAGCAGAAACACCGAATTCGTCGTGCATGCGTCCAACGGCGAATTTCAGGCGGCTGCGCTGGTGGTCGCAACCGGCGGGCTCTCGATTCCAAAGATCGGTGCGACCTCGCTCGGCTACGACCTCGCGAGACAGTTCGGACTGAAGATTCGCGATCCGTGGCCGGGGCTCGTGCCTCTCGTTCTACACGAGGATGACCGGGCGCTCTACTGCGATTTGACTGGCGTTTCGGCCGAAGTGATCGCGTCATGCGACGGTCAGCAGTTTCGCGAGAAGATGCTCATTACGCATCGCGGATTGAGCGGGCCGGCCGTCCTGCAGATTTCTTCGTATTGGAAAAAATCACAGCAGGTCGTGATCGATCTGGCACCTGGACTCGAAGTCACGGAGGTGTTTCGCGATCCCCGGACTCCGCGAAATTCCGGCACGTTGCGATCTGAGCTTCGGAAGTTCCTACCGAACAGACTTGCTGACCGTTGGCTGGAAACGCATGAATCCGCCTCGCTGACCAACAAAGCCCTACAGGAGTTCGAACTCCAGACGCACACGTGGACCGTCACACCCACAGGAACCGAAGGCTACGAAAAGGCCGAAGTGACGGCGGGAGGAGTCGATACCGACGAACTCTCCGCCAAGACGATGGAGAGCCGCAAGGTCCCGGGACTGTTTTTCATCGGCGAGGTCGTGGATGTCACCGGACACTTGGGCGGGTTTAACTTTCAGTGGGCGTGGGCTTCGGGCGCGGCAGCGGGAAGAGCGCTGTCGTGAATGCTACCAACTGAGAACCGCAATCTGGAGTTCGCCCTCCAATGCCGTAGAATCACTTCTTGCTCCTAAACATCGAAAAACTGATCTACGGCGGCGATGGATTGGCGCGTCTACCCGCCGATGAGCGCGGACGCGGCAAGGCCGTGTTCGTCCCCTTTGTGCTGGCCGGAGAGAAGATCGAGGCCACGTTAACCGAGCAGAAGGCGAGTTTCGCGCGCGCGAAGGTCGAATCCATTGTCGAGGCTTCGCCGCACCGCGTTCAGCCGGGATGCCGCTACTTTGCGGCGTGTGGCGGATGCCACTACCAGCACGCCAGCTACGCGCATCAACTGGAGATCAAGAAAGAAATCCTGCGTGAGAATCTGCGGCGGATTGCGAAGTTAGAGCTTTCCAGCGAGATCCAGGTACACCCGTCGCCCCCGTGGAATTATCGCAACCGGTCACGACTGCAGGTGCAGGGTCGGCCTGAGTTCGCGGCGGGATATTTCAAGTTTGCTTCGCATGAGTTGCTGCCGGTCGAAGAGTGTCCCATCAGTTCGCCGCTGATCAACCAGGGGATTGCCGCGTTATGGCGGATCGGGCGCGCAGGCAAGGTGGCCGAAGGAGTAGTCGAAGTAGAGTTCTTCGCTGATGCGGATGACACGCAGCTTCTGATTGAAGTCTCGTGCACGGCGGCGGCAAAAAGGGCCGCGGTAAAGGCATGGGCGGAAGAATTGCGCGGGTTGCTGCCGGAAATCGCGGGCATCGCCGCCTTCCGTGAGCCCCAAGGCCGCGCGTCTTCCAGACAGCAGGACGAATTCCTGGTTGGGTTGGGCGACCAGCATCTGAACTATCAAACGCACGCGGCTTCCTACCAAGTCAGCGCGGGATCATTCTTCCAGACCAACCGCCATTTGACCGACGAACTGGTGAAGATCGTCACGCAGGGCCGGTCCGGCGAACTCGCTCTCGACCTGTATGCCGGAGTGGGACTGTTTTCCACAGCGCTGGCACGTGACTTTCATCACATTGTTTCTGTTGAAGCGTCACAGACTTCGGCGTCGGACCTGAAATACAATCTGCCATCAAATAGTGAGGTGATTCAGGCTGCGGCCGAGCAGTACCTGAGCCGTTCGGGAAGCTGGTCGTCGAACCAAGGCGGGCGATCGGGGAAGGGTACATTCACTCTCCCTGTTCGTAGGCCGGACCTGGTGGTAGTGGACCCGCCCCGAAGCGGCTTGGGAGAGAGTGTGGCGCGTTCAGTCGCAAGCCTGGACGCGCCACGGATTACCTATGTTGCCTGCGATCCGGCAACCCTGGCCCGGGATCTGATACCGGTGCTGGGCGCCGGCTATCGGGTCGAGGAAGCGCATCTAGTGGATCTTTTTCCGCAAACCTACCACCTGGAAACAGTTCTCCATCTTGGGCGGTGATCTCCCTGTAGCGCCGGCATCTTGCCGGCTGTCGCGAGGGCATCTTGCCCTCGCCGGTGGCGGCAGGACGGTCTGCCGTGAGCTTGCCGAGGGGGACAGCCGCCGGGACGGCGGCGCTACATAGTGCTGAAGCCGCGCAGCTGAACGCCATTATGGAAGTCGCGACTCCCACCCCCGCCGGTCCGCCCGCGTTCCATCTCAAGCCGGCGCGTCAGCCCATGCTGTGGGCTGCGCTGGCGTATTCGTTGGGCATCGTCGCCGGAGCATATCTGTGGCGGCCAATCTTGTGGTGGGTTGTTGCTGGGACATCGTTCGTCGCCGCTGGAATGTTCTTCGTTCGTCGCCGCGCCTGGTTCGCAGGCGCGTTGGCCCTGGGAGCGTTTTTTCTGGCGGGCGCGTTGCACATCCAGCTGCGGAGCAAGTCAGCTCAAATAGATACCGCGATTCTGGAGTACGCCGATGGGCAGTGGCTGCAGATTGTGGCTCACGTCACGCGTGACGGAAAGTTGCGAGACGGCGGACTGGATGAGATCGCCCAGTCGGTTGACGTGGAAACCGAGGAGGTCACGACCGACGTGGGACACACCTTCCCTGCTCACTCCGGCGTCCGCCTCAGTATTTACAGTCCACGCGCCAACAGCAGGAACTCCGATCCAAGCGAGGAACAGGCTGAGTCCAGCTCACGGGCGTCAATGCGTGTCTTCCACTACGGGGAGCGCGTTCGCTTTTCGGCAAAGCTCAAGCCTCCGCGGAACTTCCGCAACCCCGGAGCGTTTGACTACCAGGGGTATCTTGCAACCAACGGAATCGCGGCGCTGGCTTCGACCAAGGCGGAGAACGTCGAACTGCTCCCCGGTTTCGTCGGTAACCGGATCGAACGCGGGCGCACGCGCATCCATCGCAGCGTGATTGCGAAGGTGCATGAATTGTGGCGGCCGCGGGAGGCCGCGCTAATCGACGCAGTGGTGATCGGAGAAGAAGCCTTCATCGATCGCGACACGCGCATCGACTTCCAGCGCTCAGGGACCTATCACATTCTTGTGGTGTCGGGCATGAACATCAGCATTCTGGCGTTTGTGGTGTTCTGGATGCTGCGCCGGATGCGCGTTGCCGACGTGCCCGCTACATTGCTTACGATATTGTTTTGCTTTGCCTACGCCTTCCTGACCGAAGTGGGTGCACCGGTCTGGCGTGCGACTCTGATGTGCACTATTTATCTCGGGACGCGGCTGCTCTACCGCGACCGCGCCATGGTGAATGCTCTGGGAGCCGCGGCGCTGGGGCTGCTGATCTTTGATCCGCGACAGCTTTTCACGGCCAGCTTCCAGATGACTTTTGTGTGCGTGCTGATTGTGGCTGCGATTGGGCTGCCGATTCTGGAGCGCACCTCGCAGCTGTACAAAAGGGCATTCGCCAATTGGGACTCACCCGACTACGGCCGAGTGCTGCCTCCGCGGGTGGCGCAGTTTCGCGTCGATCTGCGTTTTGTCGCGGGAAGGATCAAGCGATTCGTAGGGGAATCTTGGTCAGTGCGTTTAGTGCGCGCTATCGCCAGTTTTGCTTTCGGCACGTCTGAACTGCTCTTCATCTCCGCTGTGATGCAGATGGGATTGGCCCTGCCCATGGCGTACTACTTCCACCGGGCAACGACCATCGGCCTCCCCGCCAACATCGTGGTCGTCCCTCTCACGGAGTTGATGATGCCGGCAGCGATCGCGGCGATCGGTCTTGGATATGTTTCCGGATTGCTGGCAAAGATTCCGGTCGTGCTGACGACTGCCGCCCTGGAGGGCATTACGGGCACCGTACATGGCCTCGGGGGGTTGCGTCTGGCGGACCTGCGAGTGGCCACGCCGTCGATTCTCATGATCACTGCAACCGCGATGGCGCTCGTGTTAGCGATGGTGCTCGCCCGTCGACGCAGAATGCTCGCGATGACAGGACTGCTGGCGGTTCTGGTCGCGTCGTTCGCGCTCGCGTTCATTGCACCGAAGCCGCAGATTCATCCCAGCGTTCTGGAAATGACTTCGATTGACGTGGGAGAAGGCGATTCCACCCTGCTGGTCTCTCCGCAAGGCCGCACCTTGCTGGTCGACGCCGGCGGGCCGATCGGTCCGGGCGGGTCGCAACTCGACTTCGGGGAAGATGTAGTCTCGCCCTATCTATGGTCCCGCGGAATCTCCCGGATCGACGCGGTTGCCATCACCCACGGCCACTCCGATCACATCGGAGGCATGCGGGCCGTGCTCAAGAACTTTCGCCCTAAGGAACTTTGGATCGGACTGCTGCCACCGAGCGATGCGCTCGAGGCGGTGATCGCCGAGGCGCACAATCTAGGCATTGAGGTGGTGCGGCACTGGGACGGAGATGAATTCAACTTTGGCGGAGCTACGGTGAGCGTGCTGTTTCCTCCGGCGGACTGGCCGGTGGGCCACAGGCCTCAGAATAATGATTCGATGGTTCTGCGAATCAGTTTTGGCAAGTCGTCGGTCCTGTTGGAAGGAGATGCAGAGAAGCAGGCTGAACGGCGCGTGGCGCTGCAGCACCCCAGGGCGGACGTGTTGCGAGTGGGACATCACGGCAGCAACAATGCAACAACCCCAGAGCTTCTGGCGGCGGCCCAGCCTCGCTTTGCAGTAATCTCACTCGGGTTCCGCAATTCTTTTGGATTCCCGCGACGCGAGGTTCTTGAACGTCTCTCCGGTTCGGGAGCGCGGGTATACCGGACGGACTTGGATGGCGCGGTAACCTTTCTCCTGGACGGGCGATCGGTCATACCTTCGCTGGCGGTTCTTCGGTAGGATTCTCCTCTTCCCCTTCTTCTTCGTCGGCGTCGGGTTGGCCCTGACTGTACTCGTCGATCAGGCGCATTGCCCTGTCGGCATCTTCTTCGCGCACGAGGATGATGGTCCCCCCAATATTGGGGAAGGCGTACTGCGAAAGCGAGCGCGGGGCGACGTCGCTTTCAAGGCCAGCCGATTCGAGCAATCCTTTGACGACCAGGGCTTCGGTCTCGTCTTCGGATTCAAACACTTTCACCAGTTTTTCATTGGGATCAGGACGTGGTTGCACTTCTGCCGTCGGTTTCTGGGGCTCTGCCATGACCTCTCCAATTCTGGAATTCTGACCGGAGAATCGGTCCAAATCCGTGCTACACGGCGATTCTACTCCCGTTGCGCGACGGGGCTATACACTCGGAAGGACTACCAAGCCGATGCAGTTGGCACGGGTGGGGGTTGCGAGAGCGCCATCGCCTTCCGAGGTCGCAATTGCCAGACAGCACTTTCGTGCAGTTGCGTTTGGAATCGATTGAGCGAGAATGCAAGCAGTTGGACCACAACGCAGGGCTGGCGGAAATCATCTAAACACCAGTCTGGCGCTGTGTTTGGCGAGGCGCCCGAGCACCCCCCGGTTTGGGGCTTTGCCGTGGGACGCACAGAACAAAGGGGCCATCATGAACATTCCGGAGCGGGCTTGTCAGGAAAATAGTTTTCCGCTGGGCGAGGAGGAAGCGCGGCGTGAGAGCGAAGAGGAGCGCCGAAAAATCCGGCGCCTGCAGTTGATGATGAGCATGGTGATGTCGGTGATCAGCCAGGATCCAAGCCTCACGGTGGAAGAAGCCTCCGAACTCGCAGCCGGCGCCAAGCGTGCCGCCCTCGCGATGTTTCCGGATAAAGAACTCGCCTACGATCTTCTCTACAAGCCTCGGGTGCAACGGCTGATGAAGGAGCGCTTCCGCCTGCAGTAGTTGTGCAATTCTACTCGAGTAGCGCCGCCGTTCCGAGGGCGAGACGCGCCTCGGGCCAGCCGGCAAGATGCCGGCGCTACAGCATCGAAAAACACAAAATGCGCTGGAACCTGACCACCTTTGGGTTCCAGCGCACCGTAGGCTCGTAGCGCTATTCAGATAAAGCGGCGATTAGGCCGACATCGCACGACGTTGCGTCCGGCTCTCGCGAATGGAAGCAACGCCCCGACGGATATTCAGCCAGCCATTCTCCTGGCAGAGGCGGAATAGGTCGTAGGAGTAGGGAATCTCACCCGTAATGATCTCCTCTTTGCCTTGCTCGTCGACCACAGAAAACGCGACTTGCACGGGCTCGTCAGGAGAATTTTGTTTGGTAAAGTGAACGAGTTTTACGTTGAGAGTTTCTTGCTCTTGCGACTGCACTGGCATTGTGTCTCTCTCTGTGTCCCTGGTTGGGATCTATTTCGATTCTAAGAAAGGATCGGACACAGTCAATGGTGAGAAAAAAGATATCTGTGAATTCGGGCCCGACTGGTGAGAATTTTCCTAGGTGGTTTGCCCCGGTGCTGGTCTTTTTGCCGAATCACATCGGCTGAACATCAATCCAAGGTGAGAGTTACGTGACTGAACTCAAGCGATAAGTGACTTAGAGTATCGAAGTCGTTCGCGCGAATCGTGTTCCGGAAAATGCGATAGTGCTGTGACTTCGCGTGATTTTTGGACGCTTATTTATTAATCGTCTGTTAATTATTCGTCAACGACCGGATTGCGCAGTGTGCCCACGCCTTCCACGCTAACCTCAACTACATCCCCTGCGAGCAGCGGGCCGACGCCCGAAGGCGTGCCCGTGGGAATCACGTCCCCCGGAAACAACGTCATGGCCTGCGCAATGTGCCGGATCACTACATCGAGCGGGAAGATAAAGTCGCGCGTATTTCCCTGCTGGCGGACGTCACCGTTGACGCGGGTCTCAACACCGATGCCGGCCCACGGGTCAATCTCGTCCGTCACCAGCGGGCCGACGGGACAGAAAGTATCGAAGCCTTTGGCGCGGCTCCACTGGCCGTCCTTGTTCTGCAGATCACGGGCGGTGACGTCGTTTACGCAGGTGTAGCCGAGGATGTACTGGCGGATGTCCTCATCTGCGGCAGGCTGATAGCAGGTCTTGCCGATGACCACGCCAAGTTCGCCTTCGTGATCGACGCGCTCGGAGATTTTCGGCCGCCGCACGGTTCCGCCGGGCGCCAGCAGCGTGGACGTAGCCTTCAAGAACAGCAGCGGCTCTTTCGGCACTTCATGGCCGAGCTCCTCGGCATGCTCGCGATAGTTGCGGCCAACGCAGACGATCTTCGACGGGCGCACCGGAGGCAGTAGCGTAGCCTGCTCCAACGGGATCGGTTCGATCCGGCGAGTGCGCAGGCTTTCCATGTCACCGTCGGCTTCTTCCGGCGGAGTGAGCAGAATGCGCAGGATTGTGTCTCGTCCGGCGACCGACTCAATCAGACCGTACTGCGCCTGGCCATTCAGTTGAAAGCGACAATATTTCATCGGAATCTATCTAAACATATCTCTCCCACAGGAGGCGAATGACGCGAACAATATGGTAATGGTGCAGTTTGTGGGGACAGCCGCCCTCGGCTGTCCTTGGGTCGCCAGACCCAAGGGTCTTTCTACATGACCAGAAGCCGACTCTTCGAGTCAGCAGGACAGCCGAGGGCGGCTGTCCCCACATGAGCCAAGAGTCCAAACTGCACCTCTGCGAATATGCAGTTCCTTTCATACCCACGTCGCACCCAGGCGGACGCTCACGGCACTCTCTCGCTCGTCTCTTCCGAACGCGCGCTTTCATTCCCGCGCACATCGACGGCCGAGACCGAATAGAAATATTCTTTCCCCGAAACGATGTTCTTGTCGCTATAGGCCGGAGTTTTCACCAGTTCTGTATTCACCTTCTCAGAAGTCTTCCCTTCCTCGTGGCGATAGACGTTGTATCCGGCGAGATCCACATCGCTGACCGGAGCCCAAATCAGGTCTATGAATGGCTCCTGCCCGGGTCCGGAGAAAACGGCTTGTAGCCCGGAAGGCACGCCGGGCGGAAAAATGTCATGGGCAAAGACTTGGACCTCGGGCGTGTCGTCGCCTTCTACTTGGATCTCGGACCCTCCTGACTGCGTGATCACGCTGAGCGTGGTGGCGTGGTAGTAATAAATTTTTTCCCATTCAAAGCTCTGGTCGACCAGTGAGGGATGAGGGTCGTCGGCGAGCGGCAGTTGGCCCACCAGAACCTGTTGCTGGCTGCCCTCCTGCCGGCGATAAACGCGGTAGAAATAGCGCGCAGGTTGCTGGTCAGCCAGAGAGAGCGGGTATCCCGTCCAAGTCAGCACTACTCCGTCGCCAGTGACGCGCGCGTTGAAGTCCTGAGGCGGTGGGAGAGTCGGCACCAGTGGCACCTGCACCTGATTGGAAAGTCCCGCGCTGCGTCGGTTCGCGTTGCGGACTTCGACCGCATAAGTCACGAAGCCGAGCGGATTGTCGCGTTCGAGTTCACTGGGCAGTATGTCGGTGTACGATGTCGTAACTTTTCGGCCTGCGGATTTGCGGATCTCCGCCATGTTCTGGGGCGGAGCGGCTTCTCCTGCCGGCGTGGCGCACGACGTGAGAACATTTTCGAGTCCTCGACAGATAAGTGTCGGACCTAGCGAGCGGATGGTCTGACGGTCCGTAGTGAGCGTGGGAATCGTCCAGGTCAGAAGAACCTTTTCGCCTTTGCGAGTGGCGCGAAGATCGGTGGGAGGCTTCGGCAGTTGGAGCGAAGGCGGTTGCGGCGGTCCAATGGTGGCGCAGCTTGAGAACATGGCGACACCAGCCAGCGCCAGCGGCAGTTTTCCGGTAGACAATTTCATGCGGACGGGAACAGCCTAACAGAATGGCAAGTAATGACCACCGCGAGGACTGTGGTCGCCTGGGTCAAGACATTTTTTATGAGCAGTTTGCTAAAACACTCGAGTGCGGGTCTGTTTTGAAAGGGCGCGGCTTTCCAGCCGCGCCGTAAGTGCCGCAAATCAGCCGCGGCTTTAGCCGCTGAGGTCACATCACTCCACCAGTTCCTTCACCGCCTCGCGAAAGATCTTCGTATGGCGGTCCACGTCTTCCGCTTCGGTCTGGGGACACATCAGCGCCATGTTGTGGAACGGAGTGAGCAGGATTCCGCGATTCATGGCATAGAGGTGCATGAAGCGCTCGAGGTCGAAGTCCATCGCGTCATGGGCCTCGGTGCCATTCGTTGGCGGGGTCGCGCCGAAGAGATACTCGGCGCGGCAGCCGAGACGCGTCACATGCCAGGGCAACCCGGAATCAGTGATCGCCGCTGCCACACCCAGCTTCCAGCGCTCGGCCATCGGAATCATGCGGTCGAAGGCCTCTTTGGTGAGAACTTTCGTCAATGTAGCGCGCATGGCGGCGAGTGAGAGCGCGTTGCCTGCGAGCGTGCCTCCAATGCCGCCCACGTCACAGTCTTCGAGATTCTGTGCGGCAACGATGCGGTCGGCAACTTCCTGCGTAAAGCCGTAAGCGGCGCCCGGAATGCCTGCACCGATCGCCTTGCCGAAGACCAGCATGTCCGGCTCAAGATTTTCTTCGCGGGTGAAGCCGCCCGGACCGGCGCAGATGGTGTGCGTCTCGTCGATGATCAGCAAGGTGCCGTGCTTGCGCGTCAGCTCGCGAAGGGCTTTGTGGTAGCCCGGCTGCGGATGCACGATGCCGACGTTCGTCATCGCGGGCTCGGCCAGGACGCAGGCAACGTCTCCTGGAGCAAGCGCCGCATCGAGAGTCGCAAGATCGTTGAACTCGACCACTTTCGTTGTGACGGATGGGTCGACCGGCGGGCCGATGTTGCCACGGCGGGCGCCGGCTGTGCCATCCGGCTGCAGCGTGATGAAACTCTCGTCGACCGTGCCGTGATAGCACCAGTTAAAAACAAGAATCTTGGGACGGGCGGTAATTTGCCGGGCGAGCCGGATCGAGAAGCGGTTGGCGTCCGTGGCGGTCAGGGCGAACTGCCAATACGGCAAGTTGAAGCGCTTCTGCAATTCCTCGGCCACGAAGATGGAATCTTCTCCAGGCAGCATCATCGTGATGCCGCGGCGGGACTGCTCCTCCACGGCCTTGACCGTGGCAAAGGGCGAATGGCCAGTCATCGCGCCGGTGTCGCCGAGACAGAAGTCGGTGTAGCGGTGGCCGTCGACATCGAAGAAGTGCGCACCCTGCGCCTCGCGCACAAATGGCGGGAAAGCCCCAGCCCATTTCACCATCCAGTTCATGGGCACACCGGCCAGCAGCGACTTGCGTGCGCGCTCAAACAGCGCCTTCGATTTCGGGCGCTCGTCGACAAATTTCTTCTGCTCGCGTTGCATCAGGGACTGCAGGCGACCGCGGTCAATGGTTCTCATAGTTGTCGTAATTGAAGCAGACAGCTTAACAGACCGTGTGGGTTTCATAGTGGGAAGGGGGTATGATTGCCTTTCCCGGAGGCCTCTATGAAAATCGCCATCACTCTGTGCTTATTACTCGCGACGACCTTGGCTCTCGCGCAGGACAAGAATCCCGTTACGACGGTAGTGAAGGAAATTCTTCCGCGCCAGCAGAGGAACCTGGTCGCTGCCGTGGAAGAAATGCCGACAGAGAAGTTCAATTACAAGCCAACCGAGCCGCAGATGACGTTCGGCCATCTCGTGCTGCACATGATCGACGCCAATAATCATCTCTGCTCGAAAATTGGAGATGTGCCTGAACCTAAGGCGGCCGCTCTGAAAGAATCCGATGGCAAGGACAAGCTGGTTGCAGCGCTGAAGGCCAGCTTTGATTTCTGCGCAACTGCACTGGGCAAAGTCGATGACTCGAAACTGGGCGATGAAGTGGAGCTGTTCGGCGGCCGCAAGGGCCCTCGCGCTTTCGCGCTCATCGCGCTGACCAATGACTGGGCCGACCACTACAGTTCGGCGGCGATGTATCTGCGGCTGAATGGGCTGCTGCCGCCTACGGCGCAGCCGAAGCAATAGCAGCTATTTCCGACTGTTTGTTTTCAATGAGTTATCTGTAAGCTATTGAAAACAGGCACCTCACACTTGGAGCCACCAGCCAAATACCCGCATGACCCGAACTGAGGATACCCCTGTGCAGCGCATACAGCTGCCCTCAGGCTGCCTTCGGCGGGCTGGAACGCCCCAAACCTCATCCGGAAAGTCCGAGGGGGCTAGAATCGTCTCTAATGCGAAAGTTAGCTAATAGCTAATATGCAGGCCGCTGCGCGAAGAGACAGCGAAGATCCCAACCCAAATCCCGCGACGGAACGGCCCAGCGGGGCGACACCATCCGGTAAGTGCCTCAAGGCGCGGTAGTTGTCGAATGTGCCTACTCGATCTGTACTTACTCGATTTGCACCAGCTCGCTGGCGGGCGTCGCGGATGGAACGGCTTTCATGGGATGTTGTGGGGCGCGCCAGGCGTCGAAAATCGAAACCTGATGCACGCAGGAAACGGTGCAGTGCGGCGCGCAGGATTTTTCGGTGACGTATTCGCGACGGATGTCGTCGCGCGTATAGCTTGACAGCGGCACTCCCGGATAGCCGCGCTGCTGCGAGCAGTAATGAACCAGGCCGTCCTCGCAGATGTAGAGATAGCGTGCGCCGGCGCGGCAACGCCAATCGTTACTTTTGCCTTGCGCGATATTGTCCTGGAAGGCGTTGACGCGGGTGAAGCTGCGCTTCTCCATCGACTTCATTTCGTGATAGATGCGACGCTCTTCTTCGCCCAGCGGCTGCAGCTGGCCGCTGCCGTCGTGAATGATGCCGATGGTCGAACTGAATCCGAGGGCGACGGCGCGTTTGCCGATGGTGAGCGCGTCCTGCGGATAACGAATGCCACTGCCGACCACGGAGTTGATGTTCACATGAAAGTTGGCGTGTTCAGCGAGCAGTTCGAGCTTGCGGTCGAGAACTTTCAGGCTTTTCTTCGAGACGTCGTCGGGATTGACGTTGTCGATGGAGATCTGCAGCCACTCGAGTCCGGCGCGGTTGAGGCGCTGAATCCGTTCCGCGACCAGCAGATAGCCGTTGGTGATCAGGCCAGCGATCATGCCGTTCGATCGGATCCGACGGATTACGTCATCGAGTTCGGGATGGAGCAGCGGCTCGCCGCCGGAAATCGTAACGACTGATGTGCCCAGCGCGCCCAGTTTGTCGATGCGCCGGAACATTTCTTCGGCGGGGACGGGATTCGAGAAATCATCGAACTCGTTGCAATAGGTGCAGGCCAGGTTGCAGCGGCGAATGGGAATGATGTGCGCCAGCAGCGGATGGTCCGTCGAAGCGAGGGCGCGGGCAGCCATCGATGCTCCGCGCAGATTGCGGTGCAGAGCTTTGGCGCGGCGGCGCAGGGTTGTGATTACAGATGGCATGAGCTGATTTACTTCTATTACAGCATAGACGCGGGACAAGTGCATGCGCGGCAGCAGTGTACGGTCGATCTGGCGGGGTGAATCGTGCTGTATCCGGCGCCGACGGCACGCTTTACCGACCGCTGTCACCTGCTGGCGGCGAAGGAACCCGGCAAAAACGCCTCACCCGTAGCTCGTGGCCGGGCGATGGGCCCAGTTCGAGTTCCTTTAGAAGCCCGAACACCCTATCGTAGAATTCCTTCGTGCGAGTCACGCCACTCACAAACGAATCATGGCTTACGTGAAGGAAAAACTGGTGTGTCCCGTACGACCACCGCGGAAAATAGTACGCGTCCCAGCCAAAGATCATCGGTTGCAAAAGCATCCCGACTGTATCGCACAATTCATCCGCTCGGAACAAATGGCCCGGCACTCCTTCAAACGATTTCGGCTGACCTGCGGCACTATGCATGGCCTCTACGACGCGATATCCAATGGCCTCATCACGTGAGTTCCACACGCCCCACTCCGTAAACCAAATCAGGGCGCCTTCAAAATGGATTTCTTCGCAACCGACTGTGGCGAGGAAGCGTGCAAAAAATGGCAGCCTTTCCAGTTTCGGAGGGTACTCCAGATCGATACAGTTCGCCTCGGGATGTGTGAAGAACAGACTCTTTCCGTCGCAGTGTACGTAGTCGCTGCCCAAGTCCGGGAACCTTGCAGACCATGAGAACCACTCGCCAACTTCGGTAGCTGTTAGGACCTTCAATTCGCCTCCGGTTGGACTGAGATTCTAATACGATGCCGCTAAAATCGCCCGATCTTGTCACCTGCCTACGAGTTCGTGCTCAGCAGTTCGCAAGGCTTCCAGGGTCACTCCGGCGAACTCCTCTTGCACGAGAACGTAGTCGGTGTCGTAGGTAGAGATAGCGAAGATGGGGATGCTGCTATTCGACAGCGGCTCGATGAACGAGAGCAAGACTCCGGTTTGCGAGAAGGGGAAGGGGCCTTCGAGCTTGAGGCAGATCCAGCGATGTGGGGAGTGCACGTCCGTGGGAAGGTTATCGGCGGAGCAGACGATCGAAAGTTCGTCGGCGGTGCGGGTGATGGAGGTGAATTCGCCTTTCGTGGCCCATGTGGGGATTGCAGCGTCGGGAGGCAGGCGGACGACTGCGTACGGGCCAGGGAGCCAGCGAAATTTGAGTTGGTGGCGGTTGGGTTGGGAATGGCCGTCTTCATGCGCTGCTGTCGACATTGCAGGTCGCGCCTCGCTTCGCTCGGCTGACAGCCGAGGCGG
>Ga0137388_10000362_pt1 | contig 24698 bp, 27 predicted proteins | sample 15con2h14AmetaG_FD_104644 | JGI IMG/M metagenome (GOLD analysis project Ga0137388, IMG submission 104644) | Vadose zone soil microbial communities from Angelo Coast Range Reserve, California, USA - 15con2h1.4A metaG | ecosystem: Environmental > Terrestrial > Soil > Vadose zone > Saprolite...
ATCGCGCCCTCGATCAAGACCGAGGGCAAGGTCTTCCAGCGCGCCCAGAAGCTGGGGACGCCCAGGTAGCGTCGCGGTGGTGACCCGGGCTCCCGCGCCCAGCAAGATCGCGATCCTCGATTTCGGCGGCCAGTACACGCAGCTCATCGCCCGGCGCATCCGCGAGCTGGGCGTGTATTCCGAGATCCTGCCGTGCACCGATCCGGTGGATCGCGTGCTGGCGGGCGGCTACACCGGCATCGTGCTCTCGGGCGGGCCGTCGAGCGTGTACGAGGACGAGGCCCCGCTGCCCGACAAGCGCCTGCTCGAGTCCGGCCTGCCGCTACTCGGCATCTGCTACGGCATGCAGGCGATGGGCTTCCTCATGGGCGGCCACGTCGTCCCGGCCGAGCGTCGCGAGTACGGCAAGGCGCAGCTCCGGATCCTGAGCCGCGAGGGACTGCTGCGCGGCGTGCAGCCGGAGGCCGACGGTCTCGTGACCGTGTGGATGAGCCACGGGGACACCGTGCTGAAGCCGCCGCCGGGCTTCACGAGCCTGGCCACCACCGACAACTGCCCGGTCGCGGCCATGGCCGATCCGGCCCGGCGGCTCTTCGCGGTCCAGTTCCACCCCGAGGTGGCCCATACCCCCCAGGGCAAGACCGTGCTCAAGAACTTCCTCGACGCGGCGGGCGCCACCGCCGACTGGTCCATGCCCTCGTTCGTGGACGCGGCCGTGGAGAGCATCCGCCGACAGGTGGGCCAGGACCCGGTGCTCTGCGCGCTCTCGGGCGGCGTGGACTCCTCCGTGGTGGCCGCGCTGATCCACAAGGCGGTGGGCGATCGGCTCACGTGCCTCTTCGTGGACAACGGCCTGCTCCGCAAAGGAGAGGCCGACGGCGTGGTGCGGACCTTCAGCGATGCCTTCAAGGTGAACCTGATACATGTCGATGCAACCAAGCGATTCCTTGATCGTCTGGAAGGCGTTACGGATCCGGAGGTCAAGCGCAAGGCCATCGGCGCCGAGTTCATCGCGGTCTTCGAGGACGAGGCCCGCAAGCTCGGGCACATCCGGTGGCTCGCCCAGGGCACGCTCTATCCCGACGTGATCGAGTCGGTCTCGTTCAAGGGCCCGTCGGCGACCATCAAGACCCACCATAACGTCGGCGGCTTGCCGCCGAATATGCGCTTCAAGCTGGTGGAGCCCCTGCGCGAGCTGTTCAAGGACGAGGTGCGGGAGCTGGGCGCCCTGCTCGGCCTGCCGCGCGAGATCATCTGGCGTCAGCCCTTCCCGGGGCCTGGGCTCGCCATCCGCGTGCTGGGCGAGGTGACGGAAGAGCGGCTGGCGCTCCTGCGCGAGGCCGACGCCATCGTCCAGGACGAGGTGCGACAGGCCGGGCTCGAGCGCGAGCTATGGCAGGCCTTCGCGGTGCTGCTGCCGGTGCGCACCGTGGGCGTGCAGGGCGACTTCCGCACCTACGCGCAGGTCATCGCGCTCCGCGCGGTGATGAGCCAGGACGCCATGACCGCCGACTGGGCGCGGCTGCCCTACGACCTGCTCGGGAAGATCTCGAGTCGCGTGATCAACGAGGTCAAGGGCGTCAACCGCGTCGTCTACGACATCTCCTCCAAACCCCCGAGCACGATCGAGTGGGAGTAGCGCCGCCCTGAAACACGCCGACTTCGTGCATCTGCACGTCCACTCCGAGTACAGCCTGCTGGACGGTGCGGCCCGTCTCGAGAAGCTGGTCGAGCGCGCCAAGGCGCTGAAGTTCCCGGCCCTCGCGCTCACCGACCACGGCAATCTCTTCGGGGCGGTGGACTTCTACACCGCCTGCGAGAAGGCGGGGGTGAAGCCGATCCTGGGCTGCGAGCTCTACGTGGCCCCGGGCAGCCGCTTCGAGCGCTCGACCCAGGACGGGGGCTACGAGGGCGCGAGCCACTGCACGGTGCTCGCGCGCACCCGCGCGGGCTACGCCAACCTCATGAAGCTGGTCTCCAAGGCCTACCTCGAGGGCTACTACTACAAGCCCCGGGTGGACCGGGAGCTACTGGCCCAGCACGCGGACGGGCTGCTGGTGCTCTCGGGCTGCCTCAACTCCGAGGTGAGCCGGCAGCTCTCGGCCGGGGACGAGGCCAAGGCCCTCCAGACGGCGGGCTGGTACCAGGAGGTGTTCGGCAAGGACTACTACTTCATGGAGGTGCAGTCGCACGGCCTCGAGCAGCAGGTGGCGGTGACCGAGGGCACCATCAAGATCGCCCGCGCCCTCGGCGCGCCGCTCTGCGGGACGAACGACTCGCACTACCTCGAGGCGGATCACTCGCGCGCCCACGAGGCGCTGCTCTGCATCCAGACCGGCACCACCATGAGTGATCCCGACCGCTGGAAGTTCTCGAGCAACGAATTCTACGTGAAGTCGGCCGACGAGATGCGCGCGGTCTTCAAGGACCTGCCCGAGGCCTACCGCAACACGCTCGCGGTGGCCGAGCGCTGCAACGTGGATCTCCAGTTCGGCCAGGTCCACCTGCCCAAGTACCAGGTGCCGGACGGCTTCACCCTCGACTCCTATCTCGAGGAGCGGGCCTTCGAGGGCCTCAAGGGGCGCTACGGGTCCTCCCCGGCGGACGCGGTGGTCGAGCGGCTCCGCTACGAGCTGGGCGTGGTCTCCAAGATGGGCTTCTCCGGCTACTTCCTGGTCGTCTGGGACTTCATCAGCTACGCGCGCCGCCAGGGCATCGCGGTGGGGCCGGGCCGCGGCTCCTCCGCCGGCTCGCTGGTGGCCTACTGCCTCGGCATCACCAACGTGGACCCGATCCGCTACGGGCTGATCTTCGAGCGCTTCCTCAACCCCGAGCGGATCTCGATGCCGGACATGGACATCGACTTCGCGGACGACCGGCGCGACGAGGTCATCCGCTACGTGGTGGACCGCTACGGGGCGGACCGGGTGGCCCACATCATCACCTTCGGGACCATGGGGGCCAAGGCGGTCATCCGCGACGTGGCCCGCGTGCTCGGCTTCTCCTACGGCGAGGCGGACCGCATCGCCAAGCTGGTGCCCGCCTTCCCGCTCAACATCTCGCTCGACGAGGCGCTCGAGAAGGCCCCGCCGCTCGCCGAGCAGGTCAAGCGGGACCAGCGGGTGGGGGAGATGTGGGCGGTGGCCCGCGCGCTCGAGGGCTGCACCCGGCACGCCTCGGTCCACGCCTCCGCGGTGGTCATCTCGGACGAGCCCCTGATGGAGCGGGTGCCGCTCTACAAGGATCCCAAGCGGCCCGAGCTCATCACCGGCTACGCGATGGGGCCCATCGAGAAGCTCGGCCTGCTCAAGATGGATTTCCTGGGGCTCAAGACCCTCACCGTGATCTCGGACGCCCTCCGCCTCATCAAGGAGTCGCGCGGGATCGAGCTCGACGGTGACGCCCTGCCGCTCGACGACGCCCGGACCTACCAGCTCCTCACCGAGGCCCGCACCTTCGGGGTGTTCCAGCTGGAGTCGGCGGGCATGCGGGACGCGCTCAAGCGCCTCAAGCCCCAGCGCATCGAGGACATCATCGCGATGGTGGCGCTGTACCGCCCGGGCCCGATGGACCTGATCGAGGACTTCGTCAACCGCAAGCACGGCCGCTCCCCCATCGCCTACGAGCACCCCCTGATGGAGCCGGTTCTCCAGGAGACCTACGGGATCATGGTCTACCAGGAGCAGGTGATGCGGCTGGCCGCGGACCTGGCCGGCTTCTCGCTCGGCGAGGCCGACACCCTTCGCAAGGCGATGGGGAAGAAGGACCGCGAGCTGATGGCCACCCAGCGCGAGAAGTTCGTCACGGGCGGCAAGGCCAACAAGATCGACGGCAGGAAGGCCGAGCGCATCTGGGACCTCATCGAGAAGTTCGCGGGCTACGGATTCAACAAATCGCATGCCGCGTGCTACGGCGTCGTCGCGTACCAGACCGCGTACCTCAAGGCGAACCACCCGACCGAGTTCATGGCCGCCCTGCTGACCTCCGAAATGGAGAAGACGGACAAGATCGTCCAGTACGTGGAGGAGACGCGCGCGATGGGCCTGCGGGTGGAGCCGCCCGACGTCAACGTCTCCCGGGTCGACTTCACGGTGGCGGGGGAGGCGATCCACTTCGGGCTGGCCGCGATCAAGAACGTGGGCGCCACCGCGATCGAGTCCATCGTCCGGACCCGCGAGGCGGACGGCCGCTTCGCCGCCCTCGACGATTTCTGCGCCCGCGTCGATCTGCGCCTGGTGAACCGGCGGGTGGTCGAGTGCCTGATCAAGGCGGGCGCGTTCGACTCGCTGCAGAGCACGCGGGCCGGCCTCCTCGCCGCGCTGGACCAGGCGATGGACAGCGGCCAGCGCCAGCAGCGCGACCGCGAGGAAGGGCAGGTCTCGCTCTTCGACGTGCTGGGCGGCGGCGGCGCCAAGCCGGCGGTGGCGCCCATCGCGGTGGCCCGCGTGCCCGAGTGGCCGCCGGAGGAGATGCTGGCCTACGAGCGGGAGGTGCTGGGCTTCTACCTCTCGGGCCACCCCCTCGAGCAGTACCGGGACGTGGCGCGCCGGATCGGCGCGCTCGGCGCCGCCGACCTGGCCACGCGCTCGACCGGTGCCCGCGTGCTCCTGCTCGGGCAGGTGAGCGCCTTCAGCGAGAGCACGACCAAGAGCGGCAACCGCATGGCCTTCGCCACGCTCGAGCTGGTGGACGGCAGCGTCCCCCTGACGATTTTCCCCGAGCCCTACCGGAGCTGCGCGGGGGCGCTCCGGCACAAGGGGCCGGTGATCGTGCGCGGCCGCGCGGACGACAGCGACAAGGGCCGCGTCGTGCTCGCGGAGGAGATCAAGCCCCTGGAGGAAGCGATGGGCAATCTGGCCCCGGCCGGCAACGGCCAGGGCAACGGCACTGGAACCGGGACCGGACCCGGCGCCGCCGCGCACGCCTGCCGCATCCGGGTCAGCGCGGCGGCCGACGCCTTGCCGGACCTGCTCGCCTCGGTGAAGGCGGCCTGCCGCGAGCACGAGGGCCGCACGCCGCTGTTCCTCCACGTGCTGCTGCCCGAGCAGGAGGTGGTGCTGCGGATCAAGGAGCTCGCGGTGGATCCGGCGTCCGACCTCGTGACGAAAGTGGAAGGCCTGCTCGGACCGGGCAGTATACTCGTCGAGTATGCCGGACGAGCTTGAGTTCGAGAAGCCGCTCCTCGAGCTCGAGAACCGCATCACGGAGCTGCGCGCCTCGGAGGAGCCGCTCGAGGCGCGCGACGAGATCGCGAAGCTCGAGGAACGGCTCGCCCGCCAGCAGCAGCGCGTCTACTCGGGCCTGACCGCCTGGCAGCGCGCCCAGATCGCCCGCCACCCCAAGCGGCCGCACACCCTCGACCTCGTCAACCTGCTGCTGGACGATTGGGTCGAGTTGCACGGCGACCGGGTCTTCGGTGACGACAAGGCGATCGTGGGCGGCCTCGCCACCTTCGACGGCGAGCCGGTGGTGTTGATCGGCCACCAGAAGGGCCGCGACACGCGCGAGAACATCGCGCGCAACTTCGGGATGCCGCACCCGGAGGGCTATCGCAAGGCCCTCCGGCTGATGCAGCTCGCCGGCAAGTTCGGCAAGCCCATCATCACCTTCATCGACACGCCCGGCGCCTATCCGGGGCTCGGCGCCGAGGAGCGCGGGCAGGCCGAGGCGATCGCGCGCAACCTGCGGGAGATGGCGGGCCTGCCCACGCCGGTGATCTGCGTGGTGACCGGGGAGGGGGGCAGCGGCGGGGCCCTCGCCATCGGGGTCGGCAACCGGGTGCTGATGCTCGAATACGCGATCTACTCGGTGATCTCGCCCGAGGGCTGCGCGGCCATCCTCTGGGGCGACGCCGCCAAGGCCCCCGAGGCGGCCGAGCTGATGCGGGTGACCGCGCCCGATCTCCTGAAGCTGGGCGTCATCGACGCCATCGTGCCCGAGCCCATCGGGGGCGCCCACCGGAACTGGGAGGCGACGGCGGCCAGCCTGCGGGCCGCCCTCCGCGATCAGCTCTGGCAGCTCAAGTCCAAGTCGGACGCGGAGCTGATCGAGGAGCGGCACGAGAAGTTCCGGCGCATCGGGGTCTTCGAGGAAATCGTCTGACCCACCCCCCGCAGTTTGACATGCCGGGGGGCGGGTGCTACCGTAAGTCCCGACCACTTATGCGGAATTTTCCCCCGCGGCCGTTGTCGTCCTGATGTCCAAGCTCCACCTGATCACCTACGGCTGCCAGATGAACGAGTACGACTCCGAGCGGGTGGCCGGCCTGCTCAAGCAGGAGCGGTACGAGCTCACCGATCGCCCGGAAGACGCCGACCTGATCCTGCTCAATACCTGCTCCATTCGAGAGAAAGCTGAAGACAAGGTCTTCTCTCAGCTGGGGGTCCTGCGGCACCTCAAGCGCGAGCGGCCGGATCTGGTCATCGGGGTCATGGGCTGCATGGCGCAGCTGCAGAAGGGGCGGATCCAGGAGCGCGCGCCCTACGTGGACCTCGTGTTCGGCTCGCCCGCGATCGCCCGGGTGGCCGAGCTGGTCGGCCGCGTGAAGGAGGGGCGGGGGCCGGTGCTCGAGACCGGCGAGAGCGCGCTGGTGAAGATCACCGCGCGGCCCGAGGGCGGCCAGCGGCTGAAGGCCTTCGTCACCGTGATGGAGGGCTGCGAGAAGTACTGCACGTTCTGCGTCGTGCCGACCACGCGCGGCCGGGAGCGCAGCCATCCGCCCGAGGTCATCGGGGAAGAGATCCGCGGCCTCGCGGAAGCGGGGTGCCGCGAGGTGACGCTGCTCGGTCAGACCGTGAACGCCTACGGGCGCGACCTGAGCCCGCCCACCGACCTGGCGGCCCTCCTCGAGCGCGTGAACGATATCGACGGCATCGAGCGCATCCGCTTCACGACCTCGAATCCCTACAACCTCACCCCTCGGCTCATCCGCGCCATCCGCGACGTCCCCAAGGTCTGCGAGTACCTGCACCTGCCGCTGCAGTCGGGCTCGGACCGGATGCTCGAGCGGATGAACCGTGGCTACACCCGCGCCCGCTACCTCGAGCTGATCGCGGAGTTGAAGGAGACGGTGCCGGACCTCGCGCTCTCCACCGACCTCATCGTGGGCTTCCCCGGCGAGACCGAGGAGGACTTCGCGCGGACGGTGGAGATGGTCGAGGAGGTCGGCTACGACAATGTCTTCGCCTTCCGCTACTCCCGCCGGCCGGGTACGCCCGCGGCGGAGATGGACGATCAGGTGCCGGAAGAGGTCAAGGCGGACCGCAACCGGCGCATCCTGGAGACGGCGGGCCGGGTGGGCGCCGCGCGCAGCCAGCGCCTCGAGGGCCGGACGGTGCCCGTCCTGGTCGACGGCGTCTCCCGCAAGAACGCGGGCGAGGTGGCCGGGCGCACCCGCTGCAACCGAGTGGTGAACTTCGATCCCGGAGGTCGCGACCTGCTGGGCCGCGTGGTGCCGGTGCGCATCGTCCGCGCCCTGCCGCACAGCCTCCGCGGGGAGCCAGAGGCCTAGGAGGCGCACCATGTGGCTGGAGATGAAAGTGAAGGGGCTCGCGCTCGATCCGCTCTCCAACATGCCCATGATCATCCTCCGCGACGAGGAGGAGAAGCGCTCCCTGCCCATCTGGGTGGGCCTCTTCGAGGCCAACGCCATCGCGCTGGAGCTGGAGAAGATCTCCACGCCCCGGCCCATGACCCACGACCTCATCAAGAACATCCTGGAGTCGCTCGACGCGCGGGTCCAGAAGATCGTGGTCAACGATCTCCGCGACAATACCTTCTACGCGGTCATCCACCTCCGCCTGGGCAGCGCCGACATCACGGTGGACTCGCGGCCGTCGGACGCCATCGCGCTCGCCCTGCGGGTGGGGGCGCCGATCTTCGTGGAAGAGGAGGTCGTGCAGAAGGCCCGCTCCGTCGAGGTCGCCAAGGAGACCGAGATCGGCACCGGCAAGGGTGACGACCCGGCCAAGATCAAGGAGTGGCTCGAGTCGCTCAAGCCGGGCGACTTCGACCGGATCGAGCGCGGCAAGGACCCGAAGAGCCCGGACGAGTAGTGGATGCGGGTCGGGCTGTTCACCAACAACTACCTGCCGTTCCGCGGCGGGGTCGCGACGGCCGTCGAGACCCTGCGGCAGGGGCTTGAGGCGCTCGGCCACCGGACCTGGATCTTCGCGCCGGCGGCCCAGTCGCCGCACGCCGATCCACCGTACGTCTTCCGGTACCCGTCGATTCCCGCGCCGACCTATCCCGGCTTCTCGCTGCCGCTGCCCGTCTCGCGGCGCCTCGGCCGGGTCGCGCGGGCGCTCGAGCTCGACGTCGTCCACGTCCACCATCCGTTCCTGCTCGGCCTGACCGGCCGGCGCCTGGCCCGGCGCGAGCGGTGCCCGCTCGTCTTCACGTATCACACGCGCTACGAGAAGTACGCGCACTACGTGCCGCTGCCGCCGCGGCTGGTGCGGAGCCTCGCGGTGCGCTTGGCCTGCCGCTTCGCCGACTCCGCCGACCTGATCGTGGCGCCCTCCGAGCACGTGGCCGACACCCTGCGGCGGCGGGGCGTGGCCGCGCCGGTCGCGGTGATCCCCACCGGCGTGGACCTCGAGCTGTTCAGCCCAGCGAGCCGGGAGCGCGCCCGCCATCGCCTCGGCCTGCCCGCGGACGGGCTGATCTGCCTCTACACCGGCCGGCTCGACCGGGAGAAGAGCCTCGAGCGGGTGCTCGACGCCTTCGAGTCGGTGGCCGCCGCGGTATCGACCGCCACGCTGCACCTGGTGGGCAAGGGCAGCCACAGCCAGGCGCTCGAGCGGCGTGCCGCCGCGGGCCGGGCGCGGCCGCGCATCGTCTTCCACGGCGGGCTCGTGCGCGAGGCGCTGCCCGACTACTACCGCGCCGCCGACCTCTTTCTCTTCGCCTCCGAGACGGAGACGCAGGGGCTGGTGCTGGCCGAGGCGCACGCCTGCGGGCTGCCCGCGGTGGCGGTGCGCGCCTCGGGGGTGGACGAGGTGGTGACCGACGGCGAGACCGGGATCCTCACCAAGGCGGACACGGGCGAGATGGCCGACGCGGCGATCGGGCTCCTGCTGGACGCCGGGCGGCGCGCGAGCATGGGCCAGGCGGCGCGACGGCTCGTGGAGGCGCGCTTCGCGGCGCCTCGGCAGACCGCGGCCATGGTCGCGCACTACGAAGCCCTGCTGGCCCGGCCTCGGTGATGGCGGTCCCGTCGCCCGGCCGCAACCTGCGGGTGGGATTCCAGACCGAATGGGATCCGCACAGCGCCGGGCCCGGCCACCAGGGGCTGCTCGCCTGGGATCCCCGCGTGCGGACGCTCCTGCGGGTGCTCGTGTCCTATCCGGAGGTGCGCTACATCCTGCCGGACCGCATCAGCCTCGATCCCGCCGCCGATCCGCGCACGCTCGAGACCATGGCCCGCTTCCTCGAGCGGCAGGGATGGCTGGTGCGGCGGGTGGCGGTGAGCTGAGCCCCCCGGTGTGAATCCGTGATCTGGAACCGCGAGGCCGAGACCGCCTCCCGCTCCGCGATGCGGGCGCTCCAGACCGAGCGGCTGCGGGCGAGCGTGGCCTGGGCCCGCGCGCGCGTGCCCTTCTATCGCGACGCGCTCGCCGCGGCCGGCGTGACGGACGAGGCGGTGACGCTGGACCGCCTCCCGGAGCTGCCCTTCACGGTGAAGGACCACCTGCGCCAGCACTACCCGTTCGGGCTCTTCGCGGTGCCGCGCGAGGACGTGATCCGCATCCACGCCTCCTCCGGCACCAAGGGCAAGCCCACCGTGGTGGGCTACACCCGGAGCGACCTCCGCATCTGGCGAGAAGTCATGGCGCGGGCGCTGGCCGCCGCGGGGGCCGAGCCCGGCCAGCTCATCCAGATCGCCTACGGCTACGGCCTCTTCACCGGCGGCCTCGGCTTCCACGACGGCGCCGAGCACATGGGCCTCACGGTGGTGCCGGTCTCCTCGGGCAATACGCATCGCCAGATCCTGCTGCTCCAGGACTTCCGCCCGCAGGGCCTGGCCTGCACGCCGTCCTTCGCCCTCTACATCGGCGAGACCCTGCGGGAGCAGGGGGGCGACCCGCGCGCGCTCGGCCTCGCGTACGGCCTCTTCGGCGCCGAGCCGTGGACCGAGGCGATGCGCGCGCAGCTCGAGGCGCTCTGGGGCTGCCCGGCGCTGGATTTCTACGGGCTCAGCGAGATCATCGGCCCCGGCGTGGCGGGGGAGTGCGTGGAGGCCCGCGACGGCCTGCATCTCAACGAAGACCACTTCCTGCCCGAGATCGTCGACCCGCGGAGCGGGGCGCCGCGGCCCGCCGGGGAGGAGGGCGAGCTGGTGCTGACCTCGCTCACCAAGGAAGCCCTCCCGATGATCCGCTACCGCACCGGCGACGTCACTCACCTCGATCCCGCGCCCTGCCGCTGCGGGCGGACCACCGTGCGGATGGCGCGCATCAAGGGGCGCACCGACGATATGCTGATCATCAAGGGGGTCAACGTCTATCCCTCCCAGCTCGAGGCGGCGCTCTTGACGGTGGCGGACCTGGCCCCGCACTACCAGCTGGTGGTGGACCGGCGGGAGGCCTTTCCGACGCTGGCGGTGCACGTGGAGCCGGACGAGCGCGTGGTGCGCGAGTGGGGCGGCTTCGAGGCCGCGCCCGCCCGGCTCGCCGCGCTGTCCGCGCGGGTGGCCGAGTGCCTCCGGGGCCACCTCGGGCTCAATCCGGAGATCGCGGTAGTGGCGCCGAAGACCATCCCGCGCAGCGAAGGCAAGGCGGTGCGGGTCGTGGAAAGGAGATAGTCATGGCGGAGCGCGACGAAGCCCGGCTGCTGGCCCGCATCGAGGCGGGGGAGCGTATCGAGTCCCCCGAGGAGATGACGGAGGCGTACCGCGAGAACCTCATCCACCTCATGACGATGCAGGCCGACTCGGAGCTGGCGGGCGGCTACGGCTACGTGCCGTGGATCACGAAGGCGCCCGGGGTGGAGGAGAAGCACGTGGTCGCCCAGATCGTAAAGGACGAGCTCCGCCACGCCACCGTCATGTACGGGCTCCTCGCCGACCTGGGCGTGGACGTGGAGGCGCACGTGCGCGTGCACGACGAGGCCTTCACGATGCGGGTCGCCAACGACGCCGACATCGGCACCGCCCGCATCACCGCCGACAAGCGGGTCAACATCTTCTACTACCCGATCGACACGTGGGCCGACTTCACCTTCTTCAACTTCTGCATGGATCGCGGCGCGGGCCACCAGCTCGAGGACGTGCGCGCCTGCTCCTACGGGCCGTGGGTGCGCGCGATCGAGGGCATCTTCAAGGAGGAGAAGTTCCACATCCGCCACGGCGAGTTCTGGGTGAAGCGCCTCGCCGAGGATCCCAAGACCCACGACGAGGCCCAGGCCACGCTCCACAAATGGTACATCCGCACCATGAACATCTTCGGGCGCCCCGGCTCGGCCAAGAACGTGCTCTACCGGAAGTACCGGCTCAAGCTGCGCGACAACGACGAGGTCCGCCAGGCCTTCGCCCGCGAGGTCGCCGAGAAGGCGGGCGCGGTCGGGCTCACGCTGCCCGAGTGGCTCCCGGTCTGGGACCGCCTGCCCGAAGAGGCGCAGATCCCCGGGTGAGCCCGGTGCGCCGGCTCCGCGTCGTCTCGATGGCGCTGATCGCGCTGGCCGTGCCCGTCGCGGCGCAGAGCGGGCGCCAGGTGAAGGTGCTGCTGGAGTTCAAGCAGCAGACCCAGGGCAGCCGCCAGGGCGTGCCGGGGCAGGGGGGCATCGTCGTGGAGGAGCGCCGCGGCGAGCCTCGCGTCCGCGGCCGGGGCGGCCTCGGGGTGGAGGACACCACCACCCGCGTCACCCGCTCCTCCGGCCTCTTCACGGTGGTGCAGGACGGCGGCACCGGCTCGATCATGGGCGCGCAGGACGTCCCGTACCAGCAGATGGCCTATTACTACGACTACGCGACCGGCAAGGGGCACGTCGCCCAGGGCGTCGCGTGGCAGCGCGTGGGCACCGCGCTCATGGTGCGCCCGGTGATCCTCCCCGGCCACCAGATCCGGGTGACGCTGACGCCGGTGATCAGCGACGTCACGCCCGGGGGCGGAGGGACGATCGAGGTCGTGGAGGCGGCGACCGACGTGATCGTGCCCAACGGCGGGCGGCTGCAGTTCGGCGGCAGCACCGGCAGCCTCCACGCGATCACCCGTCAGGTCCTCGGCTACCGCTCCCAGCAAGCGTCGGAGGAAACGGCCCTGACGCTCACCGCCACCATCCAGTGACCCGCTACACCGGCAACGGCGCCTACTGCTACGCCAACAGCGTCTACATGGTGCTGCGCGAGGCGGGCGCCGCCGCCGCGGAGCTGCCCGAGCCCGGCTTCATCGAGTGCCTGACCACGATGCCCTTCGGCACGCTCTACCTGCGGGTCGGGCGCGACCTGCTCGTGTACTTCAGCTCGCCGCTCGCCACCCCGGACCGGGGGATCACCACTGCGCTCGACGCCCTCGGCTGGGAGTGCCGGGAGGAGTGCGAGGGCACGCCCGAGGCCGCGCTGGCCCGGCTCGCCGAGGCGGCCGGGCGCGGGCCGGTGCTGGCCGGGCCGCTCGACATGGGCGGGCTCGGCTACATGCCGCATCACGCCCAGCTCGCGGGCAGCGATCACTTCGTGGTGGTGCTGGGCGTCGAGAACGATCGGGTGCGCATGCACGATCCCGACGGCTATCCGTACGCGGCCCTGCCCACCGCCGAGTTCCTGCGCGCCTGGAAGGCCGACCGCGTGCGCTACGCTCAGGTGCCGTACACGATGCGCACGGGCTTCCGGCAGGTGCGCCACCCGGCGCGAGAGGAGATGATCGCGCGCACCCTGGCCGTGGTCCGGACCAACCTGGCCGCCGACCCGGGCGGCCCGGATCAATACGGCGGCCCCCGGGCCTTCCGCCTGCTGGCCGCGGACCTGCGTGGCGCGGTGGCCAAGCGCCTGGCCGGGCACCTGACCTACTTCGCGTTCCCGCTGGCCGCCCGGCGCAGCCACGATGCCGCCGCCTTCCTGCGAGAAGGCGGGCGCGTGGCGGCCGCCGGCCTCTTCGAGCGCAAGGCGCGCTGCTTCGGCGAGGCGCAGTACGCGGCCGTGCAGGAACGCTGGGAGGACACCGCCGGGCTCCTCGAGTCCATCGCCGATCTCGAGGACGGCCTGATCCACGCCCTCAGCCCGGCCTGAGGCCGGGGTTCAGCTTCTGGCTGTGAAGTAGCGCTCCAGCGGCACCTCGTCGACCCGGACCAGCAGCGCCTTCCGGACGACCGCCTCGCGGAGCGAGACCAGGGCCACCATCTCCGGGTCGCGCCGGACCGCGTCCAGGCCGTCCGGCGTCTCGAACCGATCTCGTCGGGGGCGTCCGGGTCGGCCCCTCCGCCGGGAGCCGGCGCCGGGCTCAGGATTCGCTCGAACCGTCCGCCGTGCCGGCGGAAAACGGGGAAGGGCCAGGTTCTCGTAGCGGCGAAGGGCTTGCTGCTGGCCGGGGGGCAGATAGATGAGCGCCAGGTAGAGCGGCCCTGGGTTCATGGGCGCGCGGAGGTACTTAACATAATGTTGCTTATCAGACTCCCAGGACAGGCCGCCACGCCCGTGGGGCGGCCGTCGAGGTCGGCTTTTACTTCGCGGCCGGGTCGAGCGCGGCGATCCGTCCCCGGATGTCCTCGGCGCGCCGGCTCTCCGGGGCATCCTTGAGCACGCGCTCGTAGGTCACGCGCGCGTCGGCGGGCTTGCCGGCCAGCGCCTGCGCGCGCGCCAGGTCGAGCAGGGCCTCCTCGAAGAAGAACTGCTTGGGGCCGAGCCCGCGCGCCGCCGCGTCGTACGCGGTCACCGCGTTGGCGTAGTGCTTCTGCGCCTCCCAGGTGTAGCCGACGCCCGAGGCGCTGAGCGTGCGGAGGCTGCCGCTGGCGCCCTTGGCGAGCGCGATCTCGTAGGCGGCCCGCGCCGCCGCGTAGTCGCCGGCCTGGTACTGGAGATTGCCGAGCTGGTAGGCGGCCTGGGTCGCCGCGGCCGACCGGCTGTGCTGGGCCAGGACGGCCTGGAGCAGGCCGATGGCCTTCTGCCGTCCCTCCGCGGTGGCCAGAGGCCCCTCGCCCTGCTGGACCGCCTCGGTGGCCCCGGCCAGCGCCGCCTGGCCGCGGGTCTCCTCGGCGCGCAGCCAGAGCCAGCCCGCCGTCACCACGAGAGCCAGGACCACCACCACGCCGGCGATCTTGAGCGCCAGGCGCCCCCCCCGGGACTGGAGGAACTCGGCCAGCTCACTCACCGGCGCCGCTCCGTCGCGGGGTCGTCGTCGGCGTCGGGCCGCTCGATCCAGATCTCGCCCTTGACCGCGGCGCCGTCGGCGGCCGAGAAGCTGCCGGTCTTGAGCGTGCCGGTCAGCACCCCGGTCGGCAGGATCTCCACGCGGGTCGCGGCCGAGAGGTTGCCGCGCACGGTGCCGCCCACCACGATGGCGCGGGCATTGATGTTGGCGTCGACATCGGCCCCTTCGCCCACCAGCACACGGCCCGTCACGTTGATGTCGCCCTCGAAGTGTCCCGCGATGTGGAAGTCGCCCTCGCCCGCCACCTCGCCCTTGAACGACAGCCCCGCCCCCAGGCCGGCGGGCTCCGTGCGCGCCTCGCGGTGGGCGACCAGGTCGGCGGCCAGCGAGTCCGGGTCGCCGCCGCCGAGGCCCAGATACCGGAGGGTGCGGCCCAGCGCGCCCACGCGCTCCGTCTCTAGACGCCCGGGGTCGGCCGCTGGGCGCCCGCCCGAGCGGTCTCCAGGCGACGCAGACCGAGACCGGAGCCCACGAGCAGGAGGCAGGAGCCGATGAGCAGGAGCGACACCACGGGAGCCGGCGCGACCACGGGGTGCTCGACGAACCGGAGCGTGACCTCGACGGGCAGGCTGACCAGGGCCAGCCCCGCGACGAGGCCGGTGACCGCGCTCGCCCGCCCTTTCAGCACCCTCTGGAGCTGTCGCATGGCGCGTAGTGTAGCGACCGAGATACGGGATAGCAACCGGAAGAGGCCGCGACCGCTTGACGGAGGCCGGGCGCGGGACTACGCTCCAGGTTCTATGCTCGACACCGGCGGGCGCGCTCGCCTCCTGCACGTGGCCATCTGGCTGGCCACGTTGTTCTTCACCGCGATGCTCTTCGTGCCGCTGCTGCGCGAGGCGCTGCGCCGCGTGACCGAGCTGCCGTCCGGCGGCCCCTTCTGATGTTGGCGGCCCGCCTCCTGGTCGTGATGGACGACGAGCACGCCCGCGGGCTGCTGGTGGCGGTGCTCCGCGCGGACGGCTACCCGGTGGACGCGGCCGCGACCCGGGCCGAGGCCCTGAGCCTGATCGACCGGCACGCCTACGCGCTGGTGCTGAGCGCGCTGCGCATGCCGCAGCTCGACGGGCCGGCCCTGGCGCAGGTCCTGGAGGCGCGGCGGCCGCTCGAGATGCCCGCGCTGGTCTTCGTGACGCAGCCGGCCTTTGCCCCCGACCTCGCCCGCTTCCTGATGGAGTCGGCGGCCCCGCTGCTGCAGTGGCCGGCTCGCCCGGCCGACGTCAGCCGGATCGTCGCCCGCTCGCTCGCGCCCACCCCCGCCTGAGCGGGCCTAGCCGGTCGGCTCGTCGGGGACGCGGGCCTTGCGCCGCACGCCCGGCCCGTCGCGCCGCCGGGTGAGCTCGAAGGCCATCAGCCCCACCGTGACCACGAGGATGATCCAGCCCGCCACGTCGAGGTTGACGATGAGCCACCCGACCAGACTGAGCGCGGCGAGGAGCCACACGGTGGCGACGGAGCGAGAGCTGAGCCACTGCATCGGGCCCAATTATCCGGGCGGCGGGCGCACAAGTCAAATGCCCGTGGCGCGGGCGCTCAGAGCCGGCGGAGAAAGCTCTCCGGATCGTCGAGGAACGCGCGCGTGATGCGCACGTGCTCGACGTCGGGGTACGCGACCGGCGCAATCGCGCCGTCCTCGAGCAGCCGGATGTCGGCCCGCGGCAGCGCCATGAGGATCGGGGAGTGCGTGGCGATGACGAACTGGCAATCCTCGGCCACCCGGTCGCGCAGGAGGGCGAGCAGCGCGAGCACGCGCGTGGGCGACAGCGGCGTCTCGGGCTCGTCGAGGAAGTAGAGCCCGCGCGGCACCAGCCGCTGCTGGAGCAGGTGGAGAAACGTCTCGCCGTGGGAGCGCGCGTCCGGCGCCGCCCCGTAGCGGCGGGTCAGCGCGGCCCGCTCCTTGGCCGCCGCGCCCACCGCGAGCCGCTGGCCCCACGAGCCCTCGGGCCGGGAGGCGCGCAGCTCGTCCTCCATCGCGCGCAGGCCCTCGATCTCGCCGCCCACCCGGAGGGTGAAGCCGAAGACGTCCTCCGCGCGGATGAAGAGGGTGGCGCGCGGATGGCGAATGCGCGGGAAGCGGAAGGCGCGGGCGAAGGCGCGCGCGCCCGCGAGGGTCGGATCGCGCTCGAGGTCGCGGCCGCCCGCCGCGACCGCGCCGGCGCCCGCGGCCAGGCCCTCCAGCAGGGTGGACTTGCCGCAGCCGTTCTCCCCCACCAGGAAGGTGACGGGCGCCCGGAAGTCGAGGCGCTCGAGGTCGCGGAAGAGCGGCAGCGTGAACGGAAACGGCGCGGGCTCCCGCACGGCGCCGGCGCGGCGGATGCCGGTCAGGAAGAGCCCGGCCGGCGCCGCGGCCTTGCGGGAGCCCGCCCGCTTCACGCGGAACTCAAAGGAATTGACGGAGCTAGCGCAGCTCCGGGATCACCCAGAGTGGCCGCTCGCCGCGGGCGACGCGCTGCACGTTGTCGAAGGCGTTCCGGAAGGCCTTGAACCAGTTGTCCCAGGTGGGGCCCGCCATGTGCGGCGTGAACGTCACGTTCTCGAGCGCGAAGAGCGGATGGTTGGCGATGGGCGGCTCCTCGACCATGACGTCGAGGCCGGCCGCCGCGATGCGCCCGCTGGTGAGCGCGACGTGGAGCGCGGTTTCGTCCACCACCGGGCCCCGGCAGGTGTTGATCAGGACGCCGGAGGCCTGCATCATCCCGAGCTCGCGCGTGCTGATCAGGTTGCGGGTCACGTCGTTGAGCGGCACGTGGAGCGTGACGATGTCGGCGGTGCGCAGCAGCTCCGGGAGCAGCACGAAGCGGACGCCGAGGGCGTCCTCCGCGTCCTCGGCCAGGCGCGCGATGTCGTAGTAGAGGACGCGCATGCCGAAGGCGGCGGCGCGCCGCGCGACCTTCTTGCCGATGGTGCCGAGCCCCACGATGCCGAGCGTCTTGCCCTCGAGCTCGTAGAGCCGGTGCGACGCGAAGTCCCCTACCCGCCACTTGCCGGTCACCACGTTGGCGTGGTGCCAGGACAGCTTGCGGTAGACCGCCAGCATCAGCATCAGGGTGTGCTCGGCCACCGCCACCGAGTTGGAGCCGCCGTTGTTGGCGATGGGCACGCCGGCCCGCTTCGCCGCCGCGACGTCGAGCCGGTCGTAGCCGGCGCTGATGAGCTGCACCAGCTTGAGCCCCGGAGCCGCCTTGAAGAACTCGGTGTTGAGCTCGGCGCGCGGGAAGCCCACGTAGTAGGCGGCATCCGGCAGGGCGGCGGCGAACTCGGGCGTGCCCGCGTCCACGATGACCAATTCGAAGCCGGCGGGCACGAGGCTCCGGGCGACGTCGAGCATCGCGGGGGGAAACTTGGGGGAGACGACGATCTTGGTGGCCACGGGAGCCTCCTTTGGCTGGGGGGTGAGCGGAGCGGTCACGCGCGCCAGTATACTTCGGCGGTCGCCGCGGTGGCGTGCGCAAGACCGGCATCTCTTAAGCGGGGGCCGCCGGCCTCCAGGCTGGGTACTCCCCTTCCCAGCCTCACACCGCGCTTTCTCTGTCGTCTGAGCCGAGTTGAGGCAAGGCTTTGAAATCATGTCAATTTCCTGATGGTCCGACCCTTGCTCTCCCGGAGAGGCACCAACGACAGGGGGAGGTTTCTGATGAAGCGCTACGCACTGACCCTGGCCTGGATCCTCTGGGCCCACGAGACCGCGCAGGTGGGCGATCAGCTCATCGATCGCGGCTACACCGCGATCGACTCGTTCGAGACGCGCCAGCTCTGCCACGCGGCCATGACGGACTACGCGGGGCTCAAGCTGGTCCGGCAGGGTAAGGTCCGGTTGGAGTTCAGCTGCCTGCCCGAGAAGACCAGCCCGAAGGGGCCGCGGTCGGCCGTCGGCTAGCCCGGGCTCACGCCCCGTTGCGGTGCACCGGCGGAGCCGGCTGGTTGATGCCCACCGGGGCATTGGCCTCGAACGGGCTCCACAGCCCGAGCTCCTTGCCCATCTCGCGCACCGCCGGGAGCACTTCCTGCCCGAGCAGCCGGATGCAGGTCGTGGTGTCCTGGTTGCTCACGAAGCCGTCGCTCGCCCAGAACCCCACGATGGACGGCCGCGTCTCCTCGAGGAGGCGCCGGAACTTGGGGAGGACCGTCTTCGGCGTGCCCGCGATGATCTGCTGATCGCGGACCTGGTCCTCGAAGCTGGCGGCCCGGGGGTTGGAGCCGCGGCCCACCGCGTACTCGACGAAGGCCTTGCGGTACGACGGCGAGAAGTAGCCCGAGGGGCTCGACCACACCGGGTGCGCGAGGCCGGTGAACTCGCCCTGCATCCACATGAACTGCCGCGCGTTGGCGAGCGCCTTCTCCTCGGTCTCGGCCACGTGGCAGCGCTGGAGATACCCGCGATTCTCCGGCCCGCTGGTGTAGCCGGCCTCGGCGGCGACCGAGTCGTAGAGCTCCCAGATCTTCTTGGTGGCGTCGATCGCGGTGCTGAGCGCGATGTAGGGATAGCGCTGACGCGCGGCCCAGATGATCGTCTCCTTGCTGAGCACGCCGGGAATCCAGATGCGCGGGTGCGGCTTCTGCAGCGGCACCGCCCACGGGTTCACCACGCGGTGCTGGTAGTGGGTGCCCTCGAAGCGGAACGGGCCCTCCTGCGTCCACGCGCGCACGATCAGCTCGTGGGCCTCCTCGAAGCGCTCGCGGTTGAAGGCGGGGTTCACCCCGGTGGCGAGCTGCTCCTGCCCGCCCCCGCGCACGAAGCCGGACACGAGGCGCCCGCGCGAGACCATGTCGATCATGGCCAGCTCTTCGGCCAGGCGCACCGGGTTGTCGGCCAGCGGCAGCGGGTTGCCGAGCAGCACGATCTTCACCCGCTTGGTCATCGCGGCGAGGATCGAGGCGAAGACGTTGCACTTGGCCTGCATGCAGAACGGGGCGTTGTGATGCTCGTTCAGCATGATGCCGTCGAAGCCCACGTCCTCGGCGAGCCGGTAGTGCTCGAGGTATTCGTTGTAGAGCCGGCTGCCCGCCACCGGATCGAAGTGGCGGTTGGAGAACATCAGCGCGGTGGCGCCCCGCTTGCGTCCTTCGTCCGCCGGGTACGCCGACATCGGCTGTTCCGTGAAGTACATGAGGTGCATGAGGGTCCCCCGATCAGGCCAGGGCGGCGAACGGCACGATGAGCTTCGCGAGCGCTTCGGGCTGCTCCATCTCGAGGAAGTGCCCGGCGCCGTCCACGACGGTGAGCCGGCTCTTCGGCATCGCGCGGGTGTACTGCTCCCCCACCCCGACCGGCACGATCCGGTCCGGCCGTCCCCAGACGATCAGGGTCTCCGTCTGCACGCCGCCCAGCAGCGCGGGCAGCGTCGGGTTGTACATGTAGGGCTTCCACGCGATGCGGAACGTCATCTCGCGGTTGAGATCCCACTGCTCGAGCTGCGGCGTGGGCGGGTCGGGCGTGAAGAGCCGGTCGAAGGCCCGCTGGTCCTCGAAGCCCGCCCGCACGTAGTCGATGTAGCTGACGAGGGCCTGGTCGAGGATCTCCCCGTCCGCGGGCTTGATCCCCATCGGCCCGACCAGCACCAGCCGGCGGAAGGCGCGCGGGGACATGGTGGCCATCTCGGCCGCGATCCAGCCGCCGAAGCCCAGGCCGACCAGGGCCACGTCGGTGAGGCCGCGCTGGGCGAGCAGGGCCTGGTAGGTCACCGCGACGTCCCGCACGCTGCGCATGAAGGCCGGACGCTCCGATCCGTCGTAGCCCGGATGTGACGGCAGCAGCAGCGTGAAGCGGTCGGCCAGCGCCTCGTAGAACGGGAGCTGCTCGGGCGTGCCGATGTCGTGATGCAGCACGAGCAGCGGGGCGCCGCGGCCGGCCGTACGTAGTCTTACGGAGGAGCCGGCGACCCGGACCTCCTCGGTGGTCCACGCGAGCGCGGAGGCAGTCGGGGTCATGGGACCGACGCTATCAAATCGGCTTCCGCCCCGCAAGCCGCGCGGCCAGATCGATGACGAGCCCGAGGGTCAGCGCCGCGGCACCCACCGCGAACAGCGTTGTGTAAGGCCGGCCGCTCGCGAAGAGAAACGCCAGGCCGTAGGCGCCCGCCGCCTGCCCCAGCGCGAAGGCCATCGTGGTCACGCTCCACGCGGCCCGCTGGCCCTCGGCGTCGTTTGGCAACAGCTCGTGCACGCGCCCGAGGACGAGCGGCACGACGCCGGGGACGGCCGCGCCGACCACGAGACTCGAGACCGCGAGCCAGAGCGGATCCGCGGTCACGGTGGGCAGCGCCACCGCGAGGGCCTGGATCACGAGCGCCAGGCGCAGCGCGGGCCCGAAGCCGATGCGGTCCGCCAGGGCGCCCGCCAACATCGGGCCGACCACCGCGCCCAAGCCGAAGAGCACCCAGTAGCGCGCGCCGGCGTGGATGCCCTGCCCGAGGCCGCGCGCGACAAAGTCCACGAGGAAGACCATGTGCGGCACGAGGCCCGTCGCGTTCAGCGCGTACGCGACGTAAAGCGCGAGCAGCGGGCCGGCGGCCGGCGCCCGTCGCGGCGCGCCCGGCGGCGGCGGCTCCGCCGCGGGCCAGCCGCCCCAGGCCAGCGCGGTCAGCAGCAGCGAGAGGACCCCGAGGCCGCACCAGGTCTCGACGAGCCCCGCCTGGAGCAGCAGCGGGACCACCGTGCCGGAGGCCATGATGCCGAGGCCCACGCCGGTGAAGATGGCGCCGCCCGCCAGCCCGCGGCGCGCCGGCGGCACGTGCGGCAGCACGGTGGGCGCGGCCAGGACCATCAGGGCCCCGCCGGCCACGCCGGCGGCGAAGCGCCAGAGGAAGAACCACGCGAAGGACAGCGGCAGCGCGCAGGCGAAGAACGCGACGGTGACGAGCGCCATCATCCCCCGCAACACCCGCGGCGCGCCGCCCCGCCGGGCCAGCGGCCGCGCGCAGAGCGCGCCGCCCAGGTAGCCGGCCAGGTTTGCGGCGCCGAGATAGGCGGCCTGCGAGGCGGGGAACCAGCCCTCGGTGATCAGGACCGGCAGTAGCGGCGTGTAGGCGAAGCGGGCGAGGCCGATGCCGACGAGGGTCGCGCAGAGCCCGGCGAGCGTGACGCGCCAGGCGCGGGCGTGCGGGCCCGGACCGCTCACCGCGGCCCCGCGGTCAGCGGGGATGAAACGCGGGCGGCGGGACCGCGTCGCGCAGCCAGCGCTGGCCGTCGTGGATCGTGAGCGGGGGCCGCTCGCCGCCGATGACGCTCACGTGACTGACCAGGCCCGCCTCCGCGCCGAGCCAGAGGTGGAGCATGCAGGCGGGCGGCTCCATGACCACGGCGAGGCGCGGGGCGGGCGCCAGGTCGAGCGCGAGCTGGTGCGCGGTGGCCGGACAGGTGGTGGCCACCGTGCCCCCGAACCGCCGCGTCATCGGGCGATGCACGTGCCCGCACAGCACCGCCTCGACCTGCGGATGGCGGCCGATCACCTCGGCCAGCTCCGCCTTGCCCTCGAGGCCCATCGCGTCCATCGCCCGCATGCCGGTCTCGAACGGCGGGTGGTGCATGAAGACCACCGTGGGGCGCTCCGTCCCCTCGCCCAGCCGCGCATCGAGCCAGGCGAGCCGCTCGGCGCACAGGCGGCCGCCGGGCGCGCCGGGGACGTGCGTGTCGAGCCCGATGAGCCGCACCGGCCAGTCCTCGACCGTGTAGTGCAGGAAGCCACCGTCCCGCGGCAGGTAACCCCGGTCGCCGAAGGCGCTGGCCAGAGGCCCGCGCGCGTCGTGATTGCCCGGGATCACGTAGAGCGGCATCGTGAGGCCGTCCAGGATCGAGCGCAGGCGCGCGTACTCCTCGGGCTCCCCGCGCTCGACGAGATCGCCGGTCGCCAGGACGACGTCCGGCCGCGGCGCGAGTCCGTTCAGATGGGCCACCGCGCGCGCCAGATGCTCCGGGGTGCGGAAGTGCCGATCGTTCGCGCTGCCGGGCGTGCTGATGTGCAGATCGGTGATCTGGGCGATGAGCATGGCCAGATCATACATTGACAGGGGCGCCTCCTCCGGACTACAAGTACCGCCCAGCGGGGAAGGTGGCGCGCGCCCGGCGACAGACCTAGAGACACTCGAAAACGTCCTCGCATCCACGAGGCCCGCGACCACCCCCCGGTGATCGCGGGCCTCGTGCGTTTTGGGGGACCAAGGAGACCATGTCATGCGGAAGCGTGTCGCGGTGGTGGGAGCAACCGGCATCGCCGGCCAGCAGTTTCTGCTCGCGCTCGCGCAGCACCCCTGGTTCGAGATCGTGGTGCTCGCCGCCTCGGAGCGGTCGGCGGGCAAGGCTTACGGGGCCGCCCTTCGTGACGCCAAGACCGGCGCCCGACGCTGGTGGTGCCCCGAGGAGCCGCCCGCGCACCTCCTCGACCTGCCGGTCGAGAACGCCGACGGGCTCGAGCTCGGAGGCGTCGACCTCGTGTTCAGCGCGGTCGAGTCGGACGCGGCGCGGGTGTTGGAGCCGCGGTACGCGGAGACCACGCCGGTCCTGAGTACCGCCTCCGCCTTCCGCTACGAGGAGGACGTCCCGATCCTGGTGCCCGGCGTCAATCCGGAGCACGCCGCGCAGATCGACCGCCAGCGCCGGGCGCGCGGCTGGCGCGGCTTCATCGCGCCCCTGCCCAACTGCACGACCATGGGCCTGGTGATGACGCTGCGGCCCCTGCTCGACCGCTTCGGGATCCAGCGGGTGGTGATGACGTCGATGCAGGGCGTCTCGGGCGCGGGCCGCTCGCCGGGGGTGATGGCGCTCGACATCCTGGACAACGTGATCCCCTACATCCCGGGCGAGGAGGAGAAGGTCGCGCGCGAGACCGGCAAGGTCCTGGGCCGCCTGGACGGCGAGCACGGCATCGTGCCCGCGCCGTTCCCGGTGAGCGCCACCTGCACGCGCGTCGGGGTGAGCGAAGGACACACCGAGGCGGTGACGGTCTCGCTCGCCGCGCCCGCCGCACCCGCCGACGTGGCCGCGGCCTTCCGCGACTTCGGCCGCGAGTGGGCGCGGCTCGAGCTGCCGTCGGCGCCCCGCCGGCTCATCACCGTGCACGACGATCCGTTCCGGCCGCAGCCGCGGCTCGACCGCGACGCGGACGGCGGCATGACCACGAGCGTCGGCCGCATCCGCGAGGCCGCCGCGCTCGAGCACGGCGTCAAGTACGTGCTCGTGTCGCACAACACCCGGATGGGCGCCGCCCGGGGCGCCGTCCTGACCGCGGAGCATCTGGCGCTCAGCGGCTACGTCTAGTTCTTGACTCGGTCCGGCGTTTCTCCCATAGTTTGACGCGACGGGACCGATTCCATCGACGTGCATCCACCAGGAGGCGAGCCATGGCGGGGACGAACGCGCTAACGTACCAGGTCGTCGAGGGCTGGGAGCAGCTGCCGAAGGGCTACGAGCACCGCGACGTGGCCGGCGTGGCGGTGGACGCCGAGGATCGCGTCTTCCTCATCTGCCGCGGCGATCACCCGATCATGGTCTACGACCGCAACGGGAAGTTCCTCTCCTCGTGGGGCGAGGGCCAGTTCACCTACCGCACCCACGGCATCAGCATCGGCCCGGACGGCAGCGTGTACTGCACCGACGACGGCAACCACACGGTGCGGAAGTTCACCCCGCAGGGCAAGCTGCTGCTCACGCTCGGCACGATGAACAAGCCGACGGACACCGGCTACGACGGCAAGGACACCATGACGGTGGCGCACCCCGGCGGGGCCTTCAACCGGCCGACCAACCTCGCGGTGGGGCCCAAGGGCGATCTCTACGTCTCCGATGGCTACGGCAACTGCCGCGTGCACCAGTTCTCCCCGAGCGGCGAGCTCCGGCGCTCGTGGGGCATGCCCGGCAAGGGCCCCGGTCAGTTCTACCTGCCCCACGGCATCGCGGCCGCCGCGGACGGGCGCATCTTCGTCTGCGACCGGGAGAACGATCGCATCCAGATCTTCAGCCCGGACGGCGAGTACCTCGCGGAGTGGACCGATACCCAGCGCCCGACCCACCTGGTATTCGATCCGCAGGGCCGCGCCTACGTCTCCGAGCTATGGTGGCACAAGGGCCAGACTTCGCAGCGCCACGGCGCGATCACCGAGGCTCGCTACGGGCGCGTGAGCGTGTTCGACCGCGACGGCCGCCGGCGCGCCCGCTGGGGCACGCCCGGCCAGGCCGCGGCCGGCAGCTTCGCGGCGCCCCACGGCCTCGCGGTGGACTCGAGCCGGAACATCTTCGTCGCCGAGGTCACCTGGACCTTCGCGGTGAGCCGCGGGCTGGTCGAGAACGGCTGCCACACCTTCCAGAAGTTCACGCTCACGGCCTGAGGAGGCCTCCGTCCGATGG
>Ga0137388_10000365_pt1 | contig 24666 bp, 19 predicted proteins | sample 15con2h14AmetaG_FD_104644 | JGI IMG/M metagenome (GOLD analysis project Ga0137388, IMG submission 104644) | Vadose zone soil microbial communities from Angelo Coast Range Reserve, California, USA - 15con2h1.4A metaG | ecosystem: Environmental > Terrestrial > Soil > Vadose zone > Saprolite...
GCTCCGTCGCAGTTCCCGGAATACGCGCTCGCCATGCGCGAGCTACTTCACAGCTACGACTGGAACGCGGCGGATCACCGGCAGCTCGCCACGGTCAACCTGCCTGCCGTCGGCGTTTGGGGCAGTCTGGATCACATGATGCCCGATGATGGGATGGGGATCTTCGTCTCGCTCGTTCCGCAGATCGTTCTGCGCGCGATTCCCGATGCGGGCCACGTCATCGCGGAAGAGACGCCCGAGGAAGTGAATGAGGCGTTGATCGGCCTTCTTCGCCGCGCGAGTGTCTAACTGGAAACTGCAACTGAACGGGTGCCAGACCTCAGTAGCGTAGTTCCGAGTGATTAGTTCACGACGCCCGGACTTACCTCAGTGGCAGGGACAGGCAGTTGCTTGTGCTGCGATCAGCGGTAGGAAAGTCAGGGCGTAGTGAACTATCGAACTGGCATCTCTGCCACTGACGTCTGGCACCCGTTCTGTTGCAGTTCCGTCGATGCCATTCACCCTATGGGTATATTAGAACTAAATGATTGAAACGATCCCTGAGGCCACCTTCTCATTTGAGGAGCTGGACCTCGCCCCCGAAGTCCTCCACGCGGTCCGTGATGCAGGGTACACCCATCCCACGCCGATCCAGCAACAGGCGATTCCGCTTGCGCTGGCGGGCCGGGATCTGATCGGTCTCGCCCAGACCGGAACCGGAAAGACCGCCGGCTTCACTCTCCCCATCGTTCACAATCTGATCAGCGCTCCGCTCACCGGGACGAACGGGGAGCCCGTTCACCGCGTTCGCGTTTTGATTCTCACTCCGACGCGCGAGCTCGCCGCACAGGTGGAGGAGAGCTTCCGGAAGTACGGCAAGTACACTGATCTGCGCGTCGTCCCGATCTTCGGCGGAGTTGGCATCGAGCCTCAGTCGAAGACGCTGCTGCGCGGAGTGGATGTGGTGGTTGCGACTCCCGGCCGCCTGCTCGATCACATGGAACGACAGAACGTCTCCTTTGACGATCTCGAGGTCCTGGTTCTCGACGAGGCCGATCGCATGCTCGACATGGGATTCGCGCCGCAGCTCAATCGGATCGTGGCCGAGATCCCGCCCTACCGGCAGACGCTTCTGTTCAGTGCGACAATGCCGCCTGAAGTTGAAGCACTCGCGCGAAAGTATCTGAGAAAACCGGTTGTCGTTCAGGTCGGACGCCGATCAGAAGCGGCCAGCACCGTGACGCACGCGGTCTACCCGGTGCCGCGCGACCGAAAGAGCACGTTACTGGTCGAGCTATTGAAGAAGGCGGAGATGGATTCGGTTCTCATTTTCACCCGCACCAAGCATGGCGCGGACCGCGTCGTCAGACACCTCGAGGATGCGGGAATCGCGGCGACAGCGATGCACGCCGATAAATCGCAGGGGGAACGCACTCGCGCCCTCGAGGATTTCAAGTCGGGCAAGATCCGCGTGCTGGTGGCCACGGACATAGCCCAGCGGGGGCTCGATGTTTCCGGCATCAGCCACGTCATCAACTACGATGTTCCACAGCAGCCGGAAGATTACGTGCACCGCATTGGGCGCACCGGGCGTGCGGCCGCCACCGGGGACGCGTACACATTCATGTCGCCCGACGAGATCGCGATGGTACGCACCATCGAGCGCATGATCGGTCAGCAGATTCCGCGCATTTCAGTTCCGGGCTACGATTTCGGAACGACATCGGATACGCCAGTTCCAGTTGCATCCGAGTCGGATCCCGTGGACATTATGCCGGCGCCGTCAATCAGTGCCGCAGGCGACCCAGTCGCGACACAAAAACGGTATCGACGAACGAGCTCCGTAGCACGTAGACGCTGAGGTTAGCGGCACCGTAGCCCATGCCCGTCGCCGAGTAAGACATCCGCACACGAGTCGCCGAGAGCCGAACTCCGTGATCCTTGCCTATTTCCCGCTTCCGAAGCGTGTCGACTCCAACGCTGACGTAGATCGCCTGATTGACGGTGTCGATATCGACTGTCGTCTGCGCGGACCGAGCGATCGCAATGTGTCGGGCACCGCTGAACAGCGATTCGATCTCCAGCACCGCACCGCGAACGTGGACGCTGTCGAGCAGTTTGCCGACCGATGGCATGGCGATGGCGGAGATCACGCCCAGAATGCAGATCGTGACAGTGAGCTCGACGATGGTGAACGCGTGTCGCATCGGTGACTATCCTTCCGCCAGGTTGGCTGCTTAGATACCATATGATGAAAGAACGCTACCCAGCTATCCCGAATCATCCGAACGTATTCATCCGGTTCCTGCTTAAAATGAAAGGCAGATCCTTCATGGGCGCCGCCGCCAGCGCGCTCATGATTGCTTGCACCCCGCCGCCGGCGACGTCGAGGATTCCCTCGACCGAGATTCCGCAGCCCAATCCGCCGCTCGTTCTTCCTCCATTCCAGATGGACACGAGCCGGTCCGTCGATCGCGTTCCACCATTTCAGCAAACGCCGTTGATTGCCTGGGGTTCCCCGCCCGACGGAGTTGCGCATCTCGAGCGAGTGCGGACGTACGATCTTCAACACCAGGTGACGACCGTCCGCTTCGACTGGTCGCGTCTAGCGGTTGTTGGAACCACGACGCTGACGATCGAGGGACTCCCTGACGCTCGGCCGCTCCCGGATATCGTGATCGATGCCGGGGATATGACATTCAAGAGCGTCGCTGCCGGAACTACCCCGCTGAAATACGATTATGATGGGGGCGCGCTCACGGTGCATCTCGCAACGCCATTGCGCTCCGCCCAGAAGACATCGATCACGATCGATTACGATGGCGTCAACCGGTCAAAGGGCGTCTATTTCAGGCCAGCCAAGCACATCGTTTGGACGCAGGGTGAGACCGAAGACACTCACTACTGGGTTCCCACGTACGACTTCCCGAACGACAAAACGACGTGGGAGTTCTACATCTGGACCGCGAAGGACGAGCGCGCTCTCTCCAACGGTCGACTGGCGGGTTCTCGTGCCGCCGGCGACAGCATCGAGTGGCATTGGATTCTCGACAAGCCCGCATCGACCTACCTGATGACGGCGGTCGTCGGCAAATACACGGTGCTGAAAGACAATCCCTGGCGCAATGTGCCGATTGGCTACTGGACGTATCCCGATTCGGTTGACGCCGCGTGGCGGGGATTTGCCAAGACGCCGCGGGCGGTCGATGTATTCTCTCGAAAAACCGGCTACCCGTATGCGTGGAATAAGTACGACCAGATCGTGATTCCGGAATTCCAGTACGGCGGAATGGAGAACGTCACCGCGACATCGCAAAACGATGCCGAGATCCTCCACCCTGCCTGGTCTGAGCCGCAGGCCAATTCGGTAGGACTCATGGCGCACGAGCTCGGACACCAGTGGTACGGAGATCTCCTGACCACCCGTGACTGGGCGGACGTCTGGCTCAACGAAGGATTCGCCACGTTCATGGAGCAGATCTTCCGCGAGGAGGATCTCGGAATCGACGAAGGCGCTATCGATCGCTTCGGTGCCCAGGAGCAGGCACTCGAAGCCGATCGTCGCGCGCGGCGACCGATCGTGTGGGGCAAATGGGTCAACGATCCGATCGAGGTGTTCTTCACCGGACACATCTATCAGAAAGGTGCGACCGTCCTCCAGATGCTTCGCCACCAACTCGGCGATGAGCTCTTCTGGAAGGCGATGAACCACTACACCACGGCGAACGCATTTGGAAATGTCGTCACCGACGATCTGCGCAAAGGGTTCGAGGAAACGACCGGCAAGGATTACAAGCCGTTCTTCGACCAATGGGTATATGGAGCCGGCTTCCCCGTGTTTCAGGTCTCGTCGTTGTATGATCGCGCTGCTCGCCGGCTCGTCATCAGCGCGAGAGAAGTACAGCCTCGCGACAGTCTCACCGGCTTCTTCGATGTCGACGTCGATGTCGAGGCGCGCACCGACAGCGGTGTCGTCCGCTTCGTCGTCCCGGTTCGGAATGGAACGGGAGAAGCCGGAACGAATCTCAAAGCGCCGCCCCGGTCAATTCGGTGGGACAAGGGAAACTGGATTCTCGATCTCACGGATTTCCCGCGTTCCACGGCGATGCTGCGCTACCAGCTCGTCTATGACGACGACGTGCTGGGACGGATCGAGGCAGTCGATAACCTGGCGCAGCGGCCCGCTGACCAGGCGGCGCTCAATGCACTCATCGGTTCGACCCGCAACGATAAATTCTGGGCGGTACGTGCTCGTGCGGTAGATGCGATCGGTATCTGGGGAAGTGATTCGAGCCGGGCCACAATCGCGCCGATGCGCAGCGTTGCCGCGGCTCTCGTGGCCGCGAGTCGCGATCCAGATGCTCGTGTCCGTCAGGAAGCCGTGACGGCGCTCGGACGCCTGACGCTGAGTGGAACCACCGCCCGGGATGTGAACGTGCGTCTCCGCGTCGTCGCGCGCATGGATCCGAGTCTCATCGTCCGCGGTGCTGCCCTCGGATCGGACATTCGCCTCGAGAAAAACGCGGCTCTTCCACTCGCGAAGCAGATGATGACATCAGAGGTCTGGCAGAACGTGATCCGCACACCGGCAATCAATGCGCTGAAAGCTGTCGGAACGCCGGAAGCCCTTCAGCTGGTGCAGCAATTCGCGCCGACGGCTCAATAGAGCCCAACACCCACGACGGACCAATGAAGATCAGTATCGAATACTGCGTTGTTTGAAACTACCAGCCGCGAGCCGCCAGTTTGGCGGCTGAGATTCGCCAGCGCTTCCCCGATGCGGAAATCCAGATGATTCCCTCGAGGGGAGGCCGGTTCGAGATCATCGCTGATGGAAAGCCGATTTACGAGAAATCGGAAACCGGGCGGCACGCAAAACCGGGCGAAGTCCTATCACTTCTAGAAGAAAAATCCTGAAATCACGTATTGACGGCGCGGGCTACCGGTATTTCGTTCGGGGACTGAGGACGCACCGGAGTGCTGCTTTTGCCCTCCTGAAAACAATGGCTGGGAGGGCTGCGCCAAATGTGTATCAATCTCTCGCCCTCCCGTCCCTTCGAGAGGACACCAGGGCCTAGCCTGACTCGGCTGGACGGACGTAAATTCTGTGGGCATAATGACTTAGCCCAATTGACTGGGTATGGCACCCCACGTGCACCCCATTACGCCATGATTCCCCGTTCCAGCTCTGTCTCAGTCGCCTTCTTATTGCGGTTCGCGATGCCCGCTGTGTTGGGACTCATCGTCTCAGCAGGAGTCGCGGAAGCGCAGCGACCCGTTCCGGTGAAGCCCCAGGCGCCTGCGACACAGCAATCGCAGTCACTTCGGGAGCAGATCGTGCCGCCCGGGTTCTTTCCCCCAACTGGTATGTGCCGCATTTGGATCAACGGCGTGCCGGCGGGGCAGCAACCGGCACCAACCGATTGCGCATCGGCGGTGAGAAACCGTCCCGCCAATGGCAGGGTTCTCTTCGGAGACGATCCGCCAAAGACCAAGAAAGGAAAATCCGACAAGAGCAAGTCCAGCACAACGGACCAGCTTGTCGATCTAATTACTCGGAGGATTTCAAAATGAAGGCAGTCATCATCACACTAGCGCTCGCGGGGCTCGCTTCGACCGCACCGGTCGATGCCCAGATACTGGGCACGCGCCTACCGACGCCGGTTACCAATACCAGCGCCAGGATCGATGGGTCGTGGCGAGTAGTCGGTCGCGATGGCAACGGAAGCACGATCTACGAGCGCCGTACTACTGACAGGAACGGCAACATCATAGTTCAGCGTGCGCGACGCGATGCCTCCGGCAACATGTCGATCATCAGCACCAACACGATCGGCAACAGCGGCAATCGTGGCAACAATTGCGCTTATACCCAGAGCACCAACACCGTCGGCGACATCATATTCGGTCGCACCAACACCAATGTGAACTGCGACGACGTCGGTAACCGTATCGACGGCGGCTGGTATCAGGTCGGCCGGGGCCGCGACAACAACTCGATTTACGAGCGCCGCGTCCGCGATGCGAATGGCAACCTGGTGATCCAGCGCGCCCGTCGTAATCCGAACGGCACCTTCACGATCCTCAACACCCACCGCTACAACGACGCCAACGACAAACAATGGCGGAAGGAGCAAAAGCGGCGGGAGAAGGAACTGAGGAAAGAGCAGAAGGAAGAGGACAAGCAGTGGAAGAAGTCGCAGCACGATGATGACGACGACAATCGCGGGGTCGTCTTGAATGGCGACGATCGCTCTCGCGTCGCCGGCAACGTGGAAGCGAAGGGCAACGGACATGGAAAAGGCAATGGCAAGGGCAAGCACAAGGGCAACGACTAACCCTATCTCCTCAGATAGCGACGGCCCCGGGCGAGTAAAATCTCCCGGGGCCGTTTCGCATCGGGAGCGATGTATGCAACTTGCACGGTGAATGCAGCGCACCGTCACCGACAGATATCTCCCGCCCGACCACGCCGCCTACGTCGCGGCCGAGCCGCCGACGGGCCGGCTGATCGTAATTGCCCCCACTCGCGCCGCTTGCGAGACAATTGAGCTAGCGCTCGGCCTGCGAATCCCGACGACCCTCGAGAAACAGCACGGATCGGAGATCCGCGATCTCGCCGCCGCCGGAAAGGGTTTTGGGATCGTCGCCGGCACAGGCACTGGTAAGACACTCTCCATTCGCCCGATCGCGGAGACGATTCTCGGCACGGACGCTTTGAAAGTAGGGGTCGTGAACCGCGAGCGCGAAGCGACACCGGAGACGCCAAGCTGGAACGTGATCGTGGTCACGACCGGAATCGCACGCCGCTGGTTCCAGGACGGAGACATACTTTCCACCGATACGCTGGTCGTGGACGAAATCCATCAGACATCAGCGGAGCTCGAGCTCTGTCTCGCTCTCGGAAAGAGAGTCGGGTGTCGGTTCATCTGGCTGTCCGCGACGGTCGATCCGTCGTTCTACGCGCGTTACCTCAACGCCGCGGCCGTGCTGGAAACGTCGGCGTTCGATCCATCGAAGGCGGCTGATGTAAAGATCGTCCGCAAGGATCCGCGGACATTTCTCGACGACCGGTTTCTGCAGCAGGTCGTGAAGGAGCGTCGCGGGGTCGGGATGTTCCTTCCGACGCGAGCGGGCGTCGAGGAGGCGGCGGGGGTGGTGGGCGAGCGCTTCCCGCGGATCAACAGCGCGTTCTATCACGGCGGCGAGCCAATCAGGATACTCCGCCCGTTTCTCGAGGGCGAAGAGAAGAAACCGTATTTCCTGGCGATGACGGCAGCGGGGCAGAGCGCGCTCAATGTTCAAGGTCTCGACACGGTTGTCATCGATGACACTCGCTTCAGCAACGTCATCGAGCGCGGCAAAAACGTCCTCACCCGGCTTCACCTCGGCGCCAACGAGATTCTGCAGATGGCCGGCCGCGTCCATGGTCGCGTCGCCGGCGGAAGGGTGTTCATACTTTCCGATCGCGACATTCAATTCTCTTCGCTCAGACCGACCGCACCCGAGTTCCAGCTGGCGGGAGATTCGGAGCGCGTCGCGATGACGTGCGCGGACCTTGGCGTCGCCGCGGACCAGCTCGATCTGCCTGTCCCGCTCGATCGCGTCGCCTATCGCAAAGCCGTGACGCTGCTCGAGCAGCGGGGCATTATCGAGAACGGAAGGCTCTCGCGTTACGGAAAATCCGTCGAAGCGATGCCGGTGGATCGACCGTGGGCGGAGCTGCTGGTCAACGCCGACGACGAGCTCGTTCCGTACCTGGCGGTGATGAGCTCGATCGAATCGCTCCACCGAATGACGCGTGAAGAACGCGATCTCTCCGGAGTCACAGTGGCGGGCAGCGATCATCTCACTGCGTACAACCTTTACGCCGAGGCATTCTCGCATTGTGGGTACATCGGCGAGGTGTACGGCTTGCCGCGCCATCTTTTCGATGAGAGCATCGAAAGCTGGGCCGAGCAACGCGGGGTGCTGGTGAAAGCGATCGAGGACGCGGCGCTCGCGACCGCGAGCGTCTATCGCGCGGTCGGCATGGAGCTGCCGACGAAAATGGTGAATGCACGCGATCACATCTATAGGAAATTCACGGAGCTGCTCGCGCAATACATGCCTTTCGATCTCGCCATCGACGAGCACACCGCCGACGGAACCGAGGCGCGTGTCTCCAAGACGAGTGTGGCGGGCAGTTGGGGGGCGATTGCGGGCGACCTTCGCTACTTCGCCGATCGATCCGGCATTCCCCGCGCTGCGATCGAAGGCACCCAGATCCCGATGGAGCTGATCCGACGGTACGCGACGCGCGGGAAGGTCGAAGTGGTTTACGATCCGCGCCGAAAGCACGGCCCGCTCATGCTGAAGCGAAGCGTGGAGTATTTCGGCTTCGAGCTCGAGAGCGAGGTGGAGACGCTGGAAGATTTTCCACGAGACTTGGCGAAGGAAGCACGGCACGCGCTTGCGGAAGCGTTGGCTCGCGGGGAAGCCCGACACTTTGCGGTGAAAAAAAACCGCGAAGCGATCGAGGAGATCCGCGAAGCCTACAAGCGCTCTGGCGGCGAGACGAAGCGTCTTGGCTTGCCAGAGCTCATCGCATTGTACGAAGAGCAACTGGCTGGTGTCAGCTCAATGGATGACTTCGGATCAGCCAGGCTTGCGGTGGACGTGGACAAATTCGTTCCGATCGATGTCCGAGAGCGACTCGAGCGTTTGCCGGACCATGTCATGATCCGTGATCGCGAGGTCGAGATCGACTACGACGTGGAGGATCGTGATGGCAAGCGTCGCGGCGTGGCCCGACTTCGTCTTCCGGAAAAGATCGCGCGCACGCTCACGCACGCCGAAATTCCCGAGCTCGATCGTCCGGTGCGATTCGTAGTGCTCCGCGGTCAGCGAGGCGCGGTGCGCGCGGAAACGCTCGACGATCTCCAGGAGCGTCTCAAGCAGCCGTGGTCGCCGGACGAAGTCGAAGAAACGCAGGACGATCGGAGCATGTTATCGCGCGCCGAGAGCGAGGTGCGGCGGATAGCGGGTGAGTTTCGGCGGCATCGAAGAGGTGGCGATCACCGGCATGGGGCGCGACGCGGATCGCGTGGGGGTCCACGCGCGCGTGAAAGCGGACGCGGCGGCTCCAACGAGGGCGGACACGCTCGCGGTCCCAGCCGAAGCTCGGATCCCAGGCGCCGCCGTCGTGGACGGTAGTAGCGCCGCGCACTGGCGCCGCCTGCTCTCACTCGTATAATCCGCGCATGCCAGCACAACACTTCGCCCAGCATTTCAGCGAGCATCAGAAAGTCATCGATGCTTGCATCGCTTCGCTCCAGCCCGCGTCTGACTCGGCTGCGGAAGCCATCATCTCGTGCTTGGCGTGCGGCGGGAAGATTCTCGCCTTCGGGAACGGAGGCAGTGCGACCCAAGCCAGCCATCTCGTCGAAGAGTTGATTGGCCGCTTCAAGGAGACGCGAAGGCCTCTGCCCGCGATCTCGTTGGTTGGTGACGCTGGCGTCGTCACCTGCATCGCCAACGACTTTGGCTACGGCGCCGTGTTCGAGCGCCAAGTCGAGGGACTGGCGGTAATGGGTGATGTTGTCGTCGGAATCACGACGAGCGGACGTTCCGAGAACGTGCTGCGCGGACTCAAAGCCGCGGAGGACAAAGGCGCGGTTACGATCGCGCTATGCGGGAAGCACGGGCTGAAGGGTGGCGACGCAGATCATGTCGTCGCCGTGCCGAGCGAAGAAGGAGCCTACATCCAGGAAGTGCATCTCATGCTGATTCATGTGTGGTGCATCGCTATCGAGGCGACAATCAAAGCGGGCGGACTCTAAGCGCTACACCAGGCTGAGTCGCGGTCTCTCCTCGGGGAACGCGAGCGCGTCCTCGCGGTAGGAAAGCCAACCTGTCGTCTCGTTGGCGACTAGCTCCACCTCGGTTCCAAGCGGGAGGGTGAGATTCGGGACCTCGTGGCCGGCCGGGAAGTCCATGAGGATCGGCACCTCGAGATCAGAGACGAGGTCGAGGAGGAAATCCTCGAACTCATCCTCTTCCGACCGATCGAGCGAGAGTTGGCCGAATACGATGCCTCGGAGGTTGCGCAGCAGTCCCGCTGCGCGAAGGTGCAGGAGCCGCTCGTCGGCAACGGACATCGGATCGCGAGTCTCTTCGAGGAAAAGAATCGCGTCCCGCGTATCGATCTCGTACGGAGTGCCAATCGTCTGCTGCACCAGGGAAAGATTTCCGCCGGTAAGTCGACCGACGGCCCTGCCCGACCTCACCGCACGCGCGTTTTCGCGTCCGAGCTCAGTCTCGGGGCGTGGTGTGGTAAGCGCGGTCAGAAGAGAGCGCGCGGAGGGATCGGCCCCGCCCGGAAAAAGATCGTCGAGCGTAGGACCATGGAAGACGCGCAATTGCGCTCGGCGCATTAGCCATAGATGCAGCGCCGTGATGTCCGAGTATCCCACGAACGCCTTGGGATTCCGGCGGAACACGTCGGGGTCGAGATAAGGGAGTAGTCTCACCGCTCCGTATCCCCCGGTTCCCGCGATGACCGCCTTCACGTCGGGATTCTGCCAGATGCCCATCAGGTTTTCAGCGCGCCGCTCATCCTCACGTTGCTGGAAGCGGCGGAACCGGCCGATCTCGTCACAGAGGATGACTTTGTAACCTGCCTCCTCTATTGCGCTCGCTCCGCGGAGAAGCCACCCCTGCTGCGCGGCGTACGACGGAGCAACCACGCCGATGGTATCGCCTTTGACGAGCGGCGCGGGTCGAATGAGACTCGACGGCCGCGTGATGGCGGGAATGAATGGAATCGATGGCGCGCTTTCGACCGGCGCCATTGTTTGTTCGGCGGGATACGCTCCGAATGACTCGGTCATCGTCGTTTATCGAAGCGCATTAACGGTAGGTCACTGCTAGATTGAGGGTATGTCTGATACGTCGGTGAAGGGGCCGGGTCCGGGCGGGACCGCAACTCCCACCCATGGGAATATGCAGACCAGCACCCCAAACGGAACTGGGGCACCAACGTACTTTCGGAAAGGTTTCGGGTTGAAATCCGAGATCCAGTCCGAACTGGATTCCGACTATACTGGCCACTTGGTAGACCTGCTCAAGGACCGGGAATATTCCCTGACAGTCGGCGATGTAACCATCCGTTTAGCGAAGGAGTTTGGCTTCTGCTACGGAGTCGAGCGCGCGGTCGACTATGCCTATCAGGCCAGAAAGAAGTTCCCGGATCGTACCATCTATCTGGCGGGTGAAATCATCCATAACCCGCACGTGAACTCCAAACTCCAGGCGATGGGGATCACCTTCCTCATGCCCGTTAATGGGCACATCGATTTCAGCGGAGTGAAGGCCGAGGATGTGGTCATTCTTCCGGCATTCGGAGTGACGATCAGGGATTTCGAGGTCCTCCGCCAGATCGGGTGCGTGATGGTCGACACGACCTGCGGCTCTGTGCTCAACGTCTGGAAGCGGGTCGAGAGTTACGCGCGCGATGGACTCACTTCGCTCATTCATGGCAAGCATTATCATGAAGAGACGCGCGCCACAGCATCGCAGGCGGAGAAGTACGAAGGCGGCCAGTACTTCATTGTCCGAAACATGGAAGAGGCGCAGATGGTCTGCGATTTCATGGAAGGTCGTCTGAGCGCATCGGCTCTAATGGAACGCTTTGCGCAAGCGGCGTCTCCCAGTTTCGATCCCGCGCGCGACCTCCGGCGCATCGGCGTTGCGAATCAGACCACGATGCTGGCCCGCGAGTCCCTCGCGATCGGCGAGCTGGTCGGACGCTCCATGGCCCGCGCCCGCGGAGACGAATACGCGAAGGAAAACTTCCGGACGTTCGACACGATTTGCAGCGCGACCCAGGAGCGCCAGGATGCCGTGGTTGAGCTGTTGCGCGAACCCCTCGACGTGATGGTTGTTATCGGCGGATACAACTCCAGCAACACGTTGTCACTGGCGGCTCTCTGTTCTGAGACTGTCCGCACCTTCCACGTCGAGGATGCCGAGGACATCGATCCAGCCTCTGGCACCATCCGCCACCGCCCCCTCGGTAGCAAGGAAGAAACTGCGTCCGCCGATTGGATACCGAGCACAGGTCCAGTCAGGATTGGAGTGACTGCTGGCGCGAGCACCCCCAATAACAAGATTGGGGAGGCGGTTGGCCGGATTTTCGCTACTAGGGGAATCGACCCGAAAACCATCCGATAAATCGCTGTTCCAACTGTACCAGTTCGGCTTCGGATATCGTCTTACTATTGGAGGGTTTGGGTCCGAGTTGTAGCTTCTTGCAACGACTCGAAACTCCTCTTTTGGGGTATCGTAGGTATGGTTGCAAGGGACAGTAAACCCGTGGGAGGTTGAATGGACGTGTATGGTTCGGATACCGCTCCTGACGAGGAGGCGGTTGGTACGAGCGCTTCAGAGACAACACCTGGAGTGGGAAGCTGGTTCCAGCGCGGATCCAGCAACGAATCCGCGCTGAACGACCGGGGGATAGCAGTTCCGGTCAAGGCCATGCTCGACCGCGTTCGCGAGGCCGATGCTCTCGCTTTCGAAGAGGAAGAGGACGAGTAAGCCTACGTCGTCAGGGAAAAAGGCCACCGATCGGTGGCCTTTTTTATTTCGCCTGGAATAGCGCCGCCAACTGAGTGGCCTTTTTTTATTCGTCTGGGAAATGGTGGCACTGGGTGAGTGGCCTATCATTTCATCTGGTCGAGGGCGCGCCGAAGAGCGATTGCGAGCTTGCCGGCGTCGGCATCCGCCCAGAAGTGCATGAAATAAAGTCGCGGCTCTTCGCCAAGCATGTGAGAATGAAGCGCGGTGACATCAATCTGATTGCTGCGAAGGATCGGAATGATCTTGCTCACTTCGCTCGACAGCATCACGAAATCGCCGGTGATCGCCGCCCACCCGCGACCAGTCGGCTGAAAGTTGATTGCCGTCGAGACACCCATCGATGGAGGGACGACCTCGCCATCCATTGTAATCGCCTCACGGCGCGGCACGCTGACCTGATAAACACCCCCATTCATTTTTCCGCCGGAGCCGAGCGTGCGATGGATGAGCGCGGTGTCGAGGTCGATCGGCGAGCGAGCGCCTGGTGGTTGAGGCGGCGGAGTTTTGGTGAGGTCCAGTGCGGCTCGAATCGCCGTCGCGATCCCGACCGCGTCACCGCGCGCGCCAATATGGACGTACACCACCCGGGGTGATTCGCGCAGAAGGTGGTTGTGCACGGCAGTTGGCTGAACGTTTTTCTGCTGTAGCGCGCTGACCACCGCCGGTTCCTCCGCTTCGGTGAGAACGAGATCACCCATGACCATCGCCTCGTTCGTGCCGGTTTTCTTGAATGCCACCCACGAGCCAAGCGCCAACGTGGGGCTGATTCTCACGCCACCAAGGCTCACCTTGAGGTCGCTGCGTGGAAAACCGTACTTCATCACTCCGTCTGGTTGTACCGCGCCCGAGCGACCGATGGCGGTGGTTACCGCTGCCCAATCATCTGGTCGGGAATTGCCTTGCGCTCTTGCGGCGACAGCGAAGAAAACAACGGCCGCCATTGCGCAAAAAAAACATCTCCGCATAAACCCTCGAAGTTGAAGAGAAAGATGTTGTGTCAATAATGGTTCCCGCGCGGAAATAAGGCAGCCTTTATTCCAGTGTCCAGGTGCTGTTAGCTTTCCAACTTCGGTCTCAACAACACTCGATCGCTTGAACACTGCGCCTCGTCTGCGTCCCCTAGCAGCTGTCGTTTTCGGCGTCCTTTTGTGGCTGTCATCGGCCACCGGAGGAACCAGACCGCATGCCAGTGAAGGTGGCATGTCACAGGCAGCAGCCGCAACGCTGGCATTGCCGAGCATGCCCGTGCGGTTGGACAAGTCAGCGAGTGCGTCGTCGGGCAGTCCCGTCGCGCGTGATGCGAGCCAGTGGTTCGTTCCGCTCGCTGCACATCCCACTGATTTTCTTCGTTGCGTCCTCCCGAGCAAAACGCCCCGCGCGGGAAATGGGCAAGCCTCGCGCGCCGTTATCGCGCTCACTTTTCCGTACGACGCAACGGCTCCTCCCGGCCTCCGCGCCTAACAACCGATAGACGAAACCCTGCGCCCGGCCGGGCGGAGCGGCACACATCCATCCATCGACTGTCGCGCCTCACTGGCGCCGGGGATTTTTTGTGACCGAAACTAATGCAACGGATCCAAAGGCTGAACAAGATTCGCCGCGCATCGAGCCGTGGTTCAAGGTCCTGGTCGCCGCTTTCGTGCCAATAGCGGCCGCTTTTGTCTTTCCGCGGACGGCTATGGTCCCCATGTTCGTGGTCACAGGAGTGCTAGTCGTGACCGGGTTCGTTATGCTGATCATGCACGAACGGAAGAAGCACTAACGGTCGTGCGGGGGTACGCGACCGCGTGCCCCCGCGCTACTCCTCGACCACGAGCTGATTCATGGATTCGCACGCCTTCCTCCAGAATCTCGCCGTAGTGCTGTGCGTGGCCGCCGTCGCGACGGTCGTGTTCCAGCGACTGCGGCAGCCGGTTGTCTTCGGGTACCTGCTGGCTGGAATGATCATCGGCCCGCACATCTCGATTCCGCTGGTCGCGGACCCGCAAACCGTGCGTGCGCTCTCCGAGCTGGGCGTCATCCTGCTCATGTTCTCGCTGGGTCTCGAGTTCAGCATCCGGAAACTCGTGCAGGTGAGCCAGAAGGCGGGCGCCGTGGCGCTCTTCGAATGCACCATCATGGTATCTGTTGGATATCTCGTCGGGCAGATGCTCGGCTTCACCCGATTGGAGAGCATCTTCGCGAGCATCGGCATCTGCTTCGCCGCAGCGCTGCTAGCGCTTTCGTTTGGATACTCGGTGGCGCTGGGTGCCTTCATCGCTGGATCACTGGTGGCCGAATCCGGACAACAGATCGAGATCGAGAATCTCGTCCGCCCGGTGCGGGACATGTTCGCCGCGATCTTCTTCGTATCCGTTGGAATGATGATCGATCCAACGGCGCTGACGGAGCACTGGAGAGCCGTGCTCGCGCTGACGCTGGCGGTGATTATCGGAAAAGTCCTGGCCGTGACGATTGGCGCGTTCCTCGCCGGTCACGGGCGTCGCACAGCGATGAAGGCGGGAATGAGCCTCGCTCAGATCGGCGAGTTCTCCTTTATCATTGCCAGCGTCGGCGTCGCATCGGGCGTGGTCCGTGGCTGGCTGTATCCGGTAGCGATCGCCGTGTCCGCAATCACCACGTTGACGACTCCGCTGCTGATCAAACTCTCAAACCGGGCGGCAGCATCGATCGATCACTGGCTGCCCGAGCCGATTCAAACCGTCGCCGCGCTGTACGGGTCATGGATCGAGCGGGTGCGCAACGCTCCAAGAGCGCCGACCGAGCGGTCGGCGACGAATCGTATTATCCGAATTATTTTGCTCGATGCCGCTTTCATCACGGCAATAGTGATTGGTGTCGACGTCGAGATCGACCGGCTCAGTGTGATAGTCGGTAGCATGACCGGCATGCCGCCCGAGCGAGTGCGGTTCATGGTGGTGTTGATCGCGGGGCTAATCACCGTGCCGCTCATCTACGGTCTGATCACCAGCGCCAAGGCACTCGGCAATCATCTCGCCCGCCGTGCTTTCGCCGACGCACAGAAGGGGAAGGTGGATCCCGCCGATGCCCCTCGGCGCGCCCTCGTCATCCTTGTGCAGCTGGCCGTAGTGCTCGCGGTGGGAATACCGGTCGTCGCGATCACGCAGCCATTTCTTCCACCGAATCAAGGCGCGTTCGTGTTGGCGCTCCTCACTCTGGTGCTTCTCGCCACGCTCTGGAGAAACGCCGCCAATCTGCAGGGACACGCGCGAGCCGGCGCGGAGATCATCGCGTCCGCGCTGGCGCATCAGATGGCATCGACCGACGGGTCTTCCGACGAGACGACGCTGCTCGAGGATGTCAACGCCGTTCTGCCCGGACTCGGTGAGCCGGTTGCGATACGGGTCGTCCCGCAGAGCATCGCGGTCGGAAGGAGCCTCGCACAACTCAATCTCCGGGGTGCTACCGGAGCGACTGTGTTGGCGATCAGGCGAGGCACGACACAGATCCCGACCCCGCTTGGCCGCGAGGTGATTCACGCCGACGATGTGGTCGCAGTGGCCGGCGCACGTGACGCGCTCGCCGTTGCACGCGTAATCTTCTCTCCGAACCTCGCGCGGATTCGCGACGATTTGGAGGGCGCGGAGGTTCAGGCCGAACTCGAGGCGCTCAACGATGCTCTCCTCGTCGACCAGAAGCGGACGCCGCGGAGTTTCTCCCATAGAGTTCGTGGTGCGCGCTGGACTTCAGTCCATCGCGCGGGGTCGGCGCGCCAGGCGGACGCGGGCTTGGGCGAAAGGGGCCGCCCGCGATTTTGGTCGTCACGCGAACAAACGACGTGCGGCGCGTCGCGCCGCGGTGTTACGAGTCCAGTGGGAAGGAGCGTGAGGGCGTCCTCGTAGCCGCTTTGCAAAGCGAGCGTAGCGGGGGAGAGGATGCCCTCGCCCGACTGACCGGCAACGATCTCAAACAAGCGAAAAACAAAAAGGCCGCCTCGATGGAGCGAGGCGGCCTTTTCACCGGGTGGGCCTATTCGCCCGCCGCGCGCCGACGCTTGGTTCGCCGCGGCGCTGCGGTTTTCTTCCTGCTGATCGGCACCACGCCGACTTCGGCCGCCGGCTCGAGCTCGGCCGGCGCGGCAGGCACTGTGCGGGGCTGCTTGTAGACGAAGCGCTTGCCCTCGTAGTTCCGGAAGACCACTTCGTCGTCGTTCATGGATTCGAGGTACTCGGGCAGCAGCGGCACCTTTCCGCCGCCACCGGGAGAGTCGATCACGAATTGCGGTACGGCCATACCCGAAGTCCATCCGCGCAGCGCCTGCATGATCTCGAGACCCTTCTGCACCGTCGTGCGGAAATGCTCTCCACCCGCCACCTGGTCCGCCATATACAGGTAGTAGGGTCGCACCCGCGCTTTCAGCAGCTCGTGCATCAGTTTCATCATCACCTTGGGGTCGTCGTTGACGCCTTTGAGCAGCACCGTCTGGCAGCCGAGCGAGACTCCGGCTCTCGACAGGCGATCCAGCGAGGCGACGGCAGCCGGCGTCAGCTCGCTCGGGTGATTGAAGTGCGTGTTCATGAAGATGGGGTGGTACTTCTGCACCATCTCGCAGAACTCCGGTGTGATTCGTTCCGGCAGATGCGAAGTAATGCGACTCCCGATCCGGATGATCTCGATGTGCGGGATCGCCCGGAGCTGTTGGAAGAGGTACTCCAGTCTCCGATCGCTCAGCATCATCGGATCGCCACCACTCATGATGACATCGCGTATCTCGGTGTGCTCGCGGAGATACTGGAATGCCGAATCGTACTGATTGAGCGGGATCTTCTCCGGATCGCCGACCTTGCGACGCCGCGTGCAGAACCGGCAGTAGGTAGCACATATCGGACTGACGAGAAACAATGCGCGGTCCGGATACCGGTGCGTGATGTTCGGAACCGGTGAGTCGCCGTCCTCATCGAGCGAATCGATGACCCCGTCAACCACGTCGAGCTCCTCGACCGTTGGCACATATTGCTGCCACATCGGATCGCCCACTTCCTTGATCTGCTCGAGAGCAGCGGGAGTGATTCGCATCTGGAAGTTGTCGAAAGCCGGCTTCAGCGCTTCGACGTCGATGACGTCGTGGCCGAACTTGTCCGCCAGCTTCTCGAGACTCGCGATGCTCTGATCCTTGATGATCTGTTGCCAATCGCTCATGCGTGCACCACTCCGGCCCCGTGAGGGGCGTTGTAGATGACCGGAACTTCGTTGCCACCCAGGCCGGACAGCCTGAGCGTCTTCACCCAGCGCTCCGTGTAGTTCTCTCCACGCTTTGCGAGCGCGTGGTCGCAGATCCGTCGGATCAGGTCGGAGTAGCCGATAGTCGCGACGCCAGCCATGCGCGCGAGTCCGGCGGTCGGCGAGATGTCTGGATTCGCGTTCACCTCGAGCAGCCAGGGGCGGCCCGATTGATCGATGCGGAAATCGCAGCGACCGTATCCCTCTCCACCGACCACGCTCCAGGCGGCGCGGGCGATCGCGGTGAGCTCGTTGGCAAGGTCGTCGGAAAGATCGGCGGGACAATTCGGCTTCGCGCCTAGATCCTCATCGCTTCCCGTTTCCCACTTGGATCGATAAGAGACGATGTGCCACATCCCCCTCGGCATCTGGGCGAAATCGATTTCCGCGATCGGCATGACCTCGTCGCCGAGGATGCCGACGTTTACCTCGCGACCAGGGATGAAGCGCTGAACCAGCACCTCGTCCCATCCCTCGAACATCGCCTCGATCCTAGCCGAGAGCGCGCGCATGCTTCTGACCACGGAGCGCTGCTCGATCCCCACGGAGGCATCCTCGGCGACCGGCTTGCAGATCGCCGGGAACCCGACGCTCGTGATCTCTTCACCACGGCGCACGTGAGCCCAGCGCGGGACCGGCAGTCCGGCACGATCGAGAACTCCGTTGACGACGTTCTTTCTCAAAGTGAGGCCGGTCGTCCAGCTGGAGCTGCCCGTGAAAGGAATTCCAAGGAGCTCCAGCACCGAAATGACCATTGGCTCGTACACGGCCTCTCCGTCGATGCCTTCGACGAGATTGAAGATCAAATCGAATTTTCCCTTTCGAACACGCTCGACCCAACGGCCGTCGTTGCTCACGGGCACGCGCACGACCTCGGTTGCCCAATCGAGCAGCGCGCTCTCCACCGCTTCGATCGAATCGAGCAGCTGGACCTCCGGAGTTTTCCCGAGCGCAGAAAGGCCATCGAACAACAAGGCTATTTTCATCGCGTGTTCCTCCGCGTGGTATCGGTCACGCCGATCCGCTGGCGGCGAGCGCTGGTGCGTCCTGAGCTCCGCCGGGCCGCGAGAGGGAGTGATCGAGATCGACTCCCTGCCGCGCCGCAGCGTATTTCAGACAATTCTGAATGAGCTCTTCATAGCCGATCCCCGCCGCTCGCGCGGCTTTCGGCAGACACGAATTATCCGCTGGATCGGGAAGAATTCCCGGCAGCGGATTCACTTCCAGCACGTTCGGCCTTCCGTCGGCATCGAGGCGGACATCGATTCTTGCCCAGTCTCTGCAACCAAGCACACGGAACGCGTCGAGCGTTACTCGCTCAATAGACGCCTGAAGCTCTCTCGTGATACGCGCCGGACACTGGAAAATGTCGAGCGGATTCTCGGGACGATCCCAGACGAATTTCGCGTCGAAGCTGTAAATCGGAAGCGCGCCCTTGGGAAGCGATTCGAAATTCATCGCGACCAGGGGCAGTACCATCGCCTCGTCGCCGTTGCCGAGGACCGCGCACGTGAACTCCTTGCCCGGCAGAAATTCCTCGACGAGAACCGGCTGCCGATAGTTCTCGAGCAGGAACTCAGTCTGGCGGAATAGCTGGTCGCGGTCCCGGCAAAGGTTGCTGTCGGTGATTCCCTTCGAGGAACCTTCGTGGACCGGTTTCACGAAAAGCGGCAGCGTCAGCTTCTCCGCCACCCGATAGAGGTCGGCGAGCTTCTCGACGAGAAGGAACTTCGGCGTCGGGATCCCGTGAAAGGCGAGGGTCTCCTTCGTTCTCGCTTTGTCGAGGCAGAGCGTGAGAGTGAAGGGATCGCTTCCGGAATATGGGATTCCGTAAAACTCGCAGATCGCTGGAACGTGGCCTTCGCGGTTCACCCCGTGAAATCCTTCGGCGATGTTGAAGACGATATCGGGCCTCGCCTGCCGGAGCCTCTCCGGAAAATCTTCGTTTGCCTCGAGGCGAACGACTTTTCCGAGGTGGGAGAGAGCGGATTCAACGGCGGCGATCGTGGCCGGGCTGTCCCACTCGGCGAACTCATCGCGGGCGATTAGCTCCGTGATCGAGAGGTCGAGGATTCTACTGGGAGGCTCTTCATCGGGGCGCGGAAGCTCCCCGTCTTCCTGACGGCCGCCCTCTGATACCGGGCTGGTGAGCTCTGTTGGCTCAGGTTTTTGATTGTAGGCGAGTCCGATAAGAGTCATCGACACCCTACGAAAACTCACACGATCGAATCATTGATCACGAGTATATAAACGCGGACCATATGGCGCAATAATTATTCCGCGTTTTGGAAAGAAAAATTCTTGCCAAGAATTTTTTTTTGGAGGCTCCAGGATTTTTTTGCCCCACCGACTTTTTTCCCTGGCTTCTTCGAATTTCTTTCCCGCGGGGCATAGCAGACTTTCCTGTGGCATCGCACCGAGCCCGCAGCCAAAAGCGGGCATGCCCCCAGAGCCCGGGCCGATAGTCTTCAGTTGGCCTTTTTCTTTCTTCTCAGACTTTGTGGTAGACGATGCGCGCCGCCTCTCGCCGATCTTCTGCCTGATAGAGCTCGAAGTCCGAGAAGAAGGCCGGAGTCTCTTTCGAGAGAAGCTTGAGCATGGCGATGGCGCAGCGGCGGATCTCCAGCTCGGCTCCCTCGCTCGCGCGAAGCTCCAGCATCGTTCTCCAGGCTCGCGCGTTGGCGGTCACGACGATTTTCGTCTCGGTGGAGTTGGGAAGAACTCCTCTCGCGGCCTCTCTCGACATCTTCCGGCGGTGGACCTTGTCAGCGACCCATCCATAACGCTCCATCAGGTGCTCGACGAGTCGAACGTAGCTTTTCTGCGCCACGTCGACCTGGGCCCGCCATTCATTTTCGAGAGCCTCGTCCCCGACGATCGCCGGAGGGACGACGAAGTTGGCCTCCGACTCGTCGACGTAGCGCTGACTGAGCTGGCTATAGGCAAAGCCGGCGCGATGCCGGACGAGCTCGTGGGTCAGCGAGCGACTCACGCCCTCGAGCAGTAGAGAATAGTTCGCGTGCTCGAGAACGCTTCCATGTCCCTGCTTCTTGATGTTCTCGAGGTACTCGCGCGTCGCCCGGTTGGCCGGATTCTTCTGACTCATGTAGCAGAGACGGCCGGCAAACTCCGCGAGTCTCTCGCCATCGGTGCTCTCTCCGAGCCAGCGGACGTTCAGGTGGTCTGGCTCGAGAAAGACCGGACGGGCGAGGAGGGTTACTACTGGCTCCGTATAGTACAAGAGTATTTTCGGGTAAAGGAAACTGCCACTGAAGACTACCGGCCGGGGGCTGTCGGCGGACCGGCTGTTGGCTGCGGGCTTACCTACTTCGCTATGAACCGCGGCGAGCGGCAGAAAACTAAGGCGATCCGCCGATCAGCGACAGCCGGAACCGATCGTACGCTCGGTCTTTCACCATGTCGTCGAGTGCCGCTCGTGCCCGGTCGGGTAGTGGAGGAAGCAAGGGATCGTACTTGATGTCGGTGATCGCCTTCTGATTCGGGAGCGGAACCTTCACTCCTGCGTTGAAGATGTTCGCCGGATCGAAGGCCTTCTTGACGAGGGCAAAGGCGCGGATCGCGTCCTTGTGCCAGACACGATCGAGCAGCGGAGTCCTGATTCGCCCGTCACCGTGCTCCCCGGTAAGTGTGCCCCCGAGGCGCGCGGTGAGTTTGACCACATCATCGAGCAGGCCCGAGACCTTATCGCGCCAGTCCGGCTGCCTCACGTCGATCAATGGGTTCACGTGCACGTGAGCATCGCCCGCATGACCGAAGATCACTCCGCTCACTTCGCGCTCGGCGAGCGCCTTCCTCACACCCTGGACGTAGTCCGGAAGCTTCGGCAGCGGAACGGCGCCATCCTCGATGAATTGCATCGACGCCGAATTCTCGAGCCCGGAGAGGATCGGACTTGCCGCGTGCCGCAGCTCCCAGAGATCGTGTTCCGCCTCTGGTGTCAGCGCGACGTCGACGTCCCTGGCTCCGGAATCGCTGAACGCCTTCGCGAGTTTCTGCGCTCCCGCTGCCGCCGCGTCCGCACTGTCCGCTTCGACTTCCGCCAGCAGGATCGCCGCCGTTCCCTCCATCCTCTGTCGCAATTTTTCGTCGGCGCTCCGGCCCGAAGCGGCATACGCGAGGAAGGTTCTGTCGAGCAGCTCGCAGGCGCTGGCTCCTGCTTCAACCGCTTTGGTCGCCGCCGCCGTCGCCGCTTCGAGCGACGGAAAGGATCCGAGCACGCTGCTTGTCGCCGCGGGAACCGGAGAAAGCATGAGCTGAATCCCGACAATGATCGCCAGCGTTCCCTCGCTCCCGACGAGAAGATCCACCAGGTCGGCTTTCGTCGAGTAATCGTGAATTGCATATCCCGACGATTCCTTGCGGACCCCCAGATGCATGATCGGTCGTCGCTTGTCGCTCGCGACGATCTCGCCGTGGACTTCGCGCATGAAGCGATTGATTGCTTCGATTCTCTTCGGCGCCGGCTCGCCGCGGGTGATCATGGCGCGATCTCCGTCGGCGAAGACGCAGTCGATCGCGTTCACCCAGGCACGGGTCGCGCCGTAGCGGAGGGTGTGAGCACCTGATGCGTTGGTCGCCACCATTCCGCCCAGCGTGCAGAATTGCCCGCTCGATGGATCCACGGGAAATCGCAAGCCCTTTCTCCTCGCGGCCACATCGAGAGCCGACCAGATGACTCCCGGCTCCGCCCAGACGATCCGGTCCCTCTCATCGATTCGACCAAGGTGGTTGATGCGCGAGAGATCGACGACGACTCCCGTTCCAATGGCGCCGCCCGACATGCTGCTTCCCGACCCGCGCGGGATGAGGCTCGTCCCCGACTCGGCCGCCCACTTCACGAGGACGACGACATCCTCCGCATCAACAGGAACCGCAACCGCGGCCGGAATCGCGCGCCCGATACCCGCCGCCTCGGAATAGACGGCGCGCGCGAGCTCGTCCTCGCGAAAATAACCGCGGAATCCCGGAAGACTCACAATCCGAGGCTACTCGGTCGCGGCGGCGACAACGAGTAATCGTAAAATCCCTTCCCCGATTTCTTGCCGAGCATGCCGGCTAGCACCATTCGCTTGAGCAAAGGCGGTGGAGCGTACCTGCTCTCCCGATACTCCGTGAACATGATCTCGGCAATTTTATAAACGGTATCTAGGCCCACGAAGTCGAGGAGCGTGAACGGGCCCATCGGGTGTCCGGCGCCCAGCTGCATTCCCTTGTCGATGTCTTCGACTGAGGCGACGTTCGATTCCAGCGCCTTGATCGCATCGATCATATACGGAATCAGAAGCAGATTCACGACAAATCCGGAGCTGTCCTTCGCCCGTATCGGCTCCTTTCCCAGAGCCCGCACGAAATCCAGAGAGCGCTGTTCCGTTTCCTCGCTTGTCGTGATCGTGCGGACGACCTCCACCAGCTTCATCAGCGGCACCGGGTTGAAGAAGTGGATGCCCAGCATTCGGTCGGGCCGCCCGCTCGCGGCGGCCATGGCGATGATCGTCAGGCTCGAGGTGTTCGAAGCGAAGATCGCATCGGGCCGCGCGATCTGATCGAGCTGGGACCAGAGGCTGTTCTTGACCTCGAGATCCTCGACCACGGCCTCGATGAAAAGGTCGGAGTCCGCCAGCTCCTTCAGTTCCGTGACGAACCGAAGATTACCGAGCGTTTTATCGCGCTCCGCTTCGGTGACTTTGCCGCGCTCGATGCCCTTGGCAAGCGATTTCTCGATGGACTGCAGCGATTTGGCACACAGGGCATCGGAGACTTCGCGGACAATCGTCGGAAATCCTGCCGCAGCCGAGACCTGGGCGATACCGCTTCCCATCAGGCCTCCGCCAAGCACGCCGACCTTCGTGATATTCTTCATCGAGCGGCCAACCTCTCGAGCGATGACGCTCTAATCTATCCTTTCGGTAACCGCGCTCGCGAAGAGATCACACCCAGCAGCCCGCCGGGCCTTTCGAACTCGCCGTGCTCGAGCCGGTCGAGGATCTGCTCCAGCGCGAGCTGCACGCTGGAGAGAACACCGCGATGTGTCCGCGCGACCTTGTACGCCGCGAAGGTGCCGCCGGCAAACGGGAGCACGGCCGAGCCGGCGGCGATGAAGAGCGGAATGTGGGCGACGATGAGCCCGAGGCCGACGATTCCGCTCGCGGCGGCTCCCATCGCCGCCAGGAACCCGCCGATTCCAACACGTCGTGCTCTGCTGGCGTGAATGTCGGCGTCGAGTCTGACGACGACGCGGGTGGAATCGACGGGCATCACCGTCGCGGACACCTGGCCCGCATCCATCAAATAGTAGCCGCGGCCACTGACGTTGACGGTGCGTCTGAGCTTGCCGAAAAGTCCCCGCTGCGGCTCCCAGGTGATTCGGTCCGCGAAACGGCGTTGCACCTGAAGACACTCATCGCGCAGCATCCAGGCGTCGATCGTCGCGAGAACGTCGCGCGGAGTTCCGGGAACGGTCCTCGTAGCGGTCGCAAATCCGGCCCCCGAGATCTGCGCGACAATCCCGCGCTCCTCGGGGACGTTGATCCGCGTTCTTTCCTCGGCAAGCGCCTGGTTGATGGTCGACGGATTCAGCCCGACTTCGTTTCCGATGTCGAGGAGCTGACTCTCGCTGATCAGATCGCTGGAATCCGGAAGCGCGCTCGCGCCCTGAAGCTCCGCCGCCCGCGCGAGCACGCGCTCGAGCGCCTGACGATCCAACAGAGTCTGCCGGGCGGGAGCGGGCAGTGGAGGCTTCTCATCGGCCATGCAGAATTATATCTGCTTAAATCCCCCCGAGTACGACGTCCAGCTGCCGGATCA
>Ga0137388_10000366_pt1 | contig 24645 bp, 17 predicted proteins | sample 15con2h14AmetaG_FD_104644 | JGI IMG/M metagenome (GOLD analysis project Ga0137388, IMG submission 104644) | Vadose zone soil microbial communities from Angelo Coast Range Reserve, California, USA - 15con2h1.4A metaG | ecosystem: Environmental > Terrestrial > Soil > Vadose zone > Saprolite...
ATCTATTCCAAGTGGTTCAGCGAATACCACAAACTGCATCAGGATATTCAGATCAATTACCAACCGATTGGCAGCGGTGGAGGAATCCGACAGGTCACCGAAGGGACGGTGGATTTCGGGGCCAGCGACATGCCGATGACGGATACTCAGCTCCAGGAAGCCCGTGCCAAGCTGAAGACTCCAATCCTTAATATTCCTACGGTCCTGGGCGCGGTTGTGCCGGCCTATAACGTCCCCGGAGTAACGGGGGAGGTGAGATTTACCCCTGCGGCGCTAGCCGGAATTTTTCTGGGTTCGATCACGAACTGGAACGACAAGGCGATCGCCTCGGCCAACCCTGGAGCAAATTTTCCCAACCAGGAGATTATCGTTGTACATCGGTCCGATGGAAGCGGTACTTCGTTCATCTGGACGGATTACCTCTCCAAAGTCAGCTCGGAATGGAAGAACCAAGTAGGCAGCGGAACGTCGGTGAAGTGGCCCAAGGGACTCGGTGGCAAAGGTAACGAGGGAGTGGCCGGGTCGATTCGGCAGTTGCCGGGCTCGATCGGCTATGTTGAGTTGATCTATGCCGTACAGAACAACATCGCCTACGGCAGCGTGCAGAATGCCGCAGGGGTTTTCCTCAAGGCATCGCTGGAAAGTGTCACGGCAGCGGCGGGGTCGGCCCCCAAGATGCCGGCGGATTTCCGGGTTTCGATCACGAATGCACCTGGCAACGATTCTTATCCAATCTCGAGTTTTACCTGGCTGCTGATTCCGGCTCAGTCGAAGGATCCTGCGAAAGGCAAGATCCTGGCCGACTTCCTGAACTGGATGGTCGATGACGGCCAGAAAATGACCTCGGCCCTGACCTATGCGCCGCTGCCCGACACTGTTGCGCAGAAGGTGAAGGAAGCCATCAAACAGGTCAAGTAGTTCCTTTTTTGGGGTATGTGGGCGTCGCGGTAATCCCGCGACGCCTTTTTCGTTTGGACTATGACATGCCGTTGTTGAGGCGTTTGCACTGCCAGCCTCATGACCGATGTTCTATACTGAAAAGTTCATGATGTTGTCGCGGGAGACTGTGGAAGGCCGCGAGAAAACATCATTTGCTCCTGAAGCGCCCGGACGGCTCAATCATTACGAAACGAGCTCCCGTCAAAGATAAACCGCAGCACTAGCACCGTAGACCAGCACACACGCACTCGTCATGGCACGCACCTCACTCGACAGTCCTCAGTACTACTTCAACCGCGATATTTCCTGGCTTGCCTTCAATCGCCGCGTGCTCGAAGAGGGCGAGGACGAAGGCAATCCGCTGCTGGAAAGGCTGAAGTTTCTTTCGATCTCGGCCAGCAATCTCGACGAATTCTTCGAAGTCCGAGTCGCGGCCATGATGCAGCAGATTGAGGACGGCTATAACGAGAGTGGCCCGGACGGGCTTACTCTCGGAGAAAAGCGCGAGATCCTGGCCAAGCTTACGCACGAGTTTGTCAATGAACAGTATGACTGCTGGAATGCGCGCCTGCGGCCCGCGCTGGCGCAAAACGGGATCCGCGTGCTGGGCCTGCACGAACTGGAACCGGCGGCCCAGCGCTTCGTCGATCAATACTGCGAAAGAGAGCTGGACCCGCTGCTCACGCCTGTCACCGTAGACCCCGCGCATCCGTTTCCGCGGGTTATCAACAAGGCCCTTTGCCTCGGTTTTCTGCTCCGGCGGCGGCGTCGCTCCGCGTTGACCTACACGGGCGTGGTGGCCGTACCTCGGGCCTTGCCGCGACTTGTTCCTCTCCCCTCGGAGGGGACTGCCGACTTCATTTTTCTCGCGGATCTGGTGGCACAGCATGCTGTGCGCATGTATCACGGCTACGACATCGTCTCCTCTGCGCCCTTCCGCGTAACCCGCAACAGCAATCTTTACTTGCAGGAGGAAGAGGCGCGCAGCTTGTTGGAATCCGTCCGTGCGGAATTGCATAACCGGCGCAAGGGCGACGCGGTTCGCATGGAGATCGAGGCTGACGCCGATCCGGAGATCATCGACCGCCTGCGCACGGTGTTTGAGCTCGATCCCTGGCAGGTGTTTCCGGTCAACGGCCCGGTGAATCTGTCCAGGTTGTTCAATATTTATGAGCAAGTGCGGCGTCCTGATCTCAAGTACCGCACGTATGCACCGCGAGAGTTGCGCCTTACCTCCAAGTCGAAGGACTTATTCGAAGAGCTCCGGCGGCACGACATTCTTCTGCACCATCCGTACGATTCATACGATGCCGTAGTTTCGTTTATCGAGTCAGCGGCGGAAGACGACCGGGTGTTGTCGATCAAGCAGACCTTGTACCGCACCAGCGAGCACTCGTTGATTGTGCCGTCATTGATCGACGCCGCAACGCGCAAGGAAGTTACGGCGGTGATCGAACTGAAAGCGCGCTTCGATGAAGCTTCGAATATCCGCTGGGCACGCGACCTGGAGGATGCCGGAGTGCAGGTCTTCCACGGGCTGGTGGGTCTTAAGACCCATTGCAAGCTGTCTCTTCTTGTGAGGCGCGATCCCGACGGCGTGACTCGCAGCTATGCGCACATCGGCACCGGCAACTACAACGCTACAACCGCACGCATCTACACCGACCTTAGCTTGTTCACTGCCAATCCGGAAGTCACGCGCGCCGTCCACGATGTGTTCAGTTTCCTGACCGCTTACGCCGAGAATCCCAGCTACGAGCCGCTGCTAGTGGCACCACTCGATCTGGCGGAAAAGATTATCGCGCTGATCGATCGTGAAGCGGACCATGCGCGCCAGGGACTCCCGGCCCGCATTGTTGCCAAGATGAACGCGCTGCTCGACAAAAACGTGGTGCAAGCCTTGTACCGGGCATCGCAAGCAGGTGTGGAGATCGATTTGATCGTCCGTGGCATATGTGCCCTTCGCCCTGGTGTGCGCGGAGTCAGCGATCACATTCGGGTCCGTAGTATTGTGGGAAGATTTTTGGAGCACAGCCGCATCTACTACTTCGCCAATGGTGGCGACGAGCAAATCTACATTGGCAGCGCTGACTGGATGGCACGCAATCTGTACGAGCGCGTCGAGGTGCTCGTGCCTTTGCAGGATGAGTTGCTGCGCGAGCGGGCGCACCACGAAATTCTGGATGCTTATCTCGCCGACAATCGCAAGGCGCGTATTCTATTGCCGGACGGAAGTTACATCCGTGCGTGGCAACCCGTGCGGGGCAAGCGAAACCGCAAGGCGCCGGTAGGCGCGGCTGCTTTCAATGCCCAGGAATTTCTGATCCAGCTCGCGGAAGGGAAACAACCCGCTTTGTCTCCCGAGAATCTTCTTTCTGGAAAACGCAAGATTCTGGTGGGAAAGGAACGATAACCCGAAATGATCCTTTACTTCCTGCGCCACGCCAGTGCGGGGCAGCATTTGATGAATCCCAAGAAGGACGAGAAGCGCGCGCTCGACAAGGAAGGCATCGAGCAATGCGGCTACGTGGGACGGGCCCTGGTCGCGCTCGAAGTGCAGGTGGATGCAATTGTCTCGAGCCCGCTGAAACGTGCTACCCAGACGGCTTCACTGGTCGGTAATGAACTCGGCTACGAAGGGAAGGTACAAATTGATGCCGGACTCCGTCCCGAAGCGAGCTTTGCGGATTTTCGCAAGCTGCTGGAGAAGTATGCACGGCAGGAAGCGATCATGGTCGTAGGACACAATCCCAACCTGAGCCAGTTCCTCGGAACCGTCGTCAGCGATTCGGGTTGCGAGGCCTCGATAGACCTGAAGAAAGGGGCTGTGGCCAAGCTGGAAATGCGGCGCAGTTCCGGGACGCTGCAGTGGTGTTTGACTCCGAAACTCGTGCGCGCCCTCTACGATACCGCGGTGGAAAGCTCGCGCCCAAAAACTTCACGGAAGTAGGCGCAGTCCTTTTCGATTGCCCACAGTTCCAGGTCCACTCCCATGCGCCGGCGGGGAACCAGCGTTAATCGAACATCAGCCGCGCGCAATGCCACCCGCACTTTCTGCACGGCGCGGCTGCGGCCCAGATTGAGGGAGCGCGCGAGGCGCAAGATCAGGATTGCTTTCTGCACGCTGGCTCGTTCTGCGGGATCGAGGGCCTTCATCGGTCCGTCTTCGATTGTGGGGCGTGACTTTCCCAGGTAGCGCGCAATCGCCGCGATGATGCGCCGCTGCTGCGGGGTGTAACCGAGAATCTCGGAGTTCGAGATGATGTAGTGGGTATGCCGGTGACGGCCGGTGCGGTTCACGTAATCCCCAACTTCGTAGAGCATGGCCGCTGCTGAGATCCATTCCCGGTATTCTGGAGGCAGCCGGTGCACGCGGCGTAGGGCGGTGAACAGGAACACGGCCGCGTCGCGAACATCCAGCGCATGTTTGCGGTCGACGCGATAATGGGTCACCGCCCTGGTGATCGACTCCCAGCGTTCCGACTCGATTCGGCGGCCAGATCGCGTGCTGTGATCGTATTCTGCGGCCATCTGCGCCAGGATGCCGTCGCGTAGCCCGAGAGGGGAGAAGCGGAAGCCCTTTAACCGGCAGCGGTCCATGAGTTCGTAATACACCATGGCGCCGGCCACAATGATTTCGGCACGCCTCGGCCCGATGCCTTCGATTTTGCGGCGTTCGGCGACGGGAAGGCGCGCCAGTCGCTTGGCGATGCGGCTCATCTCGGCGCGCGAAACTGCAGGCCTTCCGCGGCTGGAGCTGTCCTTTCGGAGATGAGTAGCCGTGGCGGCAAGCGCCGCAGCAGTTCCCGAGGTGGCGATGACGTTCTTGACCCGGGCGGCCACGATACGCGAGGTGATGCGCCCGACTTCTCGCGCGATGAACCCACTCAGCCGTTTCAGTTCGCCCTTTCGCGGTGGATCGTGGCCGAGAAACTCGTCGGTGAGGCGGACCGCTCCGAGCGGCAAGCTGACCGTATCGCGAATTTGGCCACTCCGGGAGACGGTGAGCTCACAGCTGCCCCCACCGAGATCGATCATCAGCGTGGGCGAACTGTCGACGCGCCCGCTGGACACCAGACCCAGGTGGATCAGACGGGCTTCTTCCAAACCGGAGATGATCTCAACCCGCCAACCGGTTGCCGAGCGCACCCATTCGAGGAAGGCTTGCGAGTTGCGGGCATCGCGCAGGGCGCTGGTGGCGACGACGCGTACCGTGTCGGTCGCTACCTGCTGCGTAGCGCGGTGGAAGCGTCGCAAGACCTTGACGGTTTCCGCCATCGATTCCGGGGTAAGAAAGCCGGAACGAAAGACCCCTTCTCCAAGGCGAGTGACCTCGCGGTCTTCGTGGATAGAACGAAGCCGATGCCCCTGCAGGCGCGCAATCTTCAATCGAACAGAGTTGGAGCCGATGTCGACCGCGGCAAAGGTGGGCATGTCGAAGCCTCACAGTTTACATGGCAGGATGGCGGATGGTCATGACTTTTCGGGACTACGACTCTTAGGAACTACGCCGCGGAAGTCGCGCGCAGGGAAGCCGGGGAAGGTTTCACATTGCGCTTCTGGTGGCCGGGTTCTTGTGCGACACCTGGGGAACCTGGTGCGGGTTTAGCCGAACCGGACGTCGCGAGCACCGCTACCGCCCGACGCGATTTCGATCCGGTTACGTTGCGGAGCACGGCCAGCAGGGAAGAGTGCGGCAGTTCTCCCAGTTGACTGGCCGCGTTCTGAGTCAGCATCAGCCAGTCATGCCAGTCGCCAAGTGCATCCTGCACTCGCCGGAGCTGCACGATGAATCGATCGGTTTCAGGAGATTTGGCAGCGAACTCTGCGGTGTAGCGCGCACGCTTGGTCAGGATGCGGTACTGGTGCAGCAATTCCTCAGAGGGAGAGCCCTGCGGACGCGGCGCCCGTTCCAGCATCTGTTTCGCCGTTGCCAGTGGATCGCGGACTGAATCGAGGTTGAATTCTTTGCTGGCTCGCTGCAGCCGTTTACGAATCTCGCGGACCGTCTCCTTGTCCAGCACCTTCCGCAACTTCTTGTCATGCTCGGCACGAAGTTCGATCAGGCTCTGCATGAGTAGCGTCTTGCGACGCGGTTCCTGCGGAGTCTTAAGGCTGCGTAGTGCGGCCAGCTGAACGTCCAGATCCCGTACTTTTCCCGCACGCTTGCGAATCCTGGTTAACATCTTCAGTAGCTTTTTGTGATTGCGGTCTCGTTGAGGGAGTAAATCTTCGAGCAGGGTCTGCAGGCGCCGGGTCCCGGTGCGGAAGCTGTGAACACTCTCGGGTTGGCGCTCCGATGAGAGCCTTACCAACTCCCGTTCGAGCTTCGTGAAAACGAAGCGTGTCCGCTCTGGCGTAATCGGCATAACAGAATGGGATATCGGGGAACGAACGATACAGGCTTACTCAGCAAAACGCAACCGGCAAACAGTTCCAGCGCTGATGTGACTGCGATTCCTGGAAAAAGCAAGGCCATTTTAACACTTTTGTAACAACTGTCTGGTACGGTGAGAGCGAATGGCCAATCGCGCATTTCGCCGGCCTGATATGCTGCGTCCGCAAGCTGTTGCACAAACGAAGGTTACAGCCGCACCGGTCGCGCGGACTACGCCCCTTCTGGACGCTACCGGGGGAGAATTCCTGGATCGCATCTTCAGGTTTGCCATGCTGGCCTGTGGCTTGGCCGTACTCGGCGTGCTGGCGCTGATCGTCTACGAACTGGTTCTGCGCTCGGCACTCTCATGGCATGCATTTGGCTTTAAATTCTTTGTCCGCCGGGATTGGGATCCGGTTAACGAGCAGTTTGGTGCCTTGCCCTTTGTCTACGGAACGCTGGTCTCATCGCTCCTTGCCCTGATCATTGCCGTTCCGCTGGCAGTGGGCGTCGCGGTCTTCACTACGGAGATGTGCCCGCGGGTCCTGCGCGGTCCTCTTTCGTTCTTCGTAGAGTTGCTGGCCGCGATTCCCAGCGTGATTTACGGCCTGTGGGCAATCTTCGTTCTCGTGCCGATTTTGACGCGTTACGTAGATCCAGTCCTCAGTAAAACCCTGGGTTGGACGGGTCTGTTTGCGGGACCATCGTTCGGCTACTCCATGTTCGCCGCCGGCATAATCCTGGCAATCATGATCATCCCGATTATTTCCTCCATTGCGCGCGAAGTACTGATGGTGGTACCGCAGCATCAACGCGAGGCCGCACTGGCATTGGGCGCAACGCGCTGGGAAATGATCCGGATTGGCGTCCTTCGGAACGCGCGCGCGGGGATCATGGGCGCGATCATCCTTGGCCTCGGGCGTGCTTTGGGCGAGACCATGGCAGTCACGATGGTGATCGGAAATCGCCCGGAGATTGCGAAATCCCTGCTGGCTCCCGGCTACACTATGGCCAGCGTGCTGGCCAATGAATTTAGCGAGGCGACCGGAAATGTCTATCTTTCGGCACTGATCGAAATCGGCCTTGCCTTGTTTCTTGTTACGATCGTTGTGAATGCGCTGGCGCGATTGCTGGTTTGGACCGTCACCCGAGGCCAGCCTGCGAGGGCCCGTGCCTAAGACTCCGAATGTCGCCGGACAGTATTCCGTTCCGCCCATCAGTTGGGGGCGAAGGATCACAGATCACGTCATGACGGGCGTCGCGGTGTTTACCGTTCTCCTGGTGCTACTGCCGCTGGTCGCAATCTTCGGCTATCTCGTCTATCGAGGCGTAGGATCCATCAACTGGGCTTTCCTGACGCAAACTCCAAAACCGGTGGGAGAACCTGGCGGGGGGATGGCGAATGCGATTGTGGGGTCTGCATTCATCCTTGGCATTGCCAGCCTTCTTGGGGTGCCGATCGGAGTGGGTGCGGGGATCTACCTTGCGGAGTTCGGTCGCCACCGGTTTGGTGATGTGATTCGTTTTACGGCGGACGTATTGAATGGCGTTCCTTCGATCGTGATCGGCATTGTGGCGTACTCGATCGTCGTTTTGTACCAGAGGCACTTCTCGGCGTTGGCCGGCGGAGTCGCGCTGGCGATCATGATGGTCCCCACCATTACTCGCACCACGGAAGAGATGCTCCTGCTTGTTCCGCAGGCCTTGCGCGAGGCCTCGTACGGTCTCGGTATTCCACGCTGGCGCACTACGCTTTCCATCACGCTGCGGACCGCGCTCTCGGGCGTGATCACAGGAATCATGCTGGCTTTCGCACGAGTTGCCGGCGAGACTGCACCGCTGTTGTTCACGGCGTTCGGCAATCAATATTGGAATTTGCGCGCGAACCAGCCCACGGCGGCTTTGCCCCTGCAGATTTATGTTTACGCCAATTCGCCCTACGACGACTGGCACCGCCAGGCATGGGCGGGATCGTTCGTGCTCATCGTTCTGATTGTCACCGCGGTCGCGGCCGTCCGATTTGCCGTGCGCCGCGGAACCTTTGGGGCAGCCTGATTTATGGGTGTCGGAATCCAAGTCGAAAGCTTGAATGCCTGGTATGGCAAGACCCAGGCGTTGTTCGAGATCAACCTGAACGTCGCAGCCAATCACGCGACCGCTCTCATCGGACCCTCGGGATGCGGCAAGTCGACCTTCATCCGCTGCCTGAACCGCATGCATGAAACCATTCCCGACACCCGGGTAACGGGCCATGTTCGCATCGGCGATGTCGATGCCTACAACGGCACTTCTGCGACCCAGATCCGCCGGCGTGTGGGTATGGTGTTTCAAAAGGCTAATCCATTCCCCTCGATGTCGATTTATGACAACGTAGCTTCCGGGTTAAAACTGAACGGTTTCCGCGACCGGCGAAAGCTGAATGAGATCGTGGAGCGCTCCCTCGATTCGGCGGCGCTGTGGGATGAGGTGAAGGATTATATCCACAAGAAGTCCGGAGCCAGCCTATCGGGCGGGCAGCAGCAGCGCCTCTGTATCGCTCGCGCCCTCGCCGTTGAACCCGAGGTTTTGTTGATGGACGAGCCGTGCTCGGCGCTCGATCCCATCTCCACCGGCAAAATTGAAGAGTTGATCTTTCAACTCAAAGAGCGGTATACCATCGTAATTGTGACGCACAACATGCAGCAGGCCGCGCGCGTCGCGGAGTTTACCGGCTTCTTCCTGCTGGGCAAGATGATCGAGTTCGACAAGACCGAAAAGATCTTTACCAAGCCGTCTGACAAGAAGACGGAAGACTACATCACAGGCAGGTTCGGATAATGCGCACGCGTTTTCAGCAAGGGCTCGACGATCTGCGGCAGAAGTTGCTTCGCATGGGCGGATTGGCGGAGCAGGCGGTGGACCGCGCGCGTCAGGCATACGTGGAGCGGGATCTCACGCGCTGCCAGATGGTGCTCGAAGGCGAGAGCCTGATCAACACCGCGGAGCGCGAGATCGACGAGGCAGCCTTCGACCTGCTCGCGATGCAGCAGCCCATGGCGGTGGATCTCCGCTTCATTCTCGCGGTGACTAAGATCAACTCCGATCTCGAACGCGTGGGAGATCAGGCGGTGAATATCGCCGAGCGTGTGATGGACATGGTGGAGCTTCCCGCTGCCGATTTACCGGTGGATATTGCACGGATGGGTTCTGCGGTAAGTGCCATGGTTCGCAGGGCTCTAGAGTCATTCATTGAAGGAAAAGTTGAACTTGCTCAAGCGGTGCTCGAAATGGACAGCGTGATCGACCGCATGCGCGACGACGCCTTCATCCAGCTGGTGAAAACGATGAATGCGAGGCCCGAGGCTGTCCGCCAAGCGCTGGACGCCTTGCTGGTCGCGCGCAATCTGGAGCGCGTCGCCGACCACGCGACAAACATTGCGGAGGACGTAATCTTCTGGGTGCAGGGAGCGGATGTCCGCCACAACGTGCAGACCGAAGGCCACGAGACGCCAGAGTCATCATCCAAGTCCACTCACATATAGGCGCGTGCCGGCGCTGTCCTGCGGGGGTGCCTGCTCGCTTTTGACCCTCAACCGATGATTGCAGTACGCTCGTCACCTCTTCTATTTCTTCAGTCTCATCGGAGGCTTCGTGATTCGGCGTGCCCGTTGTGTCGTTGTCCTCATCGTCTTCCCCTGGTTAGCCAGCGCGATACTTGTCTCTGCGCAGGAAACCCCAAAAACGGATCGGCCGACGGTCGCGCTGCCTACAAGCAAGCAGTTGAGTGTCCCTGTGCCTGGACGGGTTGGAAGCACAAACAGTTTTCCGGCAAACATTGTGCTAAGTCCGGATGGCCGCTATGCCGCGCTGCTGAACGATGGCTATGGCACCCAAGAGACGCTGGCCCACCAATCCATCGCGACTCTCGATCTGCAGAACAATCACATCGCTGATTTTCCCGAAACCCGCCTCGGTGACGAGGCACACCAGAGCTACTTCCTGGGCATGGCTTTCAGTTCGGACGGAAAACATCTCTACGCCTCGGTCGGGTCTGTGAGCGATCCTACTGGGGAGAAGCCCGGCGACATGGGGAACGGAATTGCGGTCTATAAGTTTTCTCAGGGGAAGGTTACGCCCGAGCGATTCATCCCGATTGCGCCGCAACCGCTGGCGCCGGGAAAGAGAGTTGCGGTGGGCTTGTTCAAGACTCCACCGCACACGGCTATTCCGTATCCGGCGGGCATCGCGCTGGTCTCAACCAACGGGAAAGATCGCCTTCTCATCGCCAACAATTTGTCGGACAATGTCGTGCTGCTGGATCCCGCCACGGGCAGGGTGCTACAGAGCTTCGATCTCAGCGCCAGCGATCTGGTGCCCTCGTCGTTTCCGTATACGGTGGTCGCCACGCGGGATGGCAAGCGCGCATGGTGCAGCTTATGGAATGCATCCCAGGTGGCGGAGCTCGACCTCACCAATGGTAAGGTCGTACGCTGGATCAAGCTGAAGGAACCTGAGGATTCAATCGCTCCCGGTTCGCATCCCACGGCAATGCTGCTGAGTCCGGATGAGAAGCTGCTATACGTGGCGTTGTCGAATGCAGACGCCGTGGCAGCGGTCTTCGTCGCCAACGGCACGCCGTTGGGTAATCTCTCGACAAACCCTTCAGCGCAGAAGTACTCGGGCAGCTATCCCACGGCCCTCGCTCAATCCACCGACGGGAAACTCCTGTTCGTGGCTGATTCTTCTCTCGATGCCGTCGCGGTCTTCGACACCGCACCTCTCGCTACTAACAGCGGAGCGGGCAAAGACGTCCAATCCGCCTCAGGCTTCATTCCCACCGACTGGTACCCCAGCGCGCTCGCGGTTCACGGCGACGATCTCTTGATCGCAACTGCCAAGGGGGAAGGCGCCGGTCCTAACAAAACGATGGGGAAAACGGGGTACGAGACCAAGCACCACGACCATCCCTACATTCCCACGCTGCTGAGAGGATCGATCGCCAGGCTGACTATTCCCTCGACACTGGGCAGGCTCGACGAACTTACTGGGGTAGTGGAGCAGGACAATCTTCTGCACAGCGATCCGGGAACGATTCAGTTTGCCAACAGCAGCAATCCCATCAAACACGTGATCTACGTCATCAAGGAAAACCGCACCTACGACCAGATACTCGGCGACCTCGAAGTGGGTGACGGAGACCCCGCGTTGAACATGTATGGTGCCGACATCACTCCTAACGAGCACAAGCTCGCGCTGCAGTTTGGCGTGCTCGATAATTTTTATGACAGCGGCGAAGTCTCCGGCGATGGCCATCTCTGGTCCACGGCGGCGATCACGACCGATTACAACGAGAAAACCTGGCAGATCGCTTATCGCGGCAAGGAGCGCACGTACGACTTCCAGGGTACGGTCGCCGATGAATATCCGCTCGACCAGAAGCAGGCCGACATTGACGATCCCTCAACCGGTTTCCTTTGGGACAACGTGGCCAAGCATAGCCTGACGTATCGCATTTACGGCGAATTCGTGACCGCCCTGTGGTGTAACAAAAGCCGCCGGGCTTCGACGCCGAAGCAGGGAACTCCCTCCCCGCTCGAAGTGCCGTGCCCGCGAACCGAAGTTCGACGCGGCGATCCGCTGCCGCCGAACGTCGGGGACCCACACGGAGGGCCCAGTCCCTGGCCGTGGCCTGTGCCGCTGATGAAGCAGATGAAGCCGACCAAGGCGGTGCTGCGGGATCATTACGACCCGCTCTATCCCGATTTCAATACCGACTACCCGGACCAGTTGCGAGCTGACGAGTTCTTAAATGAATTTGGAGCGTATGTGCGTGCCCGCGAGGCAAAGGAAGGGCCGGAGTTCCAATTGCCTGCGTTCGTCCTGCTGTACCTTCCGGATGATCACACTGGAGGCACGCGGCCTGACCTTCCGCGACCGGCAGCCTCGATCGCTGACAATGACCTTGCGCTCGGCCGCGTGGTCGATGCGGTTTCGCACAGTCCGTACTGGGACGACACCGCCATCTTCGTGGTGGAGGATGACGCGCAAGACGGCGCAGACCACGTGGATGCGCACCGCTCGATCGCGTTTGTCATCAGCAAATATTCTCCCGGGTCGGCGGCTCAGCCGCATGTGGAGCATCACTTCTACACCACGGTGAACATGGTTCATACGATCGAGATGCTGCTCGAACTTCCTGCCATGAACCAGAATGATGCATACGCCCCAGTCATGGCACCGCTGTTTGGCGGTGCCGGCGACCAACCTGCCTTCAAGGCCGACTATCGGAATCGGAACAACGGTCTTATCTACGAGACCAACAAGCACGCCGCGCCAGGCTCGCAAATATCGTTGCAGATGGATTTTTCCCGGCCTGATGCCGCGGGAGCGAAGCGGTTGAATGAAATCCTGTGGCGCGAGCAGAAGGGTGCAACGCCGATGCCGGCAGCGCGGCACACGGTGTTTTCGTCCGAGGGCGATTGACCGTTACCGAAGAACGGCCCCGGCCCGTTCGCCACCCGGCACAATTGCGCTATTTCAAATTCACGGATTCCTTGAGCGGCAACTCCTGCGAGGAGCCGCCGACAAGGAACGTGTAGTCTCCGGGAACTAACTGCCAGGCGTTCCGATCCACGTTGAAGATCGAAAGATATTTCGGATCAACCTCAACCGATACTTCCTTACTCTCACCGGCGTTGAGCTTGACCTTGCTCCAGCCCACAAGCCGTTTCGGCGGCTCGCCTGTACTCGACGGCAAAGCCGCATACACTTCGGCGATCTCCGCGCCAGCGCGGGTGCCGGTATTCGTTACGGTGAAGCTCAGCCGCACACTCTTTCCCGGCGTCACCTTGAGATTGGAATAGGAATATGACGTGTAAGAAAGTCCATAGCCGAATGGAAACAGAACCTGCTTGTGCTCGGCGTCGTACCACTTGTAACCAACCTTCAAGCCTTCGTCGTATGTGACCTGAAATGCTTTCAGGCCGCGAAGAATCTGTTCCCACCAATCCGGATCACCAGGAGTGGGCTGCGATTCTTTAGGAGGTTTTACGATCTTCGGGTGCGGCAGGTCGCTCTCACTCCTGGGAAAAGTGAGCGGAAGTTTTCCGCTGGGATTCACTTCGCCGAAGAGAACATTCGCGACCGCCTCGGCACCGCGGCTTCCCCCGTACCAGGCTTCCAGAATCCCGCTGACTCGATCGACCCACGGCATGGTCACAGGACCGCCAGTCTCGAGGACGACTACTGTATGCGGATTCGCAGCGGCGACCGCTGCGATCAGTTCGTCCTGACGCTCGGGAAGTGAAAGGCTGTCGAGATCCATATCCTCGCTCTCCCACTGATACGCAAACACGAGAGCGACATCCGCCGTTTTTGCCAGCGCAGCGGCAGCGGAGGAATCGCTGCCAGCGTTGTACTGGACACGCGCTCCCGGCGTCTTGGCTTGTACGGCCTTCAACGGGGAAGTGGGGAACCAGATATGCTCCTGCCAGTGGGTCTGACCCTTTCCCGGCGGCATGATCGCATTGCCATTCGGGGGATCCACCTGCGCCGAGCCGCCGCCTGAAATCATTCCCACATCAGCGTGCGGACCGATCACTGCGATCGTGTGCACTTTGGAGGCATCGAGAGGAAGCTGCCCATGCTCATTCTTGAGCAGAACGATGCTCTGTTCCTCAATCTTCTGGGCAACTTCGAGCCCTCCCGCCGCGTCAACCACACTTTTCTGCGGAGGATCATCGATGACGCCTGTGGCGAACATCGAGCGCAAGATACGGTGAACGTGGTCGTCAATCTCCGCCATGGGCACTTGGCCCGCCTTCACAGCATTCTTCAGCGTGTCGCCATAGAAGAACTCACCAGGTTCCTCGTGATCGAGGCCCGCTGCCGAGGCCTTGGCGGCGCTGTGGGTTGCGCCCCAGTCAGACAGGACAAAGCCCTTGAAGTTCCAGTCTTTCTTCAGGACGTCCGTCAACAGATATTTGTTCTCGCAAGCATAGTCGCCGTTCACCCGGTTGTAGGAACACATCACGGCAGCCGCATCCGACACTTGCAAACCGATTTCGAAGGCGAGCAGATCGCTCTCTCGCATCGATCGCCTGTCGATGTTGACGTTGACCGCATTGCGTCCGCTTTCCTGATCATTCAGCGCGTAGTGTTTGATGTCGCCGATGACGTGCTGGGCCTGCTCGCCCTTCATGACCGATCCCACCAACGTGCCGGCAAGCACCGGGTCTTCCCCCATGTATTCGAAAGTGCGTCCATCGCGGGGCTCGCGGGTCAGATTCACGCCGCCACCCAGCGTCATGTTGTATCCCTGGGCACGCAGTTCACGAGCGATGAGAGCCCCATACTCGTACGCGGCGGCGGTATCCCAGCTCGCGGCCGCGCCCAGGTCAGAGGGCAAGGCCGTGGAATAGCGACCATTCTCTCCGCTGCTTCTGACGCCGTACGCGGCATCCGACATTTGAATGCCGGAAATGCCGAGCCGCGGAATCGCGACCACATAGCCCGCACCGCCGTTAGAGTCCACGGCGAGCGGGCTTAGGGGACCAAGTCCGCGCATGCCGGTGCCATGGAGCAGAGAGATTTTCTCGTCCAGGGTCATTTCCTTCACAACCATGGAGGCACGCTCGTCGGGCGAAAGGCGCGGGTTCGACCAGGGATGAGTGGCTGGCTTGTCTTGTGCTATGAGCTGAGTGAGAGGCAGCGCTGGGACAGCAATGATTGCGAGAGTCAGAATAAACAAGCGCGTTCGCGAGAGCAGGGGCATTTTGTTTTCTCGAATGAGAGTCGCTACCAAATCGTTAATGTTACAGCTTTTTGATACATTTCGTCTGCATACTACCAGCAATGTCAACTCTCATCCGGCGGATCAGCGGTCCTGAAGCTAGTGTGTCTCCCGCGGCACGACGCCTCCAGCCGAGACAGAATCGCTAATCGGCTTGGCGTTTACCAAGGAACTCTGTCTGTCGACTTGGCCGCGGTCCGGCCCGCGCTTTACACTAAATATGTGAAGATCGCCCTGGGCCAGATCAATCCCACCGTCGGGGATTTCGCGGGGAACGCAGCCAAGATCATCGAATTTTCGCAGCGCGCGAAAGCTGCCGGTGCAGGACTGGTGTTATTCCCCGAGCTTTCCGTGTGCGGTTATCCGCCGCGCGATCTGGTGGAGCGCCCATCCTTTGTCGCGCGGAACCGTGAAAGCGTCGAGCGAATTGCCGGCGAGACGAGCGGCATCGCCGTGATCTGCGGCCTGGTTACTCCGGCTGAATCTGACACCGGCAAATCCGTTATGAACTCGGCCGCGTTATTGATGGATGGCCGCCTGGTCTTCTTGCAGTCCAAGATGCTCTTGCCCACTTACGACGTCTTCGACGAGATGCGCAATTTCGCGCCGGCCAAGAGTCAGGAATTGTTCAATCTCTGCGGCAACCGCATGGCGCTGACCATTTGCGAGGACGCCTGGAACGACAAGCTGTTCTGGCCCAAGCGCCTGTACCCGCTTGATCCGGTCGAAAGCTTGATCCGCGCAGGGGGCAACTTTGTGCTGAACATTTCCGCTTCGCCCTTCTGGATTGGGAAGCGTGAACTTCGCCGCGACATGCTGGCCAGCATCGCCCGCCAGCACAAGGTGCAGGTGGTAATGGTGAATCAGGTCGGCGGAAACGACAGCCTGCTCTTCGATGGCTCCAGCCTGGTGCTGAACCCGGAAGGTCAAGTCATCGCCCAGGGGCGATCCTTCGAAGAGGATCTCATTTATTTTGATTCCAAAACTCTCACCGGCGACTTGCACGAGCAAATCCCAGGCAATGACGCTAGTGTGTATGGCGCGTTGGTATTGGGGACGCGCGACTACATGCACAAGTGTGGATTCAAGAAAGCAATCATCGGCCTGAGCGGGGGCATCGACTCAGCTCTCACCGCCGTCATCGCGGCGGATGCGGTGGGGCCAGAGAATGTCATCGGCGTTGGTATGCCGGGACCGTACTCGTCCCAAGGTTCGATCGACGACGCGCGGGCGTTGGCCGGGAATCTTGACATCCGTTTTGAGTTGCTTTCTATCAGTCAGGTCTATGAGGCATACCGTCAAACGCTGCAAGGTGTGTTCAAAGGCTGCGAGGAAGATGTCACCGAAGAGAACATTCAATCGCGCGCTCGCGGCACGTTGTTGATGGCGCTTTCCAACAAGTTTGGAGCCATCGTGCTTTCCACCGGCAACAAGAGCGAACTGGGCGTGGGCTACTGTACACTTTATGGAGACATGGTGGGCGGACTGGCCGTCATCTCCGACGTTCCAAAAACACTGGTTTATCGTCTGAGTGAATACGCGAATTCGCGCCGCTCCGTGATTCCGCAAGTGAGCCTGGAGAAGCCGCCCTCTGCTGAATTGCGTCCCGACCAGAAAGACAGCGACAGTCTGCCGCCTTACGAAATTCTCGATACCATACTCGAAGATTACGTTGAGGATTTACATTCGGCGGAGCAGATCGCGGCCGACCGAGGCTTTGATCTTGAACTCGTGCGGAGAGTGATCCGCATGGTCGACCGCGCGGAGTACAAACGGCAGCAGGCGGCTCCCGGCATCAAGATCTCGCCGAAGGCATTCGGCTACGGGCGACGCTTTCCGATCGCCGCCAAATACGAAGTTTGAAGTACGCTGACAGCCTGACTTATTTCACCGAAGACGTCTGATTCTGAAAGGAAAACATGCGCAGTTCTCTCAATTACGTCTTAATCATCCTCCTCACCGCGCTGTCCGTGGCCCAGACTGCAACCCCGCCTACTGCCACGAAGACTGCCCCAACGCCGCAAGTGCAGGTAGCCGCCAAGCCGCCGGCCAAATCTGCGACCACAGTTTCGACTCCGAATCTTCCCTCGGAAGCGACCGTCGATTCCTTCCTCCAACAGAGCTTTGGCTACCAAAAGGACTTGACCTGGAAGATCGCCAGCATCAAGCCTGCACCGGTGCCGGGGCTTGCGGAGGTCAACGTCGTGCTGGCCAGCCCGCAAGGTCAGCAATCAAGCCGTTTCTACGTTACTCCCGATGGGAACCACGCGGTCGTCGGTGACATTATCCCGTTCGGCGCCAAACCCTATGACCCGGCAAAGAAGACTCTGGAGAAGGGAATCAGCGGGCCTGAGCGTGGACCTAAAGAAGCGCAAGTTACAATCGTCGAATTCGGAGACCTGCAGTGTCCCGCATGTAAGGCTGCGCAACCCGCCATCGAGGGTCTGGTTGCCGCCGAACCAAATGCGCGCTTCGTGTTCCAGAATTTCCCGCTGGAGGTGCACAATTGGGCAACAAAGGGTGCGGCCTACGCCGATTGCGTGGGTCGCGCTTCGAACGACGCTTTCTGGAAATTCGTGGCTAAAACTTACGAGACACAAGCGGACATCACTGCTGACAACGCCGACGAGAAGCTCACCGCAATTGCCGACGGAGCTGGCGTGAAGGGTGCCGACATCGCTGTCTGTGCCACCAAACCTGAGACCAAGGCGCGCGTCGACGCTTCCATCGCGCTGGGGAAATCAGTGGACGTAACCGGCACGCCCTCAATCTTCATCAACGGTCGCAAGATCGGGAATGTCAGCCAGGTTCCAGCGGACGTGCTGAAGGGATTGGTGGAGTTTGCCGCCAAAGAGGGCAAATAGCGGGCTTCGGGCTTCAGGCTTCGGCTGGTGCGCGAAAGGTCTACATCTTCGAAATGAGTTCAAGCTTGGAAATGAGCTGAAGCCCGAATGCCGACGCCCAATGCCCGCCCCGTGCTAATTCGTGCTGATCCAAATCTCTGGCGTCGCCCTTACCGTGTTCGCGACCACGTGGGGTGTGATGACGATCATGAGTTCGTCGTCGTTTTCCTGGGGCGTGTTGTTGGTCATGGCTTGATTGAGGCCGGGGATGAACCCAAGCCCCGGAATGCCGCTCAACGAGCGCTGTTCGGTTCGCGATAGTTGTCCCGCGACAACGGCAGGCTCCCCGTCCCGCAGATTGATACTTCCCTTGTATTCACGATTGGAGATTACGGGGACGCCATCGTTGCTTTGTCCCGTGAGGGAGCGCACTTGAAGTTCCAGCTGCATGCTCACGTCGCCATTGCCGTGAATCGCCGGCTTCACCTTGATGCTGAGCCCCAAATCTTCGTAGCTTACCGATGGGAAGGGCGCAATATAGCTCTGATTTCCTAACACCTTCGAGATTTGCGGCGAATTGTAGATCGGGGCATAGCTGGCGTTGAGAATGGGGTACCGCGAGCCTAGGTGGAAGGTCGCGTCGTTGCCCTGGCTGGCACGCATCGTGACATCGTCTAGGTTCCGCACCCAGGATTCGTTGACCGAAAGTGCGGCGGACAGGTGATCGAGGCTCAGGCCCATAAATGTGAGGCCGCCGCCGAAAGTTGCCAGCGGCTGGCTGAAGATGGAGTTCTGCTGCCCTCCCAGTTGTGCCAGCAGCCCCGACAGCGCCGAACTGCCGGCTTGGTTGATGCCGCCTGATGCGATCAGCTGGTTGATGAGGTCCTGGATATTCTGTCCGCCCAGGGCGAGCAGCGCGGCCGCCGGAATGTTGAACATGGTGAACGTATTTGGAATGTGAACGCCGATGTTACGCGCCAGCTGATGATCGATCTGATAAACGCGGACGGTAAGCATCACCTGAGGGCGTTCGCCCTTGAGCTGGTCCATCAGCTTCGTGCAGGCTTCGATAATGGGCTGAGGACCGCGCACTTCGACCGTACCGGCAGTTTGTCCTGGACTGACGAAGCGCAGGTCAAACATGTTCCGCATCGTCGTAATCACGTCCGTCGCCTCCTGCGGTGTTGAGTGCGCCGGAAGAATGAAGGTCCGCAGCGACATGCGATCGAACTGCCTATGATTTTCCAGCGTGTCCGCTGCCAGCAGAAGCTGGTGGGCATCTAGGGCGATCCACATCGTTTTGCTGACCCGGCAGGCCAGTCCCAAAGCAGTGAAAAAATCGACATCGTCCACGGCGAAGCGAACCTGCCGCGTGACGACCGAATCGTCAAACTGCGCCGTCACGCCATAGGCGGAAGCCAGCTCGGCAAACAAGCCTCGCACGTCCCCACGATAGTGAAACGTTGCCCGCTGGTCGTTCGGCTGCAGGTGGATCTCGCCGGCATCCGCGAACCATGCCCGCAGGCTTGCAACCTCGGCAGGGGCGGATTCGCGTGAAGCATCCTGCAGCCGCTGGCGGGCAAACTCGTTTTCTGGGTCAAGTTCCAGAGCTGCGCGAAATTGAGGTGCGGCCAGCTCAAGATTGCTGGCTGACAAAAGCGCATTTCCACGTTGGATGTGATCGAAGACGAGTTGCGACTTGACCATCTCGCGTGCCGTCAGAAATTGCGGATCCTGCGGCGCCAGGCGTGCTGCCTTGTCAAATTGCGCAAAGGCTTCTTCGAAGCGCTTGCGTTCCTGCAACTTCAGACCGCGCGCGTATGCATCGCGGGCTTCTTTGAGATCTTTCTTCGTCGCTACGCAATTGATTCCGCCGGGCACACCGTTTCCGCAGGTAACGGGAGCGGCGGTCGACTGCGCCTCATCTCCCGCGGACGCATTGGCGACCGCCACGGACAACAGTGCCACCGTTAAAATGAGTAACGCCCGTCGCATCTGCTTGATTCTACCGTGCCAACTTAACTTTTCCGAGACGCCATTGGGCCGTCGTACCTTCGGTTGCAACGTTCTCAGACGATCCAGGCTGCCAGGGATAATGTGAGGTTGGGCGTACTCTGCAGAACGGAAGCTTGCCGCTTTCTTGCATCAGAAGCTTGGCTAGAGACGGCCTCATCGTCGAAGGGCAACCCTCAGCTCAGCATCAGCCGTTCAATCTGTCGCGCCTTGCCAGTTTTCTCATCGCAGTCGATCACGACCGCGCACAGCCGCGGATCTCCCGTGGCAGGCTCAAAGCGAACCGGCATCCCGTTGAGGAACTTGTTCACGACCAGCTCTTTCTTGACCCCGATCACTCCATCGTAGGGTCCGGTCATGCCGACGTCTGTAATGTAAGCCGTGCCCTGCGGCAGAACGCGTTCGTCCGCCGTCGGCACATGCGTGTGCGTGCCAATCACCGCCGTGACGCGGCCATCGAGATACCAGCCCAGAGACATCTTCTCGGAAGTCGCCTCAGCATGCATGTCTACGAGAATGACCTTGGCGTCCAACTTCTCTAGAAGCTGATCGGCGGTGCGAAAGGGATCGTCATTCGAGGCCATGAACACGCGTCCCTGAAGATTGATCACCGCGTAAGGAACTTGTCCTTTTTGGCCCTGATACAAGCCCCAGCCCGGCATGCCTGGAGGAAAGTTCGCCGGACGCAGAATGCGCCGCGCCGGTCCCCGACCGTTGCCCTCGACCATTCGGAAGTAGTCGATGATTTCGCGCTGATCCCAGACGTGGTTCCCGGTGGTAATCACATCGACGTTCAGCTCAAACAGCTCTTCCGCTAAGGCACCCGTGATGCCAAATCCGGCCGCAGCATTTTCGCCGTTCGCAATGATCAGGTCGATTGACCGATCGCGGACGATGCCCGGCAGGCGGTCCTTGACGATCGCTCGTCCCGGCCGCCCGAAAATGTCTCCGATGAAAAGTATCCGCAAACTAATCCTTCTCAAGGCACATCCCGCCGCTGTTCGCGACGGTCATCGTGCCATCGTCCAAACTTTGATGGTAACACGCAGAAAACGGACGACCTTGCGATGCGAAGAGCTAGCGTGCGGTCCATCCGCCGTCGATTAGAATTGTCTCGCCCGTGATGAGCGACGCCGCACTGGAAGCCAGAAATATAACGGCCCCAGCCACATCCATGGGATCGCCGATGCGGTGCAGTCCGGCGATGCGCTCGATCACGTCAGCGCGAAACGCCGGATTGGCAAGACACTCCTCTGTTCCGGGAGTGCGAATAAACGTTGGCGCAACCGCATTCACCGTAATGTTGTACTTTCCCCATTCGACAGCAAGGCATTTCGTGAGGTGTGCGATGGCGGCCTTGGTCATGCAGTAGACCGATTCCGTCGGCAGCGCTACGAAGCCGGCTTGCGAACTCATGTTGATGATCCGTCCGCCCTTCTGCCGAATCATGACTCTTCCCGCAGCCTGGCTGGCGAAGAACGTCCCCTTAAGATTCACGGCGAGCGTGAGATCAAAGTCTTCCTCCCGCACATTCTCGGCAAGATTCTCAGGAGCTACGCCGGTATTGTTAACCAGGATGTCGAGCCGTCCGAAATGTGCCATCGCGTCATCAACTGCCTTGAATATCTGATCCATCCGGCGCATATCCATTTGCAGCGGCAACGCCCGTCGCCCCAGAGCGGCGATCTCAGAAGCGAGGTCTCCGACCGCGGTCACATCGCGAAGTCCGAGGGCAATGTCGGCGCCGGCGTTTGCCAACGCCAATGAAATTGCACGGCCTAAGCCGCGTCCCGCGCCAGTTACGAGCGCCACTTGGCCGGTGAGATCAAAAGTCGGGAAAGGCATCGAGACCTCCGAATGGGCGAGTCAAACCGTAAGCCGAGAGTCAGGCCGACGTGGTCTGAGAGTATAGCTTGCGTGGAAATTCCAGGTTGTATCAGCCGACTCGGCTAGAATGGCGTTTGCTCTGATTGCGAGGAACCCATGCCTGACAAGCTCCCGCGTTGTATCTGGATGAAGTTATCTTCTCTGATTGGTGTAATGGCTGCCGCTCTATTGATTTCTGGGGCATGTTTTGCCCAGGAGCAGAAAGGGAGTAAGCCAGGGTCCGATGCGCGCCTGCAGAAGGCGTATCGCTTCCAGCAGGGTGGCTGGACCTACGTCCACCTGGAGGGCTCTCCCTCCGACCTTGGCTTCCAGCACGGGTATTTGCTCGCCCCGGAGATTGCCGACGCTTTCGCCGCCATCAAGCTCTACGACACGCATCACTCACAGCGCGGCTGGGAGTTCTTTCGCAAAGCAGCCCGCGAGATGCTCTGGCCGCATATTGACGCAGAGTATCAGCAGGAACTGCAGGGAATCGCCGATGGGGTGAACGCTCACGGTGTGGACCTCGACGTTTATGACATCGTGGCTCTGAACGCGTTTGAAGAGGTTCCCGATTACTACATTCCCTGGTTGAACAAACAACAGAAATCAGCCAAGTCGCCCAAGCTGACCGCTCCCGGAAACTGCAGCGCATTTATCGCGACGGGCAGCTATACCAAAGACCATCAGATCGTCATTGCTCACAACAACTGGACCAGCTATCTCGCCGGCGAGCGGTGGGTCGTGATCTTCGACATTGTGCCGCAACATGGTAATCGCATTTTGATGGACGGCTTTCCGGGCGTGATCACCAGCGACGATGACTTCGGCATCAATTCCGCTGGAATCATGATCACCGAAACCACCATCACCCAATTTGAGGGATGGGACCCCAACGGCAAGCCCGAGTTCATGCGTTCGCGCAAGGCGTTGCAATATGCAAAAAGCATCGATGATTACGTGCGCATCATCAAAGACGGCAACAATGGCGGATACGCGAACGATTGGCTGATCGGCGACCGCAACACCGGTGAAGTTGCATACCTCGAACTGGGCCTGAAGAACACTCCGCTGTGGCGCACGAAGGATGGCTATTTTGTGAGCTCAAATTTTGCCCGCGATCCCAAAGTGCTCCACGAAGAAACGGCATTTGATCCTAACGATGCGTCCTCCTCGCCGAACGCGCGCCACATTCGTGCAGATGAACTGGTTCAGCAGGCGAAAGGGAAGATCGACGTGGAATTGGCTCAGCAGTTCTTGTCCGACCATTTCGACAGCTTCGAGAAGAAAGAGCAGGCGGACGAGCGCTCTCTGTGTGGCCACGTCGATGTCTCGGCGCGTGGAGTAAAAGAGTGGGCCTGGGACGCGCACAACCCCGGAGGCGCGGTACAAGGCAAAGCGACCGATAGCAAGATGGCAGCCAGCATGAGTTTCGTAGCCAGGGCGGGACATCCTTGCGGAGCAGATTTTCTGGCGCAGGATTTCCTGGAGCAGCATCCAGAGTATTCCTGGCAGAAGCCGCTGCTGCGCGACATGAAAGCCGGCCCGTGGACCAGGTTTGAGGCAGGTCAGAAGGCCAGCCAATAACGGCTCATGTGGCGACAGCCGCCTCGGCTGCCCAGCCGTGGCGAAGCCAGGCGGCGCCCAAGGCAAACGCTATTTCCGTCGAGAATTGGAGATGAAAGCGATGAACGAAACACCGCAGCAATACACTCAGCGAATCTTGGGTTACATGGTAGGGAAACAGCCTCTGGGAGTGCAGGCCGCCACCCCGAAGAAACTAGAGCGCCTGATCAAGGGCGTGCCCACAGCCAAATTGCGAAAGCGGCCAGCTCCGGACAAGTGGTCCGTCGCCGAAATTCTCACCCACCTGGCCGACGCCGAAATCGTCGGCGGCTTCCGCATGCGGCTGATTCTCGGCGCGCCTGGGACTCCGGTTGCCGCCTTCGATCAGGATGCATGGGTGACCAGCGGACACTACTCAAAACGCGATCCTCGCAAATCGCTCGAACAATTCCGCGCCGTGCGCGAGGCCAATCTCGCGCTGCTGAAGTCACTGACACCGGATCAATGGAAACACTACGGCATGCACTCGGAGCGCGGACAAGAATCAATCGAGCACATCGTCCGCATGTTCGCGGGGCATGACGTCAACCACCTTCGGCAGATCGAGGGGATATTGGGAAAGTAGTTGTCGGGAGTGATATCAAAAGTATGGCGGAGAGGGTGGGATTTGAACCCACGATACCCGTTAAGGTATGTCCGCTTTCGAGGCGGCCCGTAATCCGTCGATAAACCATTCTACGTCAATGGCTTAGAGTTTTGAAGAGTGCAGTAAGGGTGCAAATAAGAAACTCGCTGCCATTTTTCGTCAGGGATGTTCTCGAAGGCAACTGCCGAATTTCGCCCGCGGGGGTGCCGCTTTCGGCGGGGTAACAGCTCTTTCGTCGCGCGTTTGCGCGAAATCGAAGGCTGAACAACAATTCCAGCGCGGAGAGAAGGTTTCATGGCACGCGGACGTGCGCGTTATCAAAGAGGCCGGGTGGTCGCGACCAAGGGCGGCGGCTGGGAGATCCACTACAACGTCTACTTGACCGATCCCGCAACCGGCAAACCAAAGCGACATCACCGCAGCCGTGTGGTGGGCTATAAGCCGAAGATGCACCGGGCCGACGCCGAGAAGATCCTGACCGCGGAACTCGCTGCCATCAACGGCGGTCCAGTTACGCGAGCGGCAGACGGGACCATCACATTTGGCAATTGGGTGAGGAATTTCTACGTCCCCATGCGCGGGGCCAACTGGCGGGACGCGACGCGCCGCACCAACCTCGACTACC
>Ga0137388_10000386_pt1 | contig 24199 bp, 26 predicted proteins | sample 15con2h14AmetaG_FD_104644 | JGI IMG/M metagenome (GOLD analysis project Ga0137388, IMG submission 104644) | Vadose zone soil microbial communities from Angelo Coast Range Reserve, California, USA - 15con2h1.4A metaG | ecosystem: Environmental > Terrestrial > Soil > Vadose zone > Saprolite...
GCCAAAGTTGTATGCCTGCTTCTGTTTTGGTCCGATTTTTTCCCACTCGTAAAATCCGTCGGCCGGAACTAGGCAACGCCGATATTTGAAGGCATCGCGGAACACTGGTTTTGCAGCCGCGGTCTCCGACGCCGCGTTAATGGTTTTAAGTCCGATGGATGCGTCCTTGGCCCAATACGGAATCAGCCCCCAGCGCATGAGGCTAAAAATACGCACCGGTTCCTTGGGATGCTGCCGGATGGTTGGGATCATTTGCGTGGGCGCAATGTTCCAGCGAGGCAACCATTTGACTCCGACATCCAGGCCGAAATGATCGCGCAGGTAGCGCTCCTTCGCCGTGAGCCGGTAACGTCCACACATAAGAAGTTAAGTTTATCGCTTTGCCTAGTACGCGTGCCGCCGTCTGGTCTCGATCCCGGGGAAATCCAATGGGAATAGCTGCGTTGCGTTGATAGATACTACGAACGCGCCCCTCTCTTTTGCGTTCTCTACTTTTTGTAATTTCCCCTGGACACGCAGGAATCGGCTCTTCTTGATGAGCGCCCGATATTGCTCGTACACGGCGGGCTTGATCACAACGTCACAATAGCCGGTCTCATCGTGCAGCGTCATGAACATGATTCCTTTCGCCGTTCCCGGTCTCTGCGTGACGGTGACTTCGCCTGCCGTCTTTACGTATTCTCCGGCACCGCTGTTTCTGGCGTCATAAAGAGTGGCCAGATTCATGCGAGTCAGGTCCCCTCTTCGATAGGCCATGGCGTGCCGGCCAATCGTGAATCCCGAAATATGGTGATCTGTGATCAGTCTCTCCATAGCGGTCATCCGCAAAAGAATCGACGTTGAATCGTAATCCGGAATGTCCTGGAACAATGGCCCAGTAGGCCTTCCGAACTTCGCAACCTGCCAGAGAGCGTCCCGCCGGTGCAACTGGTTTTTGTGATCCAGTGGATTCAGCGCGCCGCAAGCCGCGAGGTTCTGCAACTCATCCCTGCGCAAGCCCGGCACCCGGCGTGTTAAGTCCGAAATCCCTTCGAACAAGGCCTGTTGTCGCGCGGCCACAATGGCCCTCGCGCTGTCTTCTCTCAACTTGCGCACGTACCGGAAGCCCACCCGCAGAACAATTTTGTCGTTATCTTTTTCGAGAATGCAGTCCCAATCGGAACGCAGAATGTCGATCGGCTTCACCTGCAATCCGTGGGCTTGTGCATCCTTAATCAGGACACTGGGCGCATAAAACCCCATCGGTTGAGCATTCAACAAACCTGCGGTGAACGCCGCCAGATAGTGGCACTTCAGATAGCCGCTGGCATACGCGATCAGCCCAAAACTGTAAGCATGAGATTCCGGAAAGGCATAACCCAAGAAACTCTCAATGCAGTGAACAATCTTTTCCTGGGCCTCAGTATCAATTCTGTTCTTACACATGCCCTCGCGCGCGCGCTTGAGGATTGGGTCCATCAATTCCCGTGAGCGCTTGTGGGTCATGGCACGTCGAGCCTGCTCGGTTTCCGCAGCCGTAAAATTAGCAACCCGCATCAGGACTTGCAGTGCCTGCTCCTGGAACAGGATCACGCCGTACGTGCGCGCAAGCGTTTCTTCCAGAATCGGGTGAGGATAAGAAATCAGCTCCAGCCCCTGTCTGCGCTTGATCAGCGGATTAATCATGTCGCCCTGAATGGGGCCAGGTCGAATCGATCCCGTGCTGATCACAATGTCGTAGAACGTTTTTGGGAAAAGCCGTGGCAGAAAAGAAAGCTGGGCCCGGCTCTCCAGCTGAAAGATTCCGATGGCATCGGCTTTCTGCAGCGCGGAAAAAACCAGAGGGTCATCCTGCGTCAGGTGCGCGATGTCAACCTTCTCGTTGTAATGAGTTGGGATCAGCTCCAGCGTGTTCTTCATCGCTTTGAGCATGCCCAGACCCAGCAGATCGATTTTGATCAGATCCAGGGACGCGCAGTCGTCTTTGTCCCATTGGCAGACGACCCGGCCCTCCATGGTTGCCGGTTCGAGGGGAACAACCGAACTCAAGTGTCCCTGACAAACGATCATCCCTCCGCTGTGCTGACCGAGATGCCTCGGCAAATCCATCACGTTCCAACAGAGGTCCACATATCGGCGGATCATGGGATGAGAAATGTCCAGTCCAACATCAAGAAAAGACCGTTCCAGGGTGTCGTCGGGGTCTCTCCATTCAAAGCCGGTGAAGACATGGCTCAGGCGGTCCACCATGTCTTCCGAGATGCCCAGCACTTTGCCCATCTCACGCGAAGCCGATTTGCGCCGGTACGTGATGACATTGGCCGTCATGGCCGCGCCGTGACTGCCGTATCGCTTGTAAACGTATTGAATGATCTTTTCGCGGTCGTCTCCGCTGGGCAGATCAATATCAATATCGGGATACTCTCCGCGCTCTCTGCTCAAGAACCTTTCGAAAAGCAGCTTCATTCCCACCGGATCCACCGCAGTAATTCCCAGGCTGTAGCAGTCGGCGCTATTGGCGGCGGATCCGCGGCCTTGCGCGAAGATGCCTTCCCGGTTGCAGAAGCGGCCGATATCCCAGACGTTCAGGAAATAGCCACCGAGTTTCAGTTCTTCGATGACCGAAAGCTCGTGTTCCAGCTGTGCGGAAACTTTGGGGGTGAGCTCCCCGTAACGACGTCTCGCCCCTGCCATCGTTTCCCGCCGCAACAGCGCGTGAATGCTGTCACCATCGGCAACGGGATATTTTGGAAATTCGTAACCCAGGTTCTCCAGACTAAATTGCAGGCGGCGGGAGAGTTCGGCGGTGTTCTCAATTGCATCGGGCAGATCACCGAAGAGCTGCTCCATCTCGGACGGGCTGCGCAGATATCTTTCTGCGTTACGGCCGAGGAGCCGGCCCGCTGTGTCGAGCTTGCGCTTATAGCGCAAACACGTGAAGACATCCGCAATGGCACGTTGTTCGCGCTTGGCGTAGCTGACGCCATTGGTCGCCAGGATCGGGAGCTTGAACCTTTCCGCAATTTCAAGAGCGGCGCGGTTGCGATATTCCTCATCCCGGTCAAAATGCCTTTGCAACTCAACGTAGACATTCTTCCGTCCGAAGATGCTGAGCAGCGTTTCCATCTCCTGGCGCGCCGCGTCCATTCCCCCTTGCTGCAAAGCTGCGGCCAGGGGGCCTTCCTCGCCCCCGGTAAGACAGACCAGATCTTTGGAGTATTCGCGGATCTCTTCCGCGGTACTGAATCCCTCTCCCTTCTTTTTGTCACGGGACTTGTATCGAGTGATTAAGCGGCAGAGACTTTGATAGCCACCCTGGGTTTCCACGAGCAGTGGATAGCGAATGTCCCGTTTCACACCCTTGCATAAGGAGTTCGACAAGGTCACTTCGGCGCCGACATGCGCCTTGATTTCGGCTTCCTTGGCGGCGAGATGCATTCGCGGAGCGCCGTAAACGCCGTCCCGATCTAAAAGTGCCAGCGCCGGGATCTGAAGCTCGCCGCATCGCCTTGCGAGTTGCTCTGGAAGCGACGCTCCTTCGAGAAAGCTGAATGCGGACCGAGCGTGCAACTCGACATACATCAGTCATAACTCCCGTCGATAAAAGGCTGGTTCGTAAACAGATCAACAAAGATCCGGTATTTGGCTTTTGTTCCGTCCGAGAATTGCACCTCTACGTCCCATTCTTTGCGGTCGTATCCCAGCTCATTCCACCAATCCCCGCTGGCAAGCCAGGGTGGCGAATGCTCGATGACATCACCACTTTTGCCATCGAACGATACGTGCAGCGGTACATCCGAACGGATTCGGATGCTGGCCCGTTTCGCAGGATCAAAGAGCCGCAGCGCGACTCGGGAAGACCAGCGCCGTGATTGTGGAGGTGTTTCTGGATCTGTCTCGGGTTCGAATCTCGCCATCACGAAAGCGCGCGGGCGGTGCGTGTCCAGCAGTTCGAGAGAACCCACCTCCTGTTTTCCGACCAGACTGGAAAGCCGTGCCGTCAGCAACTCCAGTTTGCCGGGATCGGGCATCTGCGGAGCGAACAGCCCTTGCTGGATATAACGGGGCCGCACGGCGTCCGCGCGGAGGGAAACTTTCAGGACTGCCGCGCCCGGCGGGTGCGCCTGCAAATCCAGTTGCAGGAGACGCAACAGGAGAGTGCGATCGGTGGTGGGGTTGGGCAACTTGAGGGTCCGGCGAAAGAAAAGCCGATCATCGGGCAGGTCTTCTCCCGTGACCCGAGGGGGATCCAGAGCCAATTCATAATCGACTTCATTGGTTGCCAGGGAATGTTCTTCGAGTTTTACGCAGATCCGTTCCAGTAAGGAAGACAGGACGAACGACAACGAATCCAGAAGATCGATGGAATATTCCAGCTCACTCCGTTCCCGAAACTCGATTTGTTCTTCGTCCGCGACAAACGGATGTACGTGTTGTCCGCGCGCCAGTTTCTGGAGTTGCACGCCCTGTTGACCCAACCTTTGCGAGAGCGCCTTGGCATCGAGAGCGGCGAGTCCACCGAGCGTCGTGATGCCCCACAGATCTAAGGTTTCGAGCTGGGAAGGGCTCAGGTCGAGCAAAGTCAGGGGAAGAGACTTGATTTGCGCGGCTTCGGCAAGAACCGAGACGCCCGCATAGCCGCGTGCCGCGATCGTCGCGCTGTCCGGATTGCCTGCCACTGCCACATTCCCCGTGAGACGCTCCCGCAGCAGAGAGGAACGAATTTTTCTCGCGATCTGTTCGGGAGTCTCGAAAATACCTTGCAGTCTATCGATGTCGAGCACGATCAGGTCGATGGCCTTGTCCTGAATGCGGGGCGAAAAGCTTCGCGCACAAGTCAGCAACACAACGTGTGCCGCTTCTTCGAGTTCCACCGATCTCTGGATGATGTGAACTCCTACCGCTTCCGCCTGGGCTTTCATCAGTCCGATCTCCACTCCAAGTTTGCGGGCCTTTTCATTCGCAGCGAGGACCTTGAGAATCGGTGGAGTCCCATCAATCAGCGCAATCGGCTTGGTTTGCAGTTCGGGCCTTTTCGCAAAAAGCGACTGCAAGGAAAAATCGGGAACGAAGATGCAGGCAAAAGCATGAAACTGTTCCATTCATCCTGCCCAGGGAGTTGCAATGCGGTATTGCGTGCCGGCAGAACCGGGTGGTTTCCTTTGCGAAAATGCTGCGCGGGAGCGCGTCACTTCAGCCACGTATTGAATCCCGGTTAGTAATTTCGGCCCTTCCACCTGATTACGAGCCGTCGCCCATTCCGAATCACAACTCTGCAAGGTAATCACCTGCGCCGCGCAGGATTTCGCAAATGGCTGTTGCTCGACGACAACCAGGCACGAGTTGGTGGATTCCACGGCACGGCGGAAGCGGTACCAGTGATGCAACGGAATTCGTTGCGCGAGTTGCGGCCGGATGTCCCCGAGATCCAGCACGACCAGTCCGAAACCTCCGTTGCTGACGATCATGTCCACCGCGTGCAGCGCCTTGTCGACTGGAGTCAGTTTGGGATGCGGGGCCGCGCATCGCACCACAAACAAGTTCTTGAGTTTCACACCATTGGCCGCGCCGGAATAAGGATCGAAGGCACTGCTCGCATCCACCAAGGCACAGCATTCCCCGCGTTGCGTGACTTCTCGCATGGCAGAAAGCATCAGGGTGGTACGGCCCGAAGAGGCTGGTCCGCAGATTTCCGTGAGGCACCCTCGCATGATTCCAACGAGTCGCTGATCCAGTTCCGGGATACCAAAGGAGATGGTCTCGGGCTCAATCGCCGGCCGAAAGGTCAGCGCGCCGGGTATCCGGTTTGCAAGAGCCGACTCGATTTGCGTGCGAACTATGCTGGCCGCTAAGCCCACCATGAGCTCCCATACCTGAATTTGGCGATATTCGCCTTTTGTTCGCCTACGGGAGTATGATTCTACTGCCGGGAATCCGGTTGTCAAGTAAACGCAATGGATAGCGTTGCCAGCACACCGGCACCACAATTGCTTGAACTTGGGACTAACAGAAAATTGATGCCTGACGGCCCATTTATCACCGCGGGAACTCTTCGCCAGGAACTCAGCGCCCGCAATGCTTCCTACGCGAGGCTTGGGGGTTTACCCCATGCGCTGAGCTATGGCCACCAGCCAGTAGTGGTCTATCGGCAGTCCGACTGTGGCCGTTATCACGGAAATTTCATCGCCGCCAGCTACCGCGCAATTCTCAAACGCCCCGAGTGGCGCCGACGCTTACAAAAAGTACACACCCAGGCCAACCACTCCCTGCCCAAAGAGGATAGTGTCTGGCGGGAACTCGATGCTTCGACGAGTTCCGACGCTTTGCTGATGAATATTTTCTGTTATCCGCGCGTGACGAAAAATCGGGAACTGGCTCTGTGTCTCGGAACCGAAATAGATGACGTTCCGCAATTTGGCTTCATGCCGCGCGTGCCTTTAGTAAGGGACATCATCGAACGGACCGAAGTGGACATGAAGCTCGGTCGAGTTTTATTTGAAGCCAAACTTACGGAAACAAATTTTCAAATTCAAAGTCCGGAAATCGTAGAGCAATACCGCGACCTCGAAGAAGTATTTGACTGCCGCAAATTACCCAGACGGAAGGAAAAATATGTCTCGTATCAACTGTTGCGCAACGTGCTCGCGGCATTTGCTCTCGATCTCGACTTTTGCGTGTTGCTCGATGCTCGCCGGCCGGATCTTCTGGAACAGTGGTATCGAATTATGCGTTGTATTCGCTCGACCATTTTTCAGACCCGATGCAAAGTTTTAACCTGGCAGGAACTCAGCCGGTATTTGCCGTCTGCACTGGTGGATTTTCTAGATGTGAAATACGGAATCCACTGAAACGCCGGTCCGATTCAGAGGATCAAATCTCTACCCATGTTCACCGACGCTCCACCACGCAAAGCAAAGCTCAGACAATTCCAGGAAAGCGACCGGACTGGCACGCTGGCTTTGCCGCCGCAGGCTCCCTTGCTGGCGCTCACGCAAGCGATTGCAAACGGAATGAAAAATGATAAGACGGCGGAAGTACGCGTTGCTAGCGACCACTTCCTACGATCACTTTCGCAGTTCTATCAGATACCCGATTGCCCCATTCGCGTTCTGGCATCCCGCCCTCTGCACGTTCGGGAAAACTGGTCGAGTGAACTGTTCGGCGACTACGAGCCTTCCGCCATGGCAATTCGTGTATGGATGCGGACCGCCGTGAGAAAGGAAGTCACTTCTTTTGGGACCTTTCTGAGCACGCTGGTTCACGAATACTGTCACCATCTCGATTTTCAGCTCTTTCACTTTCCTGATTCCTGGCACACCCGTGGCTTTTACGAACGCGCTGGCGCCCTTTACCATCACGCCCGTGGCAGCCGCCAAAAGCGATTGGTCTGGGCTCCAACTGCAAGAGGCCGCTGGCGCATCGATTGGCCGCGCACCAATCGCGGTTAGACTGAAACCAGGATTGCTCGCAGATGCCCACGCGAAAAATCATTCACGTCGATATGGACGCGTTTTACGCTTCGGTCGAACAGCGCGACAATCCCGATCTGCGCGGCAAGCCGGTGGTGGTTGCCTGGAAGGGCAGCCGCTCGGTGGTGTGCGCCGCTTCCTACGAAGCCAGGACTTTCGGAGTGCGCTCGGCCATGCCCGCGATGCGGGCGCAACGCCTATGTCCGGAGGCTGTCTTTGTTCCCCCAGATTTCACGCGCTATCGCGCCGTCTCGCATGACGTGCGTGCGATCTTTCAGCGTCACACCGATCTAATCGAGCCGCTGTCGCTCGATGAAGCTTACCTGGATGTCAGTCAGAACAAAACTGGCCTAGCGACGGCCACTCTTGTGGCGCGCACCATTCGAGAGCAGATCCGGCAGGAATTGAATCTGACGGCCTCCGCCGGGGTCGCACCCAACAAATTCTTGGCAAAACTGGCATCGGACTGGCGCAAACCGGATGGGTTCTTCGTCATCCAGCCCGACGATGTAGACGCATTCTTGCTGCCCTTGCCAGTGAGTCGTTTGCCGGGAGTGGGTAAGGTCACAGGGGAGAAACTGGAAAAGCTCGCAATCAAGACCGTGGGGAATTTACGAGGCCTGGATCGATCGTCGCTTGAACAGCAGTTCGGACGCTTTGGTGTCCGGCTCTATGAGCTCGCCCGCGGTGTTGACCCGAGCGAAGTGGTTCCCGACAGGCCGACGAAATCCATCTCCGCCGAGGACACGTTCGAGCACGACGTACCCATCGCCGAAACCGAGCCGATGATCCGAAGCCTTGCGGAAAAGGTCTGGGCCGCTTCGCGGAAGGAAAGTCGAATCGCACGGACCGTGGTTCTCAAGCTCAAGACTAGCGAGTTCAAGATCCTCACCCGCAGCCATACTCCGTCCGTCCCTCTTTCCACGTGTGAAGACCTGACTGCAATTGCGCTGAGCCTGCGAGAGAAAGTAGACCTTGGCCCGAAACAACGTTTTCGCCTCGTGGGTGTGGGCTTGAGCAATTTCGAAGAACCCGTGGATAGCGGAGGGCAGCCGACCTTGTTTCAGTGAACTGTCTATGTGGCTTCCGTCAGACTGAAGAGTCAAGCACTACCTACGACTACGCCCCGTCCAAGTTCACGGCTTGGATTCATTCCCCTCTGGTGAAGCAATGGTCATGGTCACTGCGGTGACTCGACCGACAATATCCGCTTCGGCCGGATAGCGAACTTGGCGGATTTGTTTTCGTGTTCCGTGAAAATGGAAAATCACTTGTTCTGGAAGGGACCATGTCAATTCCCCATGCTCACACGGTATGCGTTGATCCCAATACCCATTTTGTTTACTTTCCTTTGGAGAACATCGATGGGCATCCGCTGCTGCGAATAATGGAGTCAACCACCAGGCAGTGAACACTCGGAATAAATGGCAGCCTTTTTCAGGTCTCCTTAGATTGAGGCGGCTTTCCTCACTGTCGATCTTGGCGCCGGAACGCGGCACCTATAGATGAATCATGCTGACCATCGACTCAATCCCCTCCCCGCTTAGAACTCTCACGCGTGATGGGTGGCTGTTGTTCCTTACACGATTCGTGCGCTTGTTCGCTTATGGCTCGCTATCCGTAGTGTTGGTTTTCTATCTGATTAGCCTCGGCCTGAGCGAGTCCCAAACGGGTCTGCTCCTAACGCTGACGTTGGTGGGGGATACTGTCGTCTCCCTCTATCTCACTACCCGCGCCGATCGGATTGGACGACGGCGCATGCTTGTCGTTGGCGCAATTCTCATGGCTGCTGCCGGTCTAGCCTTCGCCTGCACAAGCAATTTCTTACTTCTGATTCTCGCGGGTACCATTGGCGTCATAAGCCCCAGTGGCAATGAAGTGGGACCGTTTCTGTCGATTGAGCAAGCCGCGCTCTCTCATGTTGTTCCTGCTCGGATCAGAACGGAGGTGTTTGCTTGGTACACCTTCGCCGGCTCATTGGCAACCGCGATCGGTGCGCTATGTGGAGGGGCTGTCACGCACGCGCTGCAGAAGACCGTAATGAGGCCCGTGGCCAGCTACCGCGCCGTGGTTATTCTTTATGCCGCATTGGGTGTTATGTTGGCGTTCGTTTTTACCCGCCTTTCGTCCGCTGCGGAAGTCACTGCACCTGGAGAAGAAACCGCCTCCCCGAGTTTCTTAGGAATCAGCCGCTCACGCCATGTTGTGGCTAAGCTCGCGAGCTTGTTCGCTCTCGACTCCTTTGCGGGGGGCTTCGTGGTGCAGAGCTTCGCCGCGTATTGGTTCTATCTGCGTTTCGGCGTCGACCCCGGAACACTCGGCATCATTTTCTTTTGGGCGAACATCTTTGCTGGCGTCTCGTCGTTGCTGGCATCGCGGCTTGCCTCCCGCTTCGGTCTTATCAACACCATGGTTGCCACGCACCTGCCCTCGAACATCCTTCTCATTCTTGTGCCGCTCATGCCAAACCTCTCATCAGCGGTGTTGGTTCTGTTGGTGCGTTTCAGTATCAGTCAAATGGATGTGCCGACCAGGCAGTCGTACACCATGGCAGTTGTGAGTGCGGAAGAACGATCCGCAGCCGCGGGAATAACCGGCGTAGCACGAACGACCGGTGCCGCCATTAGTCCATCGTTTGTGGGCTTCATGTTTGCTCGGCCCTCTCTGATCAACGCGCCTTTCTTTATAGCGGGAACGCTGAAAATCGTCTACGACCTTTTGCTCTATAGGGCGTTTGTAGCCGTTCCGCCTCCCGAAGAGCGGTCGTAATCAGCATCTTCAGCATTTTGATAGCGATTTTTAGCCACGCCGCCAACAGAAGCGGACTGAAAGCGGACTGAGCGAGAAGCAATTCGAGTTTAAGTCCTTCACCATCAACCGAACCGGATCTCGCCGAAAAATAGCGGACTGGAGGGCAAGACGCGATGCTGCTAAGTCTTTTGGAATGATGGTGGCCAGCGACGGAGTTGAACCGCCAAGAGTCCTCTTATATTGCATGAGCGCCCTCGCGGTCTGATGCTACGGCACATGTGTGCTCCCGCGCGAACTTGCTTTTCTGTCGTTCGGCAGCACGCCCAAAGATCTTTGCGACAAGGCCTTCTGAATCAAGTTCTCGTATCGAAATACGGTCCCCGACGGTGGCTCTTGGCCGGAGTATTCGGCGACTGCCTTTCCATCCGTTACGAACTCAGGCCTGCTGAACGCTCAGGGCAAGTTGTTGCAGTAAGCGCCTCGTTCGAGAAAACTCGATGGACTCCTAGAGTCGGATCCCGAGACTAGACTTTGTCGTCATCTGCGCTCGCCAGCAACGACAAAACTAATCAAGACAGGAGGAGCATCATGAGCACGCGAGCCAGATATCAATTTGGATGTTTGACCAGAAGGAAGCGGATTCGGAGTGCAGACGTGTGGCAATTTCGCTTCTACGAAACGACAGCAGAAGGTCGGCGATGCCGCCGGTCCAGAATGATCGGCACTCTGGCGCAGTATCCCACCAAAGGCGATGCCTTGCGTATCGTTGAGCGATTTCGGCTGCGGCTGAACCTTAAGCACCGATTTGCCAGACCAGTAACGCTAGACGCATTGTTGGATCATTACGCGGAACAAGAATTGCCAGCGTTGCGCTATGGCACTCAGCAAGCGCATTTGTGCATCCTGAAGCGCTGGATCCGGCCGCGCTGGGGTGCGTACTTGCTGGAAGACATCAAGCCGGTTGCTGTAGAGCAGTGGCTGCGTTCGCTTGTGCTATCGCCGAATTCCAAGCAAAATCTTCGAAGCCTGCTTCACGTTCTCTATCAGCACGGACGGAGATGGGATTTGATTGACGGCAATCCGATTGACCTGGTGCGCCAGAGCAGTGGACGTCGAAGCATACCGCGTGCACTAAACGTCGATGAGATCCGGCGCGTGTTGGAGCAACTGGTTGAACCCTACCGAACTATGGTTGTGATTGCCGCTTGTCTTGGCCTCCGTGCCAGCGAGATCGTAGGGCTGCAGTGGGGCGACTTCAATTGGGAGGAGTTAAGTGTTCTGGTAAAGCGGAGCGTTGTACATGGCCGGGTTGGCGATACTAAGACCGAAGCTTCCCGGCTTCCGCTTCCCGTCGACTCCCGTCTCGCCGACACGTTACAGCAACAGCGGAGGCGCAACTTGTATGTCGGCCCGCAAGACTGGGTATTTGCCAACCCTGCTGGCAGGCCACGGTCGCAGGAGAGCATCCTGGCGCACCAGCTGAAGCCGGCGGCGGTCCGGGCCGGCGTCGGCAAGATTGGCTGGCACACGTTCCGCCACTCGTATTCCACGCTGTTGCGAGGTGCTCAGGTCGATCTGAAGGTGCAACAGGAACTGCTCCGGCACTCTACGATCCAGAGCACGATGAACATCTATACGCGGGCGATCCCGAAGCAGAAACGAGAGGCGAACAGTCTGGTGGCGGGCGGTGTCCTATTGTCGGCCGATGTGACCGAACCAGGATTCGTAAGCTGTTGCCTGTGAAATGGGACCCAAAGGGTACCGATTGCAACCGGCTTGCTGTTCCTGCAATCGGCTTCAAATGATTAGAACTGCGGAGCTTGGAGTTGGTTGCGGGGGTGGATTTGAACCACTCCGTGTTATTGAAAACAGGCAAGTTATTGATAATACGAAACGATAGAAACGAAGGAAACTGGCGATTGCCGAATTGTTAGCACAAAATTAGCACAATCTGCTTGGCGGGATCGCAGTCGCCCTGGCAGCCGTCGAACGAATTTGTCGGCCATCTTCATTATTATTGATGTTTCACTGTGACATCGCTTTTTTGCGAATACGAAAATTGACCACTGCAGGACTTTCAGCTCCGTAAAATATTTTAAGACGCGCCGCAATGATGTCTGTCGGCGACCAAGGGCCTGTGATCGATCCCCAGAAAGGCGCTAGCGAAATCGTTTGTTGCGGATTGATCTTAGAGGGTACGTTGCCATAGTTGCCTGGGGGCATATAGAACGCAGACGGAAATTCGGATTCGTCGCTTGCAGTGTCTTGCCATGCGCCGCTCTGTGCTTGTCTTGATAGATAGATTTCCGCCGAAACATCGCCAGTAATCTGAGAGTTCAGGTTCTCAACGCGAAATTCAGAAAGAGAAAAATTCTCACCTGCTCCGACCATTGGCTTGCCATCTACTGTCGAGTATCTTGTGGTTACAGGAATGGTTTGTCCTTCCAGATCTGCTCTGCCATACATAATCTTGAGACCGTTATCAGTTTGTGGAATTCCGCAACTCGCCGTGCTGCGGATAATCCCGTAGCCTGGATTCCTGGCGGGAACGCCCTGCCACTGAACGCTTGTAGGCGCAAAGGGAGTATCTGTCCAGTTCGCGATGTTGGTCTCTTCACGCTTGATCGGTATTTCGCGTTCTGCCTCGTCTCCAGTCATTTTTACCTTTATTGTTGCTGGCGGGAGAAGCCAGACACATGATTTTGTTTGATTGATGGCAACAAACCGAAAGGCTTTCCCTTGATCTAGCGATGGAAGCGACACAAAATCCTCTTGCCTAGTTGCAGACTTTGGTGGCGGCATACAACCACCACCAAAGGACTCGTTGTACGTCAATGTAAATATTGCCCTTCCGCTTTCTATTGTGAATTGAGAATGATTGGTGACCTCGACTGTCCGCACTTCTTCGTAGCCATTTTTCGGCTTGCTGTTGATCTCGTCCTGCGTTGGCCAAACATGCTCCTCTCCGCATGGATTATCAAATATGTGAAGATGGCCGGCTCTGTCAGTGAAAGTCTGATACGGGTGAAGGGGCAGAATTGACAATGTGGAATGCGGAGACACCGAAATAGGGAAGACAGCCGGAGTGATTCCTATCGTTATAAAGGGCGAAGTGGCTTGCGGTGGAGTGGTTGATGCTCCGGGCGGGACCGTAGTATCCTTTCTCGGCCAGGCGTACAGGCCCAAGAGCACAGTTATCCCAATCATTCCCACCATCGCAATAAGCCTGAATCCAACTCTTCGCAAGAAGTGCAATATCGGGTAAACCGCTAGACCCACCATCACCACGAGCCACCAAACAACGGTTGCAGGCGTCCGCTCGATAAGCCACAGAATGATGGCCATGATTCCCGCCAAACACGCAAGGACAACGGCTAGTTTGTCCCTAGGACTAAGCCCCGTTGTTAGTTCAACCTCTTCGGCTACAGGGCGAAAGACTTCCTCCTTCGGCCTGAATGCCTGCTGCTTGCGTATCCTTATTTCCAAGTCACGGCGAATCGAAGCCACTATGCTGTCCATCCGCCTTCCAACTTCACTTTGAACACCAGCAGTGTTGCCAGGAAATTCATTCGCTAGGTTACTCTTCCGATCGGCCGCCGTCCCCATCACCTTTTGAGTGATGAAGTCCACATTTTCCCGCGTCAATTGACCGCCGTTTTTAGCCTCCAGCAAACCCTGCCATATCCGTCCGTACTCTTTACATATCTGCTCCGCATAGTCGAGTTGGACTTGCAGTTTTGTGTGTTCCCTAACTCCGCCTGACGGCTTCCCTGCCAAAGCGTTCTGCATTTTTTCCTGCATTTCGCGCGACAGTCGCTCGATGGCTTTGCCGAACTCTAGGTTGGCAATGATTTCAAGGTCATCCATGATGGAAGCCGAGAGTATGTCACTGTGGCAACTGCCTGGGCAAATCATTCTCGATCAGAAACTCACTCCCACAGTGCTCGCAGATCGCGCGGCCAATCAGGATCGTGTCCATGGGCGACTCGACGGCCGTCTCCTTCCCGCAATAGGGACAAGTGAAGTCGCGTTCTTGGAAGTCTATGGTTTCTTCGTCGGTCACGGTGGTTTCAGACGCCCAAAGGTTCGGCAACCATCTGCGCGAAGCTAGACTTCGGGCTTCGGTTTGAACTGGGGCTGATCCCGCTCCGCCAGCTTGCCGCAATAGTCAATCAGAGCGTCGATCCTTTCTCGTATGTCGTTTTTGTCCTGCTGAGTCAACTCTCTTTCCTCAGCATATCCTTCTTTCAACTTTCGCAGTTGCGCAGACACATGATCGTCGATTCCGATCGAGCCGGCGTGGAATATAGCTTGATCGATAGCGTGGAGCATTTTGGGCCTTCTGTTCATGTCAGCCAGGAGCTTGACACTGTGAAGATCACACGCAAGCCACCACACGTTGCCGGACTGTTGCCATTTGATCTTGGACAGTTCCTTCACGAACCAGCGTCGCCCACACAACCAAGCAACAAACACCGCTGTCAAATCGGCACCGGTGATTACGAAATAGTCGATTAGATGATCATTCATCATTTATTTCGGCTTAACATCCTTCAGAGGCGGAAAGCGGTACTTGACCGGGTTCTCAACCTCCAGAACTATGTGAACGTTCTTGGCGTCGTAATCTTTGACTCCGCGAGGCGCAATTCTCGGCTGTACGGTTCTCAGTTCGTAAGTGCCGGTTGCTGTGGTGTCAGGAATCTGCCCTTCCACATCAAACTGACCGGGACCTATCCTTTTTGTTTGATTGATACTGAAATCCGAAGACAGGCCCGCTTGGTCTGAAGATGGTGTAGAAGAGTTGAAGTACAACGTCACGGTAGTGAAATTGGGATCGCCTTCGAAAGTTACTGAGTAGCGCAGCGTCTGTCCAACTGTGTATTTCGGCTTTACGCTGTTCAACCCGTTCTCATTTTGGGCGAGGGCAGCGATCGCCAGCGAGATAACGAGCACTAAACTCTTCAACATTTGGAAACTCCTTCGGCCAGAATAGTCGTGAACGCCAACAGCAGAATCAGTATCCATCTCAAGACCTTTCTCCCCTTTTTCATCCACTTTTTTTAGTTGCCAGCCTTTGGTTGAACTGGCTGGACATTCCGGCGCAGATCAGCGTCTGGTATCTTCATCTTGCCGATCAGATCGTAAACGTACTCGGCTGGTGTCATACCCGCTACGTCCCAAGGGATGAACGACAGAGATTGAATACCGAGGAACATCGGGCGATGATTATTGCCCAACATGATCATCTGTCCCCAACCGGCCGGAACATAGTAGATCGGAGATCCACTATTGCCGGGTGCCAGATTTGCGGCTACGAACCACACTTTCATTAGTCGGGTTCCCTGCCCACCAGGGCAACCCGCTTCAGCAGGTTCATCGGAGATACTGGAGATGTTCCCGAACTTAAAGAGCGGATAATTGCGCTTCTTGCCCGACAACCCCGGAAAGAGTCCTGCCGATATGATGGCGTCTCCCGAATTAAGCGCCTTCTGTTCTTCCGGCGTCGGAAAGTCAGTCATGTGTATGCCATCAACGTCATATTTATCCAGCAGAGCACCATCGATTGGGATGATCGCGGCATCAACGTCCGGGTCGTCGCTAAAAAACCAGGACATTGATCCCACGTTGGCCCCGGTAAGTTCGAGGTCTACCGTTCCAACCTGTTCCTTGGCCGGGTCGAAGTTCTTCTTGTTAACGCGCATGAACAGTTTGGTCGCACTTGCCGGGCACTGAGCCCACTGGGGATCAACCACGTGTCGGGCGGTGACGAGTAGCTTCCAGGCCTTTCCCGGATCTGAGATCTTAGGAACTTGAATGATAAAGCCGGTACCCAACGGCTTGTTGGGATCAGCGTTCCCTGCGCCGTCAGCAGCGTAGATGAAAACCACCGAGCGACGCACATACTCGACGTTGATGTTGATGGCTCCAGACGAAGGCGACGATTGAGACAGGACGGTCGCGAGGCCGATGATTGCGGTAGAGTTAAACAATGTTTTTTTCCAAATAGCAGTGCGCATACGCTTCTGTACCCCTCTTCTGTGATCAATTTTTAGGCTAGGGTCGTCGGGCGGTTGGCGAGGTGGCTTTGCCAGATACAATCAACTGCGGGCACGGCACGTAAACCTATTACTCACCAGTGTAACCGAAACTGCATAGGCGTGTCAATGGGTAGGGTGTCTGCACGGCATGCCACAACCGGCAGGAGTACGTTAAGCATCCCACCCAACTTTCGGGTCGCGCTTTTGGCTCCCCACGGTGGTTGGCGAATGAAAGGCGAAATATGGTACCCTGCCGGGATGGACGAGGGGCGCAAGCGCGCGCTGCTGATTGCCGCCGCCATTCTCGCAGCACGGAAGCTGGCACAGTATCCAGCCGGGCCAAAGGTTCCGGCGACCATTTGCGCGATCGCGGACGCCGTCATCTGGGCCGAGCAGATCATGGCGGAGATTGACCACCGCTGGCCGGTGAAGGAGTTGTGACCATGCTACAATCCGCGCGAATGGAGGAGGCACGTCTTGGCTCAAGATTTGTTCTACTTAGGCTCTTATAAGAACGTTGGCACTCTGTTTGACAAAATAGAGACGGCCAAAGCTCCAGAGGCGTTCACTACTCGTTTTCTAGCTGATGTAATTGGATTGAAGTCCCCCGCCGAGCGAAGTCTGATTAACATGCTCAAGAAGATGGGATTTCTTGATGCGACCGGACGCCCAACTGAAACCTACGGCTTGCTGAAGAACAAGAGTGTTGCCAAGAAAGCTATCGCTGACGGTCTTCGCCAAGTCTACGCGCCTCTTTTCGAGGCAAATGAGAAGGCCAATGAGCTATCACCCGAAGAGTTGAAGGGCTTGATCGCGCAGATCACTGGGAGTGACAAGAACATAGTCGGACAGATCGCTTACACGTTCAACGCTCTTGCGAAGAACGCGGACTTTTCACAATCGCCGAAACCCGATACAAAGAAACCCGATGACAAGGGGGAGGACAAGCCGCCGCTTCCGCTGCTTCCCCCAAGCGGATTGCGCTCGGATTTCCATTTCAATATTCAGGTTCATCTGCCCGCGAACGGTACCGAAGAAACGTACCTGAATATCTTCAATGCGCTGCGGAGAACATTCAGTTGAAGGATGATCGATTGTCGCTGTTTTTGATGCTAGGGCAGTCTTCGCAGAGGGCCGTCAGCAAGCTCCCTGATACTGTTCCTCCAGAAACACTGCTGCTGTCTCCCACAGAAGACTTGGCATTAGTGCTCCCCAAAGAGGTGCGGCGCGCTGCGGCGGCAGCCGAAGTGTTCAAGCTGTTCTTCGTGTTCGAGAACTTCATTCGCGATTTTGTACTGGAGACCCTATCGGAGCTGGACAAGGTCAACTGGTGGGACAAAGTTCCGAAGGACGTTCAGGACGAGGTTCAGAAGCTTGAGGAGACCGAACATCAGAAGCAGTGGATGGCGCTGGATTCCCGATCCAAGCTTGCCCTGACTACTCTCCCTCAATTGCTTAGGATCATGGACGAGAATAAGAACTGGACCGACGCCTTCAAAGCAATAGTTCGCGACAAGTTCCTGATTCAAGAGGGCCGTGGTATATCGCATCTTCGCAACACGGTTTGCCACATGTCCGACATCTCCGCCGAAGAAGTGAATCGCATCAAGCAAGTCATGCGGGATTGGTTTCGAGTGGTTGCTCCTTAGCTAACAACCTCTCGTGCGACTTGAATCGCTGCACGATCTGGCAGCGCTTTGGCTACGCTCACTTCAGACGATAGAGGCCACGGTCTACACGAACGAACAGTTCCGTAAATCCACCCGGATTGCCTACCCGATGCTTTGGAAGGAACGTGCCAGCCCAATCAATGCCAAGGACGCGATTTACTTCCGCTGGCGTGAATCGGATTCCCAATCTGCCTGAACGCACAGCGTCTCGTATTCTGCGGATCGTTTCCCTGTCCATGCGCGGTCAGAGCCTACCACTGCACCATGGCGAAGCACTAGACTCAGGCGCTAGTTGTCATTGAGGCCAAACGGTTGGCGAGTGTGGAGTCGTTCCTTCCACGTGCTCTCTAGTTTGATCACATTGTCAGCTTCCATGTCTGGCGACACCCTTTGGAGAATAGTGAATCGGAAGGTGTTGGGATCACGTTTCCGAAGCTGACTATTCCCGCCATGACCGGAGGCAGCATAGTTCAACCATCTTCCGAGGAGATTTCCGTCGCCGTACGCAGACCCCACGTAGCCTTTACCGTCACAGGTGTCGAAGATGTAATAAATCCCCCGCCACTGAGACAACACCGACCTCCACCGCGTCGGAAGAACGCCAAGCTGCTCCCATGTAAGCGCGATTTCATCCCAAGGAGGCATGGCTGCATCCAACGCGCTGTCTTGGAGGATAGAGAGCACTGGCATTTCGTTGCGATGCGCCCGACGCCACCACGACCGCTCGGGTGGAGGCCAGCGGACAATCAGTTTGCCCTTCCACTCAGCGTAGAAGGCTTTTGGCTGGAGGTCGAACCAAAGCACATACGATCTGCGCTCTTTTTCGGGGTTGAACCCCAATAGACCAAATTTCTTCAACTCAACGTAGGCTGGAACCTGCCAGTATTGCTCGAAGGTCATAGGCTTCGATTCACCGATAGCGTACAAACCGATGAAGAGGGCTTTCCCGGCTTCGCGCCCGACGAAACTGGCGACGTATGCGGCACTCAGCATAGCCTTCTGCACTTTCTCGCTTTGGGTTTGCTGGTATGCGTTGAATACATCCGGTCTCTCAGCAGCAAGCCACGGCAGCACTTTGTTCAACTCAGGTTCGGAGGGGCGATGTCGGAGTACCAAAACCTCCTGCGTGTCGATACCCTTGCTCTGCAACAGATCGTTTAAGGTCATCGAGTAGTAGTCTTTTCTATCGGGTCAGAAAAGGACCCAATTGAACCCAGATTGAACCCAATGGCGGTCATCGGCCCTTCTGCCAGGGTGACTGCCTGAGCAGAGCGTCTAGCATTCCCAGACTGTGTGTCAAGCCGGTGAATCCGCTCGTCACGGGCGCGTAACGGTCAGTCGCGATAGTAAAGCCCAAGTTCTTGAAGGTCTCATCCGCCCCGTTCGGACTGCCTGACACAATCATCAGATCTACATTGTCAGGCAAACCTGTCAGCCGCGATCTAAGCATCTCCAAGAACTGCTCTTCAGTCGCCCGCCAACCGATGGTGATCATCTTGGTCACCCGCGGAATTATGGTCGCGAGAAGTGCAATATGTTCCTGAGGACATTCAAAGGAATCTTTTTTTCAACTGGAATCGCGAGAGCCGGAAACAGCAGTAGATCATTGTGCTGGAGCATTGGACTGTTCTGGTCCAGCACGTAGGTATCGCTAATTTTCAAATCGGAAGCCACATCGATGAGTTGCTGTTGCGTTCGTATGGGCGGATTGGGAAAACCTCCCTCAATCACGCGCCCCCAATTCACGGAGCCATGTAGCTTGAGCAGCACGTAGTCTTCTCGATCAACGTAGCTCGCCATGCTGCCAATATTGAACTGCAAGACTTGCCTCATCGCCTCCTCTAACATCGTGTCGTAGTTGAACGTGACGAAACAGACTTGCTCTTTAGCCTCGACTCGCCAGCGGTCAATTTCATCAAGAACCGTCCCATAGTTTGTAATGCCGTGGTGCTGAAGGAGCCAAGCAGCCTGGGTGTCCAACAACATGCGTTGAAGGTAATAACGAATAGCAGCGAGCTGTCGGTACCGCTTGGGATATGTTTCCGCTTCTTCTTGGAATCTCGCTAGTATTTGCTCTACTTGCACTTCGCCTCTCAGACGAGGAATCAGTGGTAGGAAGTCTCCGTACAACTGCATCACCTCAACGAATGGGCGCCGATCACCGAACAGTTCATTAGCGAGCGGTGGGCGAAAGATTTCATAGGCTGATGCTCTTAGGGGAAAATGGGGAACTGAATCGAACGACGCCCCGGCGCCGAACACAACGAGCAGCATGAAGCGATCTTACCAGATGGCGAACACAAGGCGAATCTGGTATTCTGCGCCGATGGACGAAGGCCGCAAGCGCGCCCTGCTGATCGCCGCCGCGATCTTGGCAGCGCGGAAACTGGCACAGTATCCGGCCGGGCCGAAGGTTCCGGCGACCATCTGGCCATCGCCGACGCGGTCATCTGGGCGGAACAGATCCTCACGGAGATTGACCGGAAGTGGCCGGTGAAGTAGTTGTGTAATCGCCTGTAGCTGTTGAAAAACTCGCTCGCAGAACTTCCGCCGAAAATGCGTCGCGTCAGGATGCCCTATAAACGATTTTCTCCGATCTCCGATACATTTCTGGTCACCCCTTTTGGGTCGGTTTTCAGACAAATCGAGTTTTTCAACAGCCACGCTCCCGTTACTGCAGCTTCGCCTTCGCATCCAGGCAGGCTTTGACACCTAAGAATTTCTGAAGCCCTTCAGGGAGAGCATATAACCGGTAAAGCTGGCCTCGCACAAGGCACTCAATTCGATGATGCTTCCAATCATCTTTTGAATTGCCGTCGCACCGCCAGTAGGAATAGTGCGCCCAACGTGGAAGTAAGCAGCACCTCTGCCATCGCGAGCAGCCTTCCCCAGGGATAACTGGGCTGATAGGTCAAGTCCTTCTGGAAGGCTGCAACGTAGAGGGTGGTCACGAAGCTGTGCCCCACAAGATCTAGCCGGGCCCGCCAGAGCGAATGCGCGTCGCCGCTATTCTGTAACGGATGCCAATACGTAAGTTTCTCCACACTCGCTGAAGCCGTCGCCGGGGTGCCGATCCGGCCCGCGTCCAAATACAAACCCGTGACCGGATAAAGAAGCATGAAAACCAAAAACACCAGCACCAGCCAGCACGTGGGCCTCACGTAGCTTTCGCCGTGCTCGCTGGCGTACCTGTACCACGCCACTAACCCCAAATTGCTATGCAGCCAACGCCAAACTTTGTTGTGGTGATGGCTGGCCAGCCGCTTCATCTCCATTTCGCCGTAGTGGAAGTCGCCCGCAGTCCAGTAGTCACGCCGGTCGTCGTAGTTCTTCTTTAGTTGTTGGTAGAGTTCGGCGATGAGGCGGTAATTTCGCGCATTGGGATCGCCTTTCATGGGTCGTAGATCTCTCGCCACCTCATGCTGTGGATTCACGGCCTCGTCGAAAACCATGGGCTTGCCGTTGGCTCGCTTGCACCAGGTGACATCGGAAAAATTCACCTTGGAAACGTCGCAATTGTGGAAGAGCGCAAATTCAAGATGAACCCCGTAGAAGGCCACTTTCTCGGGCTCTTCAAACACTGCCGCAGAGAAGACCGGGCCGGGTTCGCCGTCTTTGTCTTTGTCGTGTTTGAATTTCGTTTGGTCAAATTGAATAGTTCCCGCGAAACTTGCGCACCTAAAGTCGGCAATCCCCGCAAAAGTGGACGCCTCGAAGCTGGCGCCCTGCTTGAACACGGCAAGGAAGCGGGCATTCTGCATAAACGTGGCATCTACGAACACTGCTACCTGACCAAACGTGGCGCTCCAGAAGTTGGCATCTTGAGTAAACGTGGCACCGCCGAAGTCGGCATCTTGCGTGAACGTGGCGTTATCGAAGACGGCCTCCTGCGTGAACGTGACATTCCTGAAGTCAGCATTCTGCATAAACGTGGCACGAGTGAAGTCAGCATTCTGCGTGAACGTGGCAAAACCGAAGTTGGCACGCTGCTTGAACGTGGCCTCACTGAAGTCAGCGCCCCGCGGAAATTCCGCCCTGAAGAAGTTGGCGTCCTTAGCGAACGTTGCCAAACTGAAATCGCATTTGGTCTCGAAGGTGCGATTGACCTCGAAGATTTTGAACTCACCATAGTCCGATCTTGGAAAAATGAATTGAGAAAAATCCGCCAGTCCATCTCCGGCCTCTCGCAGGATGCGCTCAAACTCTTCCTGGAATTCCGCATCACTCTTCCAAATGTCGCGGGAGTGCATCAGGCACACCGGCGTCGGGTCCACATCTGGAGCAGCACGGTGTATGGGCCTGCTGCATGGCTTGCCGCCACTCATCAAGATTGGGCAACGCTCTTCCGACCCCGATCCACCCTTGCCGCTGCGCTCGCCTTGTCCATGGCCCGCCATTTCTGGCTCAGGAGTTTAGCACGCTTGGCTCATGGCATTGCCGCATAACCTATCCGCGTCTACCGCGAGTTAGAAGGCGCGCTAGCGGTTTGTCCGTACGCTAATCCTGCTACAACGACAAGCGACAGGGCCAGCCCTTTCAGAATCTGGGACATGTTAGAAACACGGAACATTGTTCTACTTCTTTTCCGGCGCTATTGGACGCCACCCGCGCTTTGCGATGCGAAATTTATGAGCAGAGTACGCATGTGCTTGATACGGTCTGGTGTCATAGGGTGGTCGCTCCCGAGCGCGTTCAGTCGCGCAAAGATACCGGTGGACGTGTCTCCCATGTACATTTCGAGACGCCCGAAAGCCCCAGCGGCAGCGTACGGACTGTAACCAGCCTTCGTGAAGATTCCGAAACCAATCTCATCAGCCCTTGCTTCACAGCCCCGCTGCTGGGATACCTTGCTGGCCGATACTGCTCCCTGCGAGCCGCCGACCAAACTACCGAAGAGCGCGCCGAGAGAACCACGTGAATTGGCAACTGCGAGACGCCCCGATTCGGTCTTACACACGTCATCTACAGTGTGGCCAATCTCGTGCGCGATGATGAAGGCCAGTTCCCCTTCGGCGTCGCCCATGAAGTGAACCATCGCCACTGGAACGCAAATCATCGAATGCGTCATATCAAAGTTAGTTGCCCACGCATTGATGTCATTGTTGTCTGCGAGTGCCATGTACACAACGTGCGGGTCCTGTTGAATTACTGGAGCAAGTTTTGCGAAGGCACGATGGAAAATATCGAACTCCGGGCCACTTGTAATTTCCGAACCACGGCACACCTTCTGAATAACTTGTGCCTTGGTTAGCTGGTTAGGCTGCGATGATACCTGTGCAAAAGCGCATGACATACAAAGGAACATAAGGCAGAGCAAGACCAGTTTGTTCATTTACTGACTCCTGCTCAAATTGTAAAGTGGAGAGTCCGGAGCGCAGTGATTACCGTGGTCACGTCCGGCATACCGGAGTTTGAAGGGATTTGTGCGGGACGGTGAAACCTATCGGGATCGAAGAAGCACCTATGGGCTATGCAGTAAAGTCCATGGGCGCCCTGGTCAGCCTCGACAGGCAAGACGCCCTGTGGTATGCAGAAATTCCATCCGGGTGGCATAAACAACGGAGAAGTCTGGCTTTCCGGTCGATTCGATCTTCTTGCAATTGATACCTTCGATTGGCCGGTTTCTGCTTCTTCCACTGCAGGTTTGCCGGTACAATCCGGTCGGCATGCCTCGACTGCGAACTTCTATTCTCACGCGACTGTCTGCCGTTTCAGAGCTGTCCGGCGACCTGCTCCGATTGGTGAACGCAGCGGTGCGCTCCCAGGGCTCACTGGTAGCCGAGAACCTCTTCCTGCGGAAGCAGCTGGCGTTCTATCAAGAGCGTGAGGTAGGGCCACGTCGTCTGACGGACGCTGCCAGACTCACGTTGGTGTTTTGGTCTCGATGGTTCAATTGGAAGGATGCTTTAATCATCGTCAAGCCGGAGACGCTGATCGGCTGGCATCGGAAGGGATTCCGCCTGTTCTGGCGCTGGAAGTCCAAGCCGGGAAGACCTCGATTGCCGAAGAACATCCGAGAGCTGATTGTGCGCATGGCACGGGAGAATCCGACCTGGGGACAAGTGCGAGTTGCCTCGGAACTGTCCCTGAAGTTGGGAATCTACGTTTCGCCCAGGACGGTGCGGGTTTACTGGCCCTGGCAGCCCGACAGCCAATCACGGAGAATCTCCTCGCAGCGTTGGCGAACCTTTGTACGGAATCACGCGCGGTCCCTGATTGCCTGTGATTTTCTGGTCGTCGTGACGGCACGATTCCGAGTGCTGTACGTGTTTGTTCTCCTGGAAGTGGCCAC
>Ga0137388_10000392_pt1 | contig 24115 bp, 17 predicted proteins | sample 15con2h14AmetaG_FD_104644 | JGI IMG/M metagenome (GOLD analysis project Ga0137388, IMG submission 104644) | Vadose zone soil microbial communities from Angelo Coast Range Reserve, California, USA - 15con2h1.4A metaG | ecosystem: Environmental > Terrestrial > Soil > Vadose zone > Saprolite...
CGGTGGCCAGACATGGCAACACCAGGCCCTACAACTACCACCGAACCAGGCATCCGCCGAACTCTCAATTACTCCCCCGACGTTTTTCAACGCCACTGACGGCATCCTGCCCGTCAATGGCTTAAGCGTAGGAAGCCAGGTCGTAGGAGCCAGTGACATCTACATCACGCACGATGGAGGTGCAACCTGGAACAGTACGTCACTCCTGGCCGCCAATGCAAGTTCCGCCGATTTTACTGATATCAACCATGGGTGGGTTACCGACGGTGCGAACCTCTACATGACAAGCGATGGTGGGCAGCACTGGACAAAGATTCTTTCTGTTACCAATAACATGCCTAAATTCCAGTCGCTCGACTTCGTTTCGAGCGAAGTCGGACTGGCAATTGGTTATACCGACTCTGGAGCTATGTTCCTACTCAAGACGGTGGATGGTGGGTACACCTGGACCCACGTCAGATATATCGTGTACAAGGTGGTGTAACGTGGAGGGAACCTGGTTCTCAGCCCTGGTACCCGCAAGGGGCACCACTACATTCCCTGGTCGAATGTCTCACGCGATGGTAGCATGTACGCCCTGGAAGTCGTCACATTCCAGGGCAAGACGGGGTCTTCGGTGCTGCTCTTTGGTTCGATGAATGGGGGCATGCCGACGAAATTCGTGGATGGTGGGGCGGTGGTGGGTTGGACGAGGGTGTAAATTCCATTGACTAGTGCCGTCCCAAAGGGGCGGCACTGTTACTCCTTCTACACATGGCAGATGAGCTATCTCCTGTGCGAATCATATTCCAAAATAGTACCAGAAGTCAAATGAAGCAGACAAATCCGCTTTCAGACCACAACAACCTCAAGTGTTCTGCCCAACGCCTGGACATATCGTCGCAGCGTATTGAGCGTATAGGCATCGTAGCCGCATTTTTCGATACGAGCAACTTGTGCCTGGGAAATGCCTAAGCGCCTGGCAAGCTCGGCCTGGGTAAGCCCTGCTGCCTGACGGGCCTCAACAAGCTGTAGCCACAGCTCTTTTTTAGCAGCTTCCTCTTTGTAAATTGCTCTCGTCTCAGGGTCTGCCAGTAAGGTATCCCGCCACTCCTGGTATGCCTGCTCACCTTTTTTGATGTGATCGTGTTTTTTCTGCATGGTTTATTTCTCTTCTTCTTTTCTTTTCATAAAGTTATCAAGCCGTTTTGATGCTATTTCAATTTCACGACGGGGTGTTTTTTGGGTTTTCTTCTGAAAGCCATGCAAGGAAACAATGTGCTGACCTGAGAAAAAGAAGTAGATCAGCCGATAGATATTCGTGCTGCTCTCTTCTCGCAGTTCCCATAGCTTATCCTCTAAGTGACGTACTAAAGGTTCACGAGCCATCACGTTACGCACACGTAGTTGTTCAATAGACCAGACGAAGCGTACCTGTGTCTTGGTATCAAGGCTCCGTAGAAACTCCTGAACTGGACTAGTACCGTCATCTTCTGTGTAAAAAACAACTGTCCACATTCTTTCACCAGCTATTATACGGATTTTAGTATATTTTGATACTCTTGTCAAGAGCACCCTTCATAGAGTTGGCGAAATTCCCAACTTTCCTTCCCGACCAGGCGGCCGCTAAGGCCGCCTGGCTAATCTATATGCTGCTACCATAAAAAGTTCGCCAAGAGGGTCTACCCCCCCAACTCTGCCCTTCTCATCAGCAACTTCCCGATACGTTCCTCCTGGGCCGCCAGCTTCTCGCGTTCCTTCTCGACAACCTCTGGCTTCGCTCTCGTCACAAAAGCCTTGTTCGCCAGCTTGCCCTGGATGCGAGCAATCTCTTGCTGCGCCTGGGCAATCTCCTTGTTCAGCCGCTCCAACTCCTTGCTGATGTCGAGCATACCGGCCAACGGTAGGTATATCTCCACCGGACCCGCCAGCAGGCTCATCGACTGCTCCGGCTTCTGCACAAGCTGATCATACAACTGTGGTGGTTCTGTCCGCGCCAGGAACTGGATGAGTAGAGACTGCGCCTCTAACATTGCCACCAGGTTGCCAGCAGCCATAATCACCGGAATACGCCGCGCAGGCTCCACGTCCATCTGGTTGCGAGCGTCGCGGATACGCACGATGATCTCTTGCAGCAGCGCAAACTCCTGCTCCGCTTCGTCATCAATCGCCTGCATGTTGGCCTGCGGCCAGGGTGCGACAATCAAAGCCGAGGCAGGCCAGCGTCCCTGGTTTGGCTCGCTGGTACGGTAGAGGTGCTGCCAGACTTCTTCGGTGACAAAGGGCATAAATGGGTGCAACAAGCGCATGCTCTGATCAAGCACCGCGCGTAGGATGCCAGCCGTGGTGCGACGCGCCTGCTCGTTGCCCTGTATCTGCACCTTGGCGATCTCCAGGTACCAGTCGCAGTAATCCGACCAGAAGAAATCGTTGATCTGGCGACCGGCCTCACCAAGCTGGAACTCGTCGATCAACCGTGTGACCTCGCTCGTCAACTTCGCCAGGCGACTGAGTATCCAGCGGTCGGCCAGCGTTCGTGGCTGTAGCTCATCGATGGCGGGAACGCCGTCCCCAATTTCGGCGGTCGTCATCAGCACGAAGCGTGAGGCGTTCCAGATTTTGTTGGCGAAGTTACGGTTGCCGACGATGCGCTCCGGCACGAGTTTCATGTCGTTGCCGGGTGAGCTACTCGTTGCCAGCGTGAAGCGCAGTGCGTCGGTGCCGTACAGGTCCATCACATCCAATGGGTCAACGACGTTATTCTTGGACTTGCTCATCTTCTCGCCCCCGGCATCGCGCACCAGGCCATGCAGGTAGATGGTATGGAACGGCACAACACCCAGGAAGTGAATACCCGCCATGACCATGCGTGCCACCCAGAAGAAGATGATGTCGTAGCCCGTCTCCATCACCGAGGTTGGATAGTAGCGGCGCAGGTCGGGGGTTGATTCGGGCCAGCCGAGCGTGCTGAAGGGCCACAACCACGAACTGAACCAGGTGTCGAGCACATCCTCGTCCTGGTGGATGTCGCCGCTCTCACAGTGAGAACAGGCAGTGATGTCCTCGCGGCTGACCGTCATCTGACCGCAGTTGTCACAGTACCAGACAGGGATGCGGTGCCCCCACCACAGTTGGCGCGAGATACACCAATCATGGATATTCTCCAGCCAGTCCAGGTAGACTTTGTTGAAGCGTTCCGGCACTATCCTTATCAGGCCATACTTGACCGCGCCAATGGCTGGCGTGGCGAGAGGCGTCATTTTGACGAACCATTGTTTCGAGATCAGCGGCTCAACCACGGTATCGCAACGCTGACAATGACCTAGCGGCACGATGTAGTCCTCGACCTTGACAATCAGGCCGAGTCGCTCAAGTTCCTCCACCAGGTTCTTACGTGCTTCGTAGCGATCCTGGCCAGCATAGGGACCGGCCTCTGCGGTCATCTTCGCATCGAAGCCGATCACCTGCACACGCGGGAGATTGTGGCGCATGCCGATCTCAAAGTCGGTGGGATCATGAGCAGGCGTCACCTTGACCGCACCCGTGCCGAAGGAAGCGTCCACAGCCTCGTCTGTGATGATCGGAATTTCGCGTCCGATGACAGGCAAGATCGCCACTCGCCCAACCATGTCTTTGTAGCGCGCATCCTTGGGGTTGACTGCCACTGCCGTATCACCCAGAATGGTCTCTGGGCGAGTGGTGGCGACGCTGATGTACTCCGTGGCCTCGGCCTCGTGTCCTGGCAATGGCTTGAGCGGGTAGCGCACGTAGGTGAGTGTGCTCTGTGTATCGACGTGATTGACTTCCAGGTCAGAAATTGCGCTCATGTCATGCGGGCACCAGTTGATAATGCGTTCGCCACGATAAACGAGACCCTCTTCGTAGAGACGCACGAACACTTCGCGCACGGCCTTCGATAGCCCTTCGTCGAGGGTGAAACGTTCCCGCGACCAGTCGCAGGATGCCCCCAGGCGGCGGTGCTGGTCCTGGATGCGGCTCTTATATTGATTCACCCACTGCCAGACACGCTCCACGAACGCCTGGCGACCTATCTTATGCCGGTCTGTGCCCTCGCTTGCCAGCACGCGCTCAACGACTGCCTGGGTGGCGATGCCTGCGTGATCTTCGCCCGGCACCCATAGTGTGTCGTCGCCCAGCATGCGATGATAGCGGATGAGGATGTCTTCTATTGTGGCGGTGATGGCGTGGCCCAGGTGCAGCGCGCCGGTCACATTGGGTGGCGGCATGCTAATGACGAATGTTGGTTTGGATGTGTCGCCACTTGGTTTGAAGTAGCCGCCTTCTTCCCAGAAGCGATACCACTTGCCTTCGACGGCCTGTGGATCATATGTTTTTGGTAAGGACGAAATGGATTGCGTCCTCTGCTCTTTGTTTTGTTCGATCATGTCTCCGATGTCTCCGATGTCTCCAATGTCTCCGATGTCTCCTGTGAAAGGTGTATCGGATGAAAAAAGCCCTTCCCCGTCAAGGACGAGAAAGGGCTTCGTATCGCTCGTGGTACCACCTTGTTTCGATCAACCCGAAAAAAGCTTCGGTTGATCCTCATGTGGCGCGTTAACGGGCGCTCCCGTGGAGATTGTGTTCTTCCAGACTCACAGGCTACGTTCGGTACGTCCTATGCGGGGAAGACTTCCAGCCCGCCGGTCTTCCCTCTCTATATACGTGGTGCGTACCTACTCCTCCTGCTCATCGTCTCGTCATGTGTGCAGTTGTGTTGGTTATAGTCTATAAGGTGTAGGTGTGGTTGTCAAGTGCCCGCTGCACCCTTCCATGCCTTCTTGACGAGCCTCCTGTTTGGTTTACTAGAGGTGGTCATAATCAGAATGACTGCCTATCCAATACCAGATGATGGTATCACCTTCCATCCATCCTACAGCGCGGTAGTTCCTACTGACGCGCACAGAATAGATAGGCTCCTGAGGATCAATGCGCTTAAAGTGTAAGCTCGGATGGTATGGGTTTTGCTTGAAAAGCTCGTAGGCTTCTCTTGCTTGTTCTTGCATGTCTGAGGGAAGCTGGGCAAACAACTTATGAAATTGTTTTGTACGCTTACTTTTCACTCGATAGCGAACCCGCCGATTTCGGTTTTGCCTGCAGCTTCCTGTCGTCGTGCTTCCCTGGCTAGGGTACGTAGAGCCTCTCGGACACGGGGTTTACTGATAATCTCATCCCATTCTTGTTCCTCGATTGCTTCTAAGATGCGCGCTGCAAGGGCGTTTTGCGCGTCATCGGGCAATTGTTGCGCCCGTTCAAATGCCCGTCTAAGTAGCTCGGTCATGGTGTTCCCTCCGGTTGCCCTCTTTCTTAAGAAGTATTCCATACAACTGCTCATGCATGGCCTTCTCTAGTCTGATCTCTACGCTTGTGAGGCAACCTGCACATTCTGTCATATTACTATATCAGTTCGTAGGTTGATCTGCAAGGCGTTGATAAATGACTTTACAGCACTTAGGAGTTCTTGCCAAGCTCGCCTGACTTGACGAGCGCCCCACCTTCCTCTACAATAGATGCATCAACACCATCCAATTGAGGATGAATCAGCACACCTTCTATACCGCCATTGAGCATTGCAAAGAAGTGGAGTTTTTCAATGGCAGACCGCGTGGGCCAACGCTTTGGCGATTACCGCCTGATCCGTTTCCTGGGAGAAGGAACATTTGGCGATGTCTACCTTGGGGAGCATGTCTATCAGAAAACTCCTGCTGCCGTCAAAGTCTTCAAAACCAAATTGACCCCCGACAAATTCAAAGACTTCATCAATGAGGTCCGCACCGTTCTGCTCCGGCATCCCAATATCGTACCGATCATCGACTTTGGCGTCGGGGAGAACGACATCGCCTACCTGGTCATGGAGTATGCACCCAATGGGACACTCCTACAACGGCACCCCAGAAGGACAAGCCTTCCACTCGCTACCATCGTCACCTACGTCAAGCAAATTGCGGCCGCCCTGCAATATGCCCATGACCAGAGGCGCATCCACCGCGACGTCAAGCCGGAGAACATGCTCTTTGGCGCAAACAACGAGATTCTGCTCAGCGACTTTGGCATTGCCGTGGTGGCTCACAATCCAGACTCCCAAAGAACCGAGGATTCGATTGGCACAGCACGCTATATGGCTCCAGAGCAATGGCGGGGGAAACCGGTTACCGCGACTGACCAGTATGCCTTGGGAATTATCGTCTACGAATGGCTCTGTGGTGAGTGCCCCTTTGAAGGAATTATGTCGCATTTGATGCATCAGCATATTTATGATTCTCCTCCACCGTTACGGGAGAAGGTTCCAACGATCTCACTCGAAGTCGAGCAAGTGGTGATGACGGCGCTTGCCAAGGACCCGAAGCAGCGCTTTGGGAGTGTGCGAGCATTTGCGAATGCTTTGGAACAAGCATACAAGGCCAACCCCCCTGTAGGGGCCACTCTCCTCACTTATCGCGGCCATGTTGGTGGCGCGAGTGTGGTGGCATGGTCGCATGATGGCAAGCGCATCGTCTCTGGCACGTCGGAAGGGATGGTGCAGGTGAGTGAACATCATTTCTCCTGCCACCGGAGACATTATTTGCACCTACCGTGGTCATTCCAGTCATGTGAATGCGGTGGCGTGGTCCCCCGATGGCACGCGCATTGCCTCAGCAGCCTCCGATGGAGTGCATATCTGGCAAGCAGTATGATTCTAGTCCTCGCTAGCACTACTGTCTAGAAGAGTTTGGTCATACTCTACAGCGGCCCTGAACATGCCTTCATTGGGAATCAGCAGCACAGCCCACTCTGGGGATGGCTCAATTGCATAGCGCTATCTTATCATACTTGAATAGTAAGCATCTGTGGAGAGAGGCAGAAAGGAGAATTGAATGAATCTCTGAGATGTTGTATAATGACATCAAGGAGGTAGTAAACTATGGAATTGGTTCGCAAGCAGACTTATATTACGCTAGCTCAAGATAGGGCGGTGAAACTTCTTGCTCAGCGGCAGGGAACGACGGAAGCGGAGATCTTACGTAAGGCATTGGATCAGTTTCTTGCCAGGGAAGGTATCGGAGAAAACCAGGACCCCTTTGCCGACCTGATAGGTATGTTCGAGGGACCTTCAGAGGTAGACCATGATGATATCTATCGATGACATTCAGCGCGTGTTCGTTGATACATCCGCCTGGATCGATCTCATGAATAGAAATGAGCGCCATCATGCCGATGCTGTCGCGTTCCACAAAAGCCTTGTTCCCATGACGCTGCGTATCACGACCTGGGGCATAGTGTCCGAAACGTTCACCTGGATCCGTTATCATGTTGGCAGTCGGGAGGCTTCCAGGTGGCTTGTGTCGAAAGAACTGCTGGAACGTCAAGGCCTTCTCCAGGTGGTTTTCCCGGACCCGCTGATGGAGGTTGGCGTGCGAAAGGTGATCGATCGCTTCCACGATCAAGATTTATCCTATGTGGATGCTTTCTCCATCGCATTGATCCAGTCTCGCCCGGACATCGATGCGATCTTTGCTTTCGACCATCATATGACGCTCGCTGGCCTACCTGTGTTACCAGGTCTTCTTGACTGAATTTGAAAAAAGAGAGAGGACTAACCCCTTTGGAATTTTCTAGCGAAGAACTTGTGGCACACATCAACCGTACCCGCGCAGGGTCGATCTCGGACGCGCTTGATATTACGATAGTACTGGCTGAGAAAGAGAAAGTCATCGCTACCATGCCCGTGGGTCCCAACCAGCGCCAACAGGTCGGCTACCTGCACGGTGGTGCCTCAGTCGTGCTGGCCGAGTCGGTAGCCTCGCTCGGTACGGCCCTGAACATCGACATGGAGAAGCAGATGGCCTTTGGCCTGGAGATCAATGCCAATCACCTGCGACCCAAGCGAGACGGTCGCTTGACCGCTATAGCCACTCCTATCCATCGTGGTCGCACCACCTGCGTCTGGGATATCAAGATCAGTGACGAGAACGACAAACTGATCTGCGTCTCGCGTTGCACCGTGGCTATCGTTGATCGCCCACCGGAAGCCAGCAATCCCCTCACAAGAGATATACCCAGTTTCGGCTAAGCCAAAGTGTCGCCGTTCACAGAGATAGGATCGTGGTATATGGTATACTAGCTATATAGAAGATTGTCGCGTTTAGTAGCGCATGGGCCGGGCTGTAGGAGGAGCCACGGTTGACGAGGTGGGGGCTGTTCGGACTGTCAGCGGGGAGCCTCCAGGGTACGTCACTACCCTGAGAAGGTGGCGCACAAACCCAACCGGTAACGGTTGGAACAAAACGCTGCCGGTGATGGCACACAACAGAAAAGGATACCCGAGTTCATGTGCGGTATCATTGGCTACGTCGGCCCACAGGGCAGCGACGTTACGACAGTATTGCTTGATGGCCTTCGTAAACTGGAATATCGCGGCTACGACTCCGCCGGCATCGCGGTCCTCACCTCCAACGGCACACTCGAAGTGCGCCGCAGTGCCGGCAAACTTGCCAACCTGGTAGCCGCCGTCGAAAATGGTTCCCGACCTGAACCAGGCCCACTTGGCATTGGTCACACGCGCTGGGCTACGCATGGTCGTCCCAACGACACCAATGCTCATCCCCATCCTGATTGTAGCGGTGTGCTGACTGTGGTGCATAATGGCATCATCGAGAACTATGCCGAGTTGCGTTCGGAGTTGAAGGAAAAAGGGCACACGCTTCGCTCCGAAACGGATACCGAAGTGCTCTCGCACCTGATCGAACACTACTACTTCGGCGAAGCGAAGCATGACCTTGAACAGGCGGTACGGCTTGCCCTGCAGCGCGTCACCGGCTCTTATGCTATTGCTGTGGTGAGTAGCGAGCAGCCCAACCTGCTGGTCGGCGCCCGTTACGGCGGTGGTCCACTCATTGTCGGTCTGGGTGAAAACGAGCAGTTCCTGGCCTCGGACATCCCGGCCATCCTCAACCATACGCGCCGCATCATTGTCATCGATGAAGGCGAGATGGTTGCGCTGCGCTCTGGTGGCGTTTCTCTGACCAAACTCGATGGCACGCTGGTACAACGTGACCCGCTGACCATTGAGTGGAATGCAGAGGCAGCAGAGAAAGGCGGCTATGCTCACTTCGCCATTAAAGAAATCAATGAGCAGCCGGATGCTGTACGCCGCGCTTTATTGGGGCGCGTACGCGATAGCCAGAGCGAAGCTTGCGCAGCGCGTTTCAATCTACACCTGAGCGAGCTGGAGCGTATCCAGCAGGCAGGTCTGCTCGACAAGGTGCAGCGCATCGTAGTAGTTGCCTGCGGGACATCCTATCATGCCGGCTTAATCGCCAAGTATGTGATTGAGCAATGGGCACGCATTCCGGTAGAGGTGATGACCGCCGGCGAGTTCCGCTACAGTAACCCCATCGTAGGACCGGAAACGCTCTGTCTTGCGATCACCCAGTCCGGTGAAACAGTGGATACGCTGGTGAGTATCCGGCAGGCGCGAGAATATGGTGCGCCTGTGATTGCCGTTACCAATGTGGTCGCCAGCGCCATTACGCGGCTGGCCGATGCTGTGCTGTACCTGCAAGCTGGTCCCGAGATCTGCGTTGTGGCGACGAAGACGTTCGTCAGCACGGTAACGGTCTTGTACCTGCTGGGCCTGTATCTGGCTCAGCAGCGCGATCGTATGACGAGTGAGCAGGTGGGGGTGATTCTCACAGCCCTTGAGCGCATCCCCGACCAGATTCAGTCCATATTGGACAAGGCTGCCGGTCCCGATGATGTGATTGCGCCACTAGCAAGACGCATGTCGCGTACCAGTAGCATCATGTTTATCGGGCGTGGTGTGGGTTTCCCGACGGCCCTGGAGGGTGCGCTCAAGCTGAAAGAGATCTCCTATATCCATGCCGAAGGCTTCCCTGCCAGTGAGTTGAAGCACGGCTCCATTGCTCTGCTCGATCCAGACACGCCGCTGGTGGCGGTGGCAACTGCTTCGCATGTATACGAGAAGGTAGTGAGCAACATCCAGGAGGTGCGTGCTCGCGATGCTCGTGTGCTGGCGGTGGCGACGGAAGGCGACGAGGTTATAAGGCAGCACGCTGACGATGTGCTGTATGTGCCGGAGACGCTTGAGGTGCTGAGTCCGCTGCTGGCGGTGGTCCCGTTGCAGTTGTTCGCGTACCATGTGGCGGTTGCCAGGGGCTGCAATGTGGATCAGCCGAGGAATTTGGCGAAGTCGGTGACGGTGGAGTGAGGGGATGGGTGAGGAGCGAGGAGATTGTCTAACAACAATAAAGTCGTGAACTGGATTGTTGTCCACGTACAATAAAGTCGTGAACTCTTGTTTTTAGCGTAAGCGCTCACAAACAAAAAACTTGCGGACCGAGTCGCTGTTTAGCAACAGCGCTTCGGTCCGCAGGATTCTCCGGGCGAAACCTCCTACCTATGTACAATAAAATTATTGTATATATCAAATAAAATCATAATCATAGAATCAAGGCTTACAATGGAAAATAAAATTGTACGCCGAGCACGCTGGCTGTGTTGGCTACTTGGACCATCCGTTCAAAAATCTAGAGATTTAGGCAGCATGATTTCTCTCTTCAATCATCCTACTCTTCGGCAGCTAATGCCGGTTGATTGACTCAATGGCTGTGCCCGCTTCCTGTGTAGCCATTGTCGACCCAGACCTTCTCCAGGTTCTGCCTCTGTTTTCTGAAGAGGATTTTTTATGGCCTGGCTTCATAAGCCAAAGCGAGATGGAGGTAAATCTCAGCGTGAGCTTCTAGTTTTACTGCATCTTCCAGGCATTGGATTGCATCATTACTTTCTCCTCGTCGAGAATCCATGCCTGGTAATCTGGATATGCCAGACATGGAGCCTGGTCTGTATTGTGCTTCCCGAAAGTGCATTCTATCAATCCCTGTGCAGCATTGATAAGCTCTAAGGCACGCTGTGAGTTCGTCTCGCGCTCAGCATAGACAAATGCTTGTCCCCACTGCGCCAAAGCCAACATTTCACCTAGTGAGATGTGTCCAATAGGCTTCTCAGGCTCTATGATTGTTCTAAGCGGCTTCTGTTGTCTCAATTTATCAGCACGATCATACAAACTGCAAAACTGCCCAATGGCTTCGTCGTACTCTCCAAGTCTCAAAAAGGCATAGCCCAGGTAATAGGTTGACGCGAGCTGTGCAAAACCAAAATGTTGAAGCACTCGGAAATGTTTGATTGCATCTTTGTACTCACCCAATGCAAAATGAAAATGCCCAAGATAGTAGTAAACCGCGAGTTTTTGTTTCTGCTGATTATTTTCATAGTAATCAAGAGCATGTTTGAGATATGCGAGTGCTTTTTGGTTCTCTATCTTCTTTTGGCTGGATGCGTGGTGTTGCTGCGCAAGTTGAGCATATGCTCTTCCAATCTTGAAATCTATGTCGGGATCATGAGGGCTCTGCATAATGACGCTCTTCCGGGCAAGAGCCTCCTTCCATGCATCTATGGCATGCTCAAACTCTTCCCGCTCGAAATACATATCGCCGAGACGCTCGTGCGTATAACAATCGAGTGCATCAAATGAAACAGCTCGTTGAACTACTTGTACGGCCTCGCAATGTTTTCCCTGTTCTGACAATATGGAGGCCAGCAAAGGCCAGAGGCGTCGCAGCCTGACTTCACCTGGATATTTTTTTTCAAGTTTTTGAATTGCGAGTCTGCATTTATTTTCTGCCTCTCCAAACTGCCCTGCCAAAAAATGCAGCTGGGCCAGAATGCGGAGGCGTTGTCCATGTTCCCATTCTTTCCCATCGATTGCGAAGTTTTCGAGTTGCCGCTCCAATTTTTCTATCAACTCATCGATTTTCTGCTTCTTGTTACAATTGAGATACCATTGGCCTAGTGTAAGGGAAATCCTCGCATATACCGGCTCTTCGTCCTTGTGCTGCTCAAGTTGTTGCTCTAACTCCCTTATCAGCTCATTATAGTTTTCCTCCTCATCGCATTTGAGATACAAATAGCCAAGCTTAAGAAAATCTGTAGCATGTTCGTATTGGCTGCCACTCTGTTCATAATAGCGCAGCTTTTCCTCGAACTCGCCCTTGTTTTTGGTTTCCTCTACCCTGTCTAACAGGTCAAAAAAATGTGAAAGGTCTACAAACGCTCCTATCTGCTTCATACTTTGACTACGGTCTTCGTTGCGTTTCTCCAATGTATCTAACTTTTCATATGCTTTTGCAGCCTTAGCAAGCGTGCCTCTGAAATCTTTCCCAAGCGCATGCGATGCAGAATCTATGATTGTTTCAAGCACATATTTTTCATAGTTTTCGTCACATGTTTCTTTTTCCCTACTCTTGTCTTGGTCTTTATGAGTCACTGCATACGCATAAGCCTCGGCCAACTCGGCCCAATACGTAACACAATCTGGAGCAATACGCGTGGCTCTTCTTAGCTTATTCGTCGCGTCGGCATATTTGCCCTGCAAACAGTATACCTTGCCCAGTTTGAAATAATAGAGGGCACGATAACTCCCATCAGCGTGTGTAAGAGATAAAGCCTGCTTCAAGAGATGTTTGGCAAGTTGAACTTTTTTCCTTCGCCTGTTCTCTACTTCAGCAAGGTCAGCTACACATACACTGGCAAGTGTCTCCAGGCGCGAAATTTTGCTTTCTTTTGTTATCACTGCGTCTTGTTTGCTGAGTTCAGCAAAACACAAGGCGACCCAGGAATGCATAACAGCTTTCCTACGACTCTTAACACTTCCTTTTAGGTAGCCAGACTGGAGTTGAGTTAATTCCCTTTCATATTCATCGGGTTGAATGCAACCTTTCGTTTTCTTATCAAGCAGCTCCTTTTTCTTCACATCATACAATGTGCATTCAGCCAATCCTTTCAGCTGATACGCTTTCGCTAAATGCTCACCCTTTGGCTTCAGTTCAATGACGCGCTTGCACAATTGAACAGTTCGATAGTAGTTTTTACTATCGTAACAGCTCAAGGCTAATGCATAATAGGCCTCCCACGAGTTTGGACTTTGGATGATAGCCTTCTCAAAGGCTGTCTCGGCTGCCATCGTGTGACCCAACTCTGTATGCACAACACCCAAATTGTAATAGGCCAAATTGAACCGTATATCCTCTGCCAGCGTTTCGATAAACTTTTTTTCAGCCTGTTTCAAATGTGCTCTTCTGTCCCTCGGTATATGTAAGCACTCACGATATTTTCGCAACCCCTCGCTAAAAGCATCGGTTGCCTCCCAGCGAACTGATCCACCCAGCGCGAGGTCTGTGAATATGCGGCAAGCCAGCTCTTCTACCATGCTGACAAGATCGGGAGAATGTGGTTCCGTCGATTGTACAACTTGATCTACGCGCCACTTGAATGAATTCCTCCCTCCAACCGATTGTGCTATTAAGATGAGTTTCCCTCCGTCATTGTGGAGGCTTCCAAGAATCCGCGGACCTTGCACGAAGCGCCCGATTAAAGACATGAGTGTGCCTACAGGAATCTTTAGTGGCCCCAGGCTCAGTTCCGATCGGCTGCTCACGGCATCTTTCAGAAGCTCGTCGATATCTTCTACCTTGATAGTTGCATCTATAGATTCGTTCTCCAAAACAGAAGTAGAAATAGCTCTCTGCTCATCTACAGTGCGATACAGATTGTGTAATTGAGCAAGCCTCACAACAAGGAGAGTGGCTAGCCCTTGCACATCTGTGCTAAGCTGCTTAGCAGTATAGTTGGCAAATTCCTCCACCACGAGTCGGTGACGAGCTTGCCATGCCCACCATAGAAGCCACAGGAGCGTATATAAAGCCAGGAAGCTCCAGGGGTTGGACCACATGAATTGGATCCACTTTTCCAGTGATTGAAGCAACATTTTCAAAGGAAACCAGGGTATTGCTGCAAGTGTAAAGGTTACTTGGTCAGCTATCCATACAACAAGAACGGTTGCTATAAACCCAAGCACCGGAGGTATCCACTCTCTGCTGAAGACGTAGTAGATATATCCTAAACCACGGGCAAACCACAGTGTTACATATCGGAGGAACCAATTATGAGCAAGAAGAAACGCTACATATTTGGGTCCGATGAGGAGTATGTTTTTCACAACGTCACCTCAATCGAAGAAGACCTTGCTATCTACGCTTTTAGTGGACCTCTCTTACGGCGATGTTAAAACTGATAATATTGTTGTAGGCGGCAGAAATCTGCTCTTGCATATAAGACGCTCGCATGACGCATTTTTAGAGCAGCGATTTCTGTAGTGGCTACTAAGTGGCACAGTTATCCAGTTCCCAACTTTATTTTTTCAATAGGGTGCAAGTTTCGTAATATTTGAGCGTAAAATGGCCGTTGCCAGTTCCCAACTTTATTGTGCTTCTACAGATGTCCATGAAGAATAAAGTTGTGGATTGGCAGAATAAAGTTGTGGACTACAATTATGTTGTCCTCTGAATAATTTATTCAGAGGACAACGTGTGACTTTCCCCGCAATGTGTGGTGTATGGATAAAATATAGCCTTACACTGCTGGGCCTGATTCACGGGCAGCTACTGAAGAGAAAATCAGTAGCTGCCTTTCACAAAACAGTAAAGCTATGACCAATCCCTATGACTGTTTGCGCCCTCATCATTTTCAAGCATTTTTTGAAAATAATGTATTTCTTTTTTTGCAAAATGTCGGACACGGAAGTGGCTATCCTGAAGCCAAGGGGATAAGTCTTCTATACGTTTTCTATGAAAATAAGCTGGGGAAGCCATCAAGGGGTTTGAGAGGGGTGTACTGGCAATAGCGCCGCCGGTAGCGCGCAGTACAGATTCATCATCTGTGCGTGTGATGATTTCCCTACTTAAATCGTAGAAAGCCTGACCGTCATTAAACATAAACAAGATATGTGCAACGGCCTTTTGTTTTTGAACAACATCAGAAATGACCCATTCCATCAAGATGTTGCAGAGCATTTCATCCATATGCCCCACAATAATTTTCAATACCTGTGAAGCATTTCTGTATAGCGCAGATTCTTTATCTAATGACCAATCGCGTACACGTTGTAATACCTCGCGATAGGTCGGACTGGAGCGTATACTCTCCAGGGGAGTACTAAATCCAAGGGGAATGGCATGATAGTGTTTGGCTTTGAGTTGATGTTCGGCTGCATTCAGAATACGTCGTTCTAAAAAATCTACGACTAACATCGGCTCGAACTGGCCCAAACGGTTCAAGCATCGCTCAACGGCATGATCCAATTCTGGAAGTCGCTCAAAATTTTGGAAGATGTCGAGGTAGTTTTGTCTATTGGCTATCTTTATATCCCAGCCGTCGTTTGTGATGTTCGGCTGGGCTAAAACATCTGCTATGCGGCGTAAAATGGCAACATGGCCGCGAACTGCTATTTCCTTGAGGAACGATACTGCCAGTTCAGGTCGATATGGTGCGAACGATGGAAACAGTGAGAGGACATCCATGTCGAGTTGTGACAAACCTTTGTGAACAAGACTACAGAGTATATCCCATTCGTGTTTTTGCAGTTTGCCCCATTCTACATAGTGATAACTAAGCGCAATAATACGTAAAAGTGCTTCATCATCGCTGGCAACCCAGGAGCTGATGTAAGTCGATACCGCATCTGAACTAGATCGGCGTAACCCGATCAATATCCAGTGAAGATGGTCTTTAAAGGCCAAGCCATTTGTTAATGCCTGTTTTATCAGTCGATCCCCAAAATCAGGGTGATGTTCCCCTAACTTTTGTAACAGAAAATCTAGCCAGTAGGTTTCGCTATCTCGTTTCGCTTCATGCACTTGCTCTACTATTAACGACAAGTCATGAATTACCTGCGTTATTGTTGCATCTGATAGTCGCTGTACATACTCTTCAATTTCTCGTCTGCGGCGCTGTTCATTAGCTTGCCAATCCAGGCGGTCATCTTCGTCATCATACCTGAAACGACTAATGAGCAGACGAAACAACTGATACAAGCGATGACCATACAATTGTTGGCGTATTTGTATGAGTTCCTCTCCCCCATATCCACCTACAGACGTTGCATGCGAGAGCCAACTGGCTACAGCATCTAAGACAGGCAGTTCAGCATTGGGAATTACCATCTCTGACAAAAAACGAGCAGTCTTGATACAGTCAGGGAATAGCCACGCCTTGATTTCTGGTGGGACCTCAATGTCTGGCCTAGCGTATGGTACAGCTCCCCCCAGCGCTTGCACGATGTGCACCCGCTCGATAAGATGCGTGGATAGCCGATACATTTTGTAGAGCAAATCCAAAGCTTGCTGACGTATCCGTTGTAGCAAATCGTCCTTTCCAAGTACTCCCCATTTGAGTGTGATGGTAGAAGGCTTCGTCGGATCATCCTCGTTTGCTTCCCATAGCATACTAAGCATTGGGGACATCAGAGCGATGATGACATCCAGATTGCCGACGAAGTCTTGCTCAATCCAATGAGCGATGTGCTTCAATAGTGCTAGCTGCACCGCATATGGTTTTCCTGGTATAAATGCAGCAATACCAGATAACGCATGCTTTGCTTTGTCGCGAACAGCCATATAAGCCTGCTCATCGGGCCTGTATGTCGCGAGCTTGTGAAGGCAAGTAATAGTGTCGTCTAAGCTCAGTCCGTATATGGTTTCGCCAAGGAGATCTATGACTTGATTCAGAACCATTTCATAGCTGATTTCAAAATTGCCCCAGCCGGGATAATGGATAGATTCAGGTGCCAGCACCGGATTCTCAATAATATTCACAACAATTGCTAGAATATCGTCAGAACGGAAATAAGCAATATCTTGGAGCAAAGTCAGTGCCTGTAATTTACCGGCGTTTCCCTCAGTTTTGATGGCCTGAGTGTATAAATCGAGCAAATCTCCTAGTAGCACACCGGCTTCCAGTGAATCCCCTTTTATTTCAGCGGCTGCCAAACGTTTTAGAATGTCTTTGGGCTTAAATGCGATGAATGGCTTGATGATGAACTGAAGATAATCAACCTGCTTTGTTTGTGGATCGAAAAAGTGGCGAAACAGGATGTGGTCTGCCAGAACCTCAGAAGCGATAGTCAGTACGGTTCCATACCGTACTACCAAGCCTGTTGTCTGGAGTCTCGCCAAGATACGTTCTCCTGTCTGCGGTGAAAGCCCAACTACCTGATGTACTTGCACAATCAAGACTTGATTGTGCATTTCAAGTGAACCTAATGCTGCAAGTATATCGAGATAGCTGATATAATCCTCATAATGTTCCCCATGAACTCTGGCAAGATCTTGAATGATGTCATCGAGGTAATGGGTAAGTACTTCATCGCGAGTGAGTTCTATCATTTGAGCGCCGCGATGAACGAGACGGGCTGCAATGGAAGCGATGAGCGGATTCCCGTCTGCAATCCTTACAAGAGCATGGCGGATACTATCGTTTACAATTGTGTTCGGTGGCTGCTGTAGGAGTTGGTCTATATCAGCATTGGTAAGCGAGTCAACCTGAATGAAGCTAAGGTGATCACCTTGCGGTGGTGATAGTTGGCTAACTACCATATCTGTAAAGACAGGGCGTGTAGTGAGAATAATGGTTATTCTACCAGCGAAGTCAGGATTAACTAGGACCTCGCGGATGTGTGGCAGAGGCGTAAAGCGATGGGCGTCGTCGATCACGAGTACAAGATGGTTTTCTCGATCGAGGGCGGCAAGAGCGTCTTCGACAGATTCGGCTTCAGTGCGAAGGAACCAGACCTTCGTTCCTGGAGGGATGCAATCAGGTAAGGAGAGCAATACACGGGTTTTGCCAATACCACCTGATCCGTAGAGCACAAGCAGCTGGATATCTCTCGCCAGTTGCTCTCTAATTCTTTCAAAAAGTGATCCCCGCCCTACCAGTATTCCTTCGTGCCTAACAAGAGCCTCTCGCTCTGCTCGTTGGAAAAATTGTTCTGGTGTGAGCAGGGTTCGCAGGAGCTGAGTCTCTCGCACCAATCGAGCAATAGTATCAAGGGCGTTAGTATTTAGTCCATTGAAAACATGTACTACGTTTCCGTCGCCTGTGATTATAATTGCGTCATTAGCATTACCACTGATTGCTATGGCGCGCTCAACAACAGCAATAGCATACTGGCTGTTTTGCAACCTCTCCCGTAAGAGTTCTTCGTCATTGGACGTTGCTTTCCCTGCGATTAGCCGTTCGAGCGCTTCTCGAACCTCGTGTAGTGGAGTCTCGTCGGACACGATTAATGCCTTTCTCGATCCTTGCCCACAGTGTTCTGATCGCCACTAATAATCGTGTTCCCTGAGGCATTGCCGCCAATACTAATATTGCGTTCACCCGGCTTATTGGGTTGAATGTTGGACTGTTGGGGTGTAGCAGATGCTGCAACATCCATTGGAATAGACTCAATCAAAGCTCTGGCATAGGCAGCCGCAACAGCCGCAGCGTACCCTTGCCACATGTCATTCTTATGTGAGTCACAGTAATCACAGATCCCACGGATGAGGAGATATCCAGTGTTACCACTCATCCATGTTGCTGTGGCAATGCCGGAGCCTTCCATCTCAATCGCCCGAACGTTGTACTCATCGCGCAATCGATCTCGCAACTTAGGCTCTTTTAGCAACATGTTCGATGACCCAATCAAACCATAGTGAAGCTTTGGTTGTCGAGAAACACGTGTTGCGTCCTTTGGGTGAGGTATAATCTTACTCGGATCGTGAGAATCATAGAGTATATCCTTCGTTTTTGGTGGCCGTACCGCGTTTTCAAGAGCAGTAGCGCGGGTAATATATTGCTCCCAAGGTTGTTCTCCGCGGATTCTACGTGCTTCCAGCAAGCGCACTGCTTGCTGCAAACGAGCCGAAGGGGGAGGATCTGTGGCACGAATAGTAAAATGCGCATGCGGAGGTTCTCTTTTACGAACAACCTGCTCAAGCTTGCCAAGATCAAACTGCATGACACCTGCATCCATAGAAACGACAATATCACCAAGTCTCACATGGTTCTCTGCGTTGTTTGGGTCCGGTACACCTCCAGCTATCCCGACCATCAGTATATCGCTGATAGTAGGAAAGCTACGGAGGAGGTTGCTAGAGACAGCGGTGGCGGGGTTATTTCCCATTTTCGGTAACAATGTCACTACAACTGGATGTGGACCGATATTACCAACTGTGTAGCGCCCTGAATCACCAGGAATTGTTATATCATCATGCTGGTCAAGCATTACCTCGACCGCAGCAAATTCTTTGGGTAGTGCAGTGACGATAGCGAGCCGATATTGGCTGGCGTTTGTAACCATTTCTCTCATCAATTCCAACTTTTTAATAGTATAGACGGGATCACGAACCAGTGAATAGCGCACAATCAATCTGGCGAGAAAGGATGCCTGTTCTGGTGGAAGATCTCCCATTCTAAGAACATGGCTGAGTAACGCGCCCAGGGCATGATATCCAGACCGCTCCGGTAGATAGCCATAGTCCTCTAATTTGCTTACTAAATACCCGGCTACCTCTTCGGGAGCGCCTGTTAAATCGATCCCTGGCAGAAAACGATGGAGACCGGCCTGCTCTATCACATTCAGCCGACCACGCGGCCCTCCGATGGTAAAAGCGGACAGGCTCTCGATAATCCGAACGAGTTCCAGGCGTTCATCTACTGTAAGAATCAACATGATAAGCCTCCTTTTAGATCAAAGCTTGCAGCAAGGACACGAAGGTGGACCGAGTCTGTATTTTCTTATAATACCGCTAATGCGTTTAGCTTCCTCGTCAGAAGGTGAAACAAAGTCAGCTTTATTCAGAAGGATACACAGGAACTCACCAAGCAAAGTATGGCCTGTGTTGTCTGGCTGATATGGAGGTTGATTAAGCCGAAGGATAATAGCTGAAGCAACACTCTCCGGTGCTCCACCAAGCTCAATACTACCTCCAACGAGGACTTCTTGCAGATTCGCACTGCCCGAGGTTTTTATTAATTTCCGTATATCAGGAGTATTTCTTAGAAATCTTTTGGTAAATTCTATAGGCTTTCCAATATCATCGGATTGCACCTTTTCCGAATGTTGGGGCAATAGTTGAGGCAGGTTCTCGAGTTTCAAATAGCCACGAATCAAGGACTTCCTTTCATCGAGTTTTTTCTTGCCTCTCAGCTCATCAATATGCTTTTTCCTTAGCAGGTCCCATGTAATCTGCCGTGTTTTCCCTTCTTTTTTCAGACGTCTATCCAACTGCAGATCAGGGTCTCCCAGTTCATCAGAGAAGATAATCAAAGTCCAATGCGAAAATATAGAAAATATCCTGAAGATAGCATCTTCATTAAAAAACTCGGCTGGGATGTGAACTAAAGCGTACTGTGGTATTGGTATCGGCTTATTTTTAGGCACAGAACGTCCTGGGTCATCAAGAGGACATCCTGGGTCATCAAATGCAATTCCGGTATACTTCCAATCCTTGCCTATAACTTCGTCCCACACCCTTCCCTGGCAATGAGCGAGTTTTAAAGCTTTCAGTGATGGAGAAAGTAGGGTCTTTAGCTTTCCTGGCAGTTGTAAGTCGAAGGTCTCTAACGGGTTGCGCAGTGGAGCGCTTCTGGATTTCTCAGGGACACTAACCACGGATTCAAGGATAGGATCATCGGTATGTATGTTTGGTTTTTCGCCAACTTTTTTATAGTTGTGTGCGTTTTTAGGGAATGTTTGTCCAGGTGGATTCCAATGGCAAGAATTCTGAAGCGCCCTGCTATATGATGCTTTTAGTTGAACTCTTTCATACACCTCTATACCAATAGAAGCTGAGCCAGAGTTATCTCGTGGATTGATAGGAGATAGTATCTCCTCAGAGGCAGACGTGTAGAGTGGAGGAGTGTCAAGAGGTCGTGTGAAATGGTACGCTGATTGGGATAACAGGCCGGTGGGTTGTTGAAGCGAGCGAATGAATGCAGCAATATTGATGTGGCGTTCTGAAGATTTTTTCGCCATTGACCGGAGGATGGCTTGCTCGATGTGATAAGGGATTGCGCTATTGAATTCATGCGGAGAGAGCACTTTGGCGTTCTTATGTCTCTCTTTCATTATTCGGCGATCATGGGGATTGAAAGGGAGAAAACACTCAAAGGGATGTCTTCCGGTCAAAAGTTCATAGGCGATACAACCTAACGAATATTGATCGCCTTCCTTAGTAAACATACCATCAAACTGTTCCGGTGCCATATAAGCATAGGTACCGCGAGGAAGGCCGAAAAATCCTTCATTTTCTCCCAGTTGCACAGCAATGCTAAAGTCGGCCAGTATCACATCATCTTTGTTGTTAAAGAGAATATTTTCCGGCTTTAAATCGCTGTGTACGATGCGATGCTGATGCGCTATATGGATAGCCTCCCCAACCTGCATCAAAATAGTCAGGGCATCGTCTATTGCTATAGGACGACAATTGTTTATACGCTCTCTGAGCGTGCCTCCTGGTGTATATTCGACAATAATATACGGCGTATTCTCATTCTCGCCATAATCTAAAATGGGTAAAATATACTGCTGGTGTTTCAGCTCTTGAAGAAACTGAGCTTCCTGGAGAAAAAGTTGCCGTCCCTCAGACTTGTTATACTTTGGATTTAATAATTTGATGGCAACAAGCTCGTTAAGATCATTTCGCGCAAGATATACGCAAGCAAATCCGCCATTACCCAGTTTATGGAGAATGGTGTAGCTTTTAATCTGCTTTCCTATGTAGCTATTGTAACCTTCGTTCACCATGTTATCTGCTCAAAATGCGAATGTGAGTGAACGTATTCAAGGCTTCCAGCTTCTCAGCGTGCTCTAAAAGAGGTAATATAAATTAATATAACATAATTCAGCAGTTTAGTCAGCATATAGATTCTTTTTTCGATTTAGAACAAATGTAGTAATGATATTCGCGATAAAGATATTTGCATGATAGTTGAACAGATATTCAAGTTCTTCTATTTCCGAATCTTATATTATTCATACACCACTCTCAGGAGGTAGCCCCTAAGACAAGAGAGCTCATAATAGATGACTTGCATATGAGGAAGCCTCGCCATTTGAGGGGATATAATTTTGGCAGCCGGACTGAGCGGTAAAACCTTGTACTGAAGCAGAAAAATGAGCTTGCTACCTGTGCTGGCTTCTTAGTACGTCCGTTCAAAAATGGCAGGTTTAACTCTCGTTCTGTTCGCGTATCTGCCATAGATAAGATGAGTTCGAGTCCGCAACTTTATTCTTCAAACCAAAGTTTCGACAAAAATGCGATGTTTTCCAGTCCGCAACTTTATTTCGCCTGAAGAATCCTTTAATGCACGTAAAATAATGGCTCTGAGTCGGCAACTTTATTCTTGATGAACATGTGTTGTTGTAGAAGATAAATAAAGTTGTTCCCTGGTAAATAAAGTTGTTCCCTAACCGGAGTTGATGGAGAACCACAAGCTTTTCTCATATATCTTGTGGTTCTCTTTTTTGGTTATTCCTGAATATGTCCACCAAGAATAAAGCTGTGGACTCGCAGATGTCCACGAAGTTTAAAGTTGCGGACTCGCAGAATAAAGTTGGGGACTATAATCATGTGGGTAGGACTCCACTATGAAACCTCATGCGCCGCAGGCGCACCACTGCGTATGACCACGGCAAACGGTGGTCAGAAGATATTGTTGGCGAATTCGGTTTTCACGCTCGGAATACTGCGAACTCTGGCTCAAAACGAGCTTGGTTTTTGAATTCGCCAACAATATCTTAGTGTGGCTCTACCCCCGTGGAAGAATGCTCCTAGAAGCTATCGCGGCTACCCAACGTTTGCATCTCCTCTAACAGAGGTCCGCTCAGAGCCTACTCCTGATGGGGAGATAGCGCGGCAGCCGGATCTCCCCAACACTGAGCAGCAATCACCTGTCCAATCACGAACACAGGTGATGTCCACTCCTCCACTTTTCGGCTATACTCTACTCATCAGAAGCAGGAGAGCACTTCCGATTCTTCACCCTGGTTTAAGAATGGGAGCGTGTCTGCATTTGCAAATTGCAAGCAAATTGTGTTCACACAGAAGGAGAACCACCATGAGAAAAGTGATTGTATCCGAGTTCGTGTCATTGGACGGTGTCGCGGAAAACCCCGCGTGGACCTTTCAATTCGGGAGCGAAGAACAGGAGAAGTATAAATTCGATGAACTCTTTGCGTGCGACGCTCTTCTCCTGGGACGAGTGACCTATCAAGGCTTTGCCGCCGCCTGGCCTACAATGAAAGGGACCGGGGAATATGGTGAGCGCATAAATAGCATGCCCAAGTATGTTGCTTCAACGACCCTCACCCAGATGGAGTGGAATGCCAGCCTGATCAAGGGCGATCTCGCGGAAGAGGTGTCCAGACTCAAGCACCAGGGCGGTCAGGACATTCTGGTTTTCGGGAGTTGCGAGCTTGTTTACACGCTGACACAACTGGACCTCATCGATGAATATCGGCTCATGGTCTTTCCTATTGTTCTGGGCAGCGGAAAGCGTGTCTTCAGAGAGGGGAGCGAGAAGAAAACACTGAAACTTGTCGAGACAAAGACGTTCGCTTCAGGCGTCGTTGTTCTTTCCTACGAGCCAGTAGCAAAAGGGGATGAAAAAAAAGGAAAAAAACGATGAAAAAGACCCCTGAACTACAAACCCTGATGACCGGCATCGCGTTCGGCGAGTCGCCACGGTGGCACGATGACCGTCTATGGTTCTCCGACTGGGGCGCCCAGGAAGTCATTGCCGTCGATCTGGAGGGCAAGAGCGAGGTCATCGTCCGCGTCCAGTTTCCGTCATTTCCAATGTGTATCGACTTTCTGCCAAATGGGCGCCTGCTTGTCATCTCGGCGCGCGATCGACTGCTCCTCCGCAGGGAGCCCGATGGGTCGTTGGTGACATATGCTGACCTGACTGGCCTCTCTGATCACCCCTGGAACGAGATCGTCGTGGATGGTAGGGGCAACGCCTACATCAACAACATCGGCTTTGACTTTCCAGGCGGCGAGTTCGCCCCCGGCATCATCGCTTTGGTCACCCCTGATGGCTCGGCCCGGCAGGTAGCGGATGGCGTCGCATTCCCAAATGGCATGGTGGTGACGCCCGACAACTCGACCCTGATTGTGGCCGAGTCCTATGGCAAGAAACTCACAGCCTTCGACATCGCGGCTGACGGCAGCCTATCGAACCG
>Ga0137388_10000403_pt1 | contig 23905 bp, 17 predicted proteins | sample 15con2h14AmetaG_FD_104644 | JGI IMG/M metagenome (GOLD analysis project Ga0137388, IMG submission 104644) | Vadose zone soil microbial communities from Angelo Coast Range Reserve, California, USA - 15con2h1.4A metaG | ecosystem: Environmental > Terrestrial > Soil > Vadose zone > Saprolite...
AAGAAAGCGTAATTGCGCCGGAGAGAACGGTTTGATTCCATCATGAAATCACTGGCAGAGAAAATTGTCATTCACCAAGGCGACCTGACGGAGATGGATGTGGACGCCATCGTGAACGCGGCCAACAATGATTTGATTCTGGGCGCCGGAGTTGCGGGAGAGATTCGCCGCAAAGGCGGAGAAGAAATCCAGCGCGAGTGCGACGTGATCGGCAGCATCCCTGTGGGCTATGCAGCCATCACCACAGGCGGAAAATTAAAGGCGCGATTCGTGATTCATGCCGCCAGCATGCAGCTGGGCGGAAAAACGAATGCGGATTCGCTGCGGCATTCCGTGGCGCATTCTTTGCGTATCGCCAATGAGCGCGGCCTGAAAACTATTGCGTTTCCGGCGGTGGGCACGGGTATCGCGGGGTTTCCATTGAAAGATTGCGCGGAGATCATGCTTCGCGAGGCGGCACAACATCTGCGAGGCGAAACTTCTCTCGAAACGATTTATTTTGTGCTTTTCGACGAAGCCGCGCAGGGAGTGTTTGAGCGGTCCTGGAGAAAAATCCAGGCTGAACCCGTTTCCGATGCGGCAGGAGCCAAAGGCGCGTGACGCCGCTCGCGGAATTATTGGCCGAACGGATTCGCCGCTTTGGCCCGATGACGTTTGCGGACTACATGCGCGAATGCCTGTACCATCCGGTGCATGGATATTACAGCAAAGCGGAGTCCAAGCGCTTCGCCGACTACTACACGAGCGTGGATGTGCATCCTGTTTTTGCGCGTCTGCTGGCGCGGCAATTCGCGGATATGTGGGAAAGCCTCGGGCGCCCGGCGGAATTTACCCTGGTTGAGGGAGGCGCTGGCGCGGGGAGGTTCGCTGCGCAGGTTCTGGATTTCTGTGAGGCGAAGCTCCCACCTTTTTATGCAGCTCTGCGCTATGTCGCCGTGGAGGGCTCCGCGGCGCGGCGGGAACAGGCGACGATTCACGCTCAGCGCCATGCACTTGCTAGACATTTCACGTCTTGTGCTGAGGTTCCAGCACACATCGCTGCGGGGTGCTTTTTTTCCAATGAACTGGTGGATGCGCTGCCCGTGCATCGAGTCGTGATGGACGGCGGCGCGATGAAAGAGATTTTCGTTGGTTTCCGCGACGGCTGCTTTATAGACGTGGTAGCGCCGCTCTCGACTTGCGCCATCTCCGAGTATTTTGCGGCACAGGGCATTGTGCTGTGCGAGGGCCAGCATGCCGAAGCGGGGCTGGAAGCATGCGACTGGATCGGCGAAATCGGCCGGCGCCTCGAGCGCGGTTACGTGCTCACGATTGACTACGGCCATCCCGCGAGCGACCTCTTTGACGAGCACCATATGCGTGGGACGCTGCTTGCTTATCAAAATCATCGCGCCAACGAAGAGTTCTATGCCGCGCCCGGCGAGCAGGACTTGACAGCGCACGTCAATTTCACCGCGCTCGAATTGTGGGGAAAACGGGCAGGCCTGGAGACGGCGGGCTTTACTTCGCAAACGGCGTTTCTACTGGCGCTCGGACAGGCCAATGAATTTGCGGACCTCCACGATGAGGGACAATCGGAGGCGGAGCGTACGAAAGCGCGGTTGCAACTGAAGACGCTCATCCACCCCGAAGGAATGGGGGAGCGGTTTCAGGTCCTACTCCAGCGAAAAGGTGACGCATCCGGGCGATTGACAGGTCTTGCGGGAATCTAAGGGCTGATTTAGTGTCCCACTCAAATGCAGGGGGGCCCTTTTCCGACCTGGTCGGAATCTTCATTCGTCGAGATGCGCGCGAGCCAGGTTCCATCAAGAGGCATCTGGATACCCCCCCGTTTTTTGTAAGTGTTGCATCTAAAGGACTTCAATACCATGTAAGTCTTTTGGTTGCAACACATACGCCGCAGCTTCTAAGTGTTGCATCTAAAGGGCTTAGGGGTCTACATAACTACCGAAACGAAGCTGGTTTTCTTGGGAGAAGCCGGGGTGGAATGCTTTGCCGGGCGGCGGTTTGGACGCCGGAAAAGCGGCAGCCAGCTGGCGCACTCCAAAGTGTCCGCATCTGGCAGCCGCGGGCGGTGCGGATAACAGTGAGAACTGCGAGCTGGAATTTGCGACGCCGGAAATAAAAAGGCGGCAGAGAAGCCCCGACAGGAGTCGTGGTGAACTGCCAGCAACCTGAAAAATCCGCACTCTTACCCAGAAAGTAGAGTACCAGATGAAGTAAGGTGAGTCAAGGAATTTTTGGGTTGCGGGTTAGTTTCCGATTTCCTCGTTAGTCGTCAACGTGACTGCTAGCAGACGGCCTAAGGCTTTACGACCACGTAGAGACGATTGCTGGACAATTCTGGGTAATCTCTAGTCCAAATCGGCAGCGCAGCCATTTTGTCGCCACCGTATTCCGAGACCCAATCTTTGGATATTCCGCTGAGGTAGTGTACGCCTATGCTGTATACCCCCGGCCCCGGTACAAGCTCACGGATATCAAACTTTTCGACCACTCCATAGAAAGTCCCTGGCTCTAATTTGAAGAAGCGGGTTATGTCGTCATGCGCGGGCGGTGGCGGCAGACAATCACGCAGAAAATCTGAATGGCCTGATACCTCTTTGCCCTTTAGATCGAATACTTGGATATTGAGCAAATTACCCGGATTCCAGCAAACGTCATCAAAAAGAAATAGCGTGTCCTCGCCTATATTTGTTAGCTGAGTTTCCATGTGAAGGACATCGCTTATTCGATATTCAGAACGGTCAGCTCGAATCGAGAGTGATAACCGAAGTCCTCTTGAGGGACTCTTGTGGTTCTCTTTGCTTTGTTTGGTGCTCTCCTGAGATGAACACGGATTGAATACAAGAAGAATCAAAAAAGCAATTAGCGAAATGTGAATGAGAACAGTTGTTTTCATGGCCTACGCTGAGTACTTTAGCACGATTGCCGCCACTATCTTGATTCCACGAGTCAGCGCCTGGTACGTCGCATAATCGGAAACTGAACCACTGCTAGTTTTTTGGGAGGGCTGCGTACGCTTGCAAAGCGATTGCTATCGCTCAGGAGGGTTGGGCTTTTTCAGGGTGGGCTTCTCGCCGGAGGCGGGCGAGGGAATGGCGGCCACGGCGGGTTTTGCGGGTTCGCTGGCGGCGGGGGCGGCGACGGAGGTTCCGCCTTCGGAGTAGGCCTTTTTCAGGAAGCTTTCGGCGTACTTTTGTGCGCCACCGGTGTCGTCGTTGGTTTGCTTGGCTTTGCTGTATTCGTTGACGGCGCGTTCGCGCTGTCCGAGCATGTCGAAAATCTTGCCGAGATAAATGTGGCTCCAGACTTCGGTCCACTTTTCCGAGGGCTCGGGAACGGTCTGGAGCGCTTCGCGGAAAGCGTTGGCCGCGGCTTGATAATTTTTCTGGTAAAAGAAGGCTTCGCCCATGCGGAAATTGGCGAGCGGACGGCCGGGCTGAATCGAGAGCGCGCGCTGATACTGCGTCACCGCATCGTAGAAGCGGCCTTGTTCGGCGAGATCTTCGCCGCGGGCAATGGCCGCGCGGGCGCGAAGAGCAGTGCTACCTTTCAGAATGACGTTGCCGGGATCGATCTTGATTCCCCCAGGTTTCGGGCGGCCAAAGGTTTCCACGGTGAATCCCGATTCCGTGCCGATGACGTCGATGGTTTTCAACTCCGGATTGCCTTCCGTATCGATGCGTAAATCCACGGGCATGCGAAACGTGTCGAGAGGCTGCTTGATTTTGCCAACGACGCGAAAGCCCTTCGGGGTGCGGTAGACAACGTAATCGAGCGAAAACTCAGGCACGCCCGTGGAATTCAGCCACTGGCCGAAGAAGGCGCGCAGATTGGGCGGCTCTTGCCCCGGCTTGACGGCGGCCTGGGCGCGGCGCTCGGCGATTTTTTCAAAGTCCTCGACGTGCGCGGCGCGCTCCGCAAATTGAAAATAGAAGTCGTGCAAGGCGGCTTTGAAGGCTACGTCGCCCATTTGCGCCCGGAGCATGTGGAAGAGCATGGCGCCTTTGTTCATCACGACCGAGCGATAGTCGGGGGAGAAGGGAACCAGGCGAGCGGCTTGCCCGATAGGGGCGGCGTCTTCATACATCAGCGCACCAACGGCGAATTCGTCCACAGCGCGAAGTCCTGCTTCCTTGCCGGCGTTCTGCTCGGCGTAAAGCGCTTCGGAATAGCGCGCCAGGCCATCGCTGATCCAGACGTCGCCAGGCGTTGCCGGCGTAACCTGAATTCCCCACCATTGGGAGGCCACCAGACGTGCGATGGTCCGGTCGCTGCTTTTGGGGTCCCAGATGCGCTGGCTGAGGAGCAAAACTCCGGGGGCCGCGTAATCGCGGAGTGTTCCGTCAGGAATTTGAATTACGGTGAAAGTCGGGTCGGGGATGGGGCCGAACATATCGGAAAAAATAATTGCGGAGCGCGCTACGCTGGAGGCAAATTCCTCCGCATTCTTAGACGACGCCCGCGGGGCGTAGACCGCAACGTTGATTCCTTCGGCCTGCTTGGGATTGAGCTGAAGATTGCCCACTACGAACGTGCCATGAGGGGCGAGGTTTTTGCACTCGAAAGTGTAGAGGAGCCGGCTGCCTTCGACGGCGTTCTTGCCGGGCATGGGTGTGGGAGCGGAGGCTTTGCCAGTGCCGGCAACGGCGAAAATGTCAGGGACGTTCAGCCGGAACGTCGCCGTGTAACGGTTCGACGGATAATTGGTGAGCGGGAACCATCTCGCCGGAAGCAGCAAGTAGGCGCCATCTTTATTGATCAGCGCGGCACGCACACCGGGGACAGGGCTGTTCTCTTCATTCACGAGCAGACCCGCGTAGGTGAAGGTGAGGGTGACATGGCCATCGGTCGCCACGGGTGTGGACAAATGGGCGATAACGATGAGCGGGCTCTGATTATCGCGCTCGAAGGTGAGCGGCTTGCCGTCTGGTCCTTTGATCTCCTTCACAACCAGATTGGGGTGCAGCTCAACGCGCACGGTGCTGGAGGCTTCCACGGCCTTGAAATCGATTTTCGCGACGGCGGAAATGGATTGGCCAATGGCGTCCAGAGTGGCGGAGACGTCGTAGTGCGCGGCGACGAAATTCGCAGGCTGAGTAGCCTGAGCGTGCAGATGCGCGGGGGCACAGATGAGGGAGGTCAGCGTAAAGAAGAATAATGCAGCGGAAGGTTTTCGGCGGAGGGTCATCGGACCCCTTTCAATGGTCTTCAATTCTGCACCCATATACACCTATAGGATACCAAACCCATCACTTCGCGTTGCTTGGTGCGGCGGTCACTAGCCTGGCGATCTCGTCCGCAGCGCGTTCGACGGCCCCTGGGGGACCGAGGAGCCGCCGGACTTCTTCGAGCCCTCGGCGCATCTCTTCCACGCGATTCTTGCCCTCTTCGGAGGCGGAGAGTAGTTTTTCTGCTTCCGCGGCGAGTCGCTGCGGCGTGAAATCGTTCTGGATCAGTTCCGGCACGACGGCGCGTCCGGCGATCAAATTTACCATGCTGAAAAACTTGGTTCGCACCAGGGGCTTTGCGAGGCGGGCCGTGAGCGGGGAAAGGCGGTAAACGACAATCATCGGTTTGCCGAGGAGGGCTGTTTCGACCGTAGCCGTGCCGCTGGAGACGATGGCGAGGTCCGCGGCGGCCAGGGCGCTGTAGGTGTCTTCCTCGATGAATTTGACTTCCTGTTGTCCTCCAAACAGCGATTTCACTTTTTCAGTGTTCAACCCCGACGCCACCGCGACCACAACGCTGAAACTGCCCGGCAGAATCCGTCCTATCTCCGCGAGCGCATCTACCAGCACCGGAACATGATGCGTGATTTCCCCCCGCCGGCTGCCGGGCAGGATCGTGATGACAGGATCCTCTTCTTTCAGACCGTATTTCTTGCAGAATAATTCCCGTGTCAGGGTGGGCTTGACGTTTCCAACGAGGGGGTGGCCGATGAATCTGACCGGTACACCGGCATCGGCATAGAACTTTTCCTCGAAGGGGAAAATGCAGAGCGCTTCAGCGAAACGGCGGCGAACCAAATTTACGCGCCAGGGGCGCCAGGCCCAAAATTGCGGGCAGATGTAATAGACGTTGCGAATGCCTTTGCGGCGTAGCTTGCGGGCCAGGCGCAGATGGAAACCGGGAAAGTCCGTCAGGATGGCGAGGGGCGGACGGCGGCGCTCCGCTTCGTCGACGAGGCGACGCATGGCGCGGAACAACGAGGGCAAGCGCTTGAGCACTTCGGTGATTCCGACAACGGAAACTTCCGAATAATCGGTGATGATCTCGACGCCAGCGGCGCGCATCTGCGGGCCGCCCATTCCGAAAAGAGCCACGTCCAGACGCTGCTTCAGAGCGGTGGCGAGGCGCGCGGCGTACATGTCTCCAGAAGCTTCGCCGGCGGAGAGAAGGAGCGGTATAGGTGGCATGTGCGGATTGCGCAGGAATCAATCGCTCGCCGGTAACACCGATGGTTCCGCCGAACGGTTGGCTTCGATCGGAAGGTGCAGCTCCTGCTCCTTGTATTGCAACTGATACAGCCGGTAGTAAATTCCGCGCTGCGCGAGAAGCTCTTGGTGGGCGCCCTGCTCGCGCAAGCGGCCTTTGTGAAACACGAGGATGCGGTCGGCGTGCTGAATAGTGCTCAGGCGGTGCGCGATAACCAGAGCGGTTCTCCCGGAGAGCAAACGGTCGAGGGCTTCGCGAATGAGCAGCTCCGTTTTTGTGTCTACGCTGGAGGTGGCTTCGTCGAGAATCAGGAAACGCGGATTGTGAGCCAAGGCGCGGGCAAAATTGATGAGCTGGCGCTGGCCAACGGAAAGAGTTGAGCCGCGTTCGTTAACGTTGCTGGCGACGCCTTCCGGCAGTGAGCGTATGAATTCACCAAGTCCGATTTCTTCGACAGCGCGTTCGACTCTGGCGCGGTCGATGCCAGGTGTGCCGAGACGGATATTCGTTTCGATCGTGCCGGTGAAGAGAAAAGGATCCTGCAGAACTATGCCGAACTGGCGGCGCAGATCCTGCAATTCGATCAGGCGAATGTCCTTGCCGTCAAGGAGGATTTGTCCGCGCTGAACGTCGTAGAAGCGGAGGAGCAGCGAAATCAGGGTGGTCTTTCCCGCGCCGGTGTGTCCGACGATGGCGAAGGTCTGGCCGGGCTCGACGCGGAAGGAGACATCGCGGAGGACCCAATCTTCGTCAGCCGGTTCGGGGACGTTGCGGTAACTGAACCAGACGTTGCGGAATTCAATTTCGCCGTGCGGGTGGTCGAGGGGAATGGCGTTGGGATCGGATTCGACGAGCACCGGCTCGTCGAGGAGTTTGAAGATGCGCTCGGAGGCGGCCATGGCGGACTGGAGGATGTTGAATTTCTCGCTGAGGTCCTGAATCGGGCGGAAGAAGCGTTGCGCAAACATGGTGAATGCCGTGAGAACACCGAGAGTGAGCCCGCCGGAGAGAATGCGGTTGCCGCCGGACCAATAAATTAGGGCGATGGTGGCGAAGCTGAGGAATTCGACGGCGGGATAGAAGAGCGCGTAAGCGAGAATGGCGTCACGCCAGGCGAGCATGTTGTCGCGATTGCGCTTCTCGAATTCGTCCATGGCCTTGCGTTCGCGGTTGAAGAGCTGCACGACGCTCATGCCGGAAATGTATTCCTGGAGAAAAGCGTTGATGCGGGCAATGGCGGTGCGGATACGGCGATTGGCGTCGCGGACGAACTTGCGGAAGATCATGGTGACGATGAGGATGCCGGGAAGGACGGCAAGTGTATCGAGCGCAAGACGGCGGTCGATCTTGAAGAGCAGGCCGGCCATGACAACGAGGAGAAAGAAGTCGTTGATCATGGTAACGACGCCGGCGGCAAAGAGATCGTTGAGGGCGTCAACGTCGGTGGTCACACGCGTGACCAGGCGGCCGACGGGATTGCGGTCGAAGTAGCTCATCGGCAGGCGCTGCATGTGGATGAAGATTTCGCGGCGCATGTCGTACATGGTCTGCTGGCCGACACGCTGCATGATGCGAATCTGGATGTATTGGGCCAAGAAGTCGAAAGTAAGGACGGCGAGAAAAATGAGACTAAGCCAGCCAATGCCAGTCCATGCCGAGGCTTCCGGAAGGACGTGCTTCAAAGCAGGAACAAAATAGCTATCGATGGCCTTCCGAAAGATCAGCGGCGGGGCCAGCTCGAGCGGGGTGACGATGGCCACCATGACGAGCGCAAGGACAACGCGCCATTTGTAGGGCTTCATGTACTGCAGAAGCCGGCGCATCAAGCGCGAATCGTACGCTTTGCCGAGGGCTTCTTCTTCGTGGAGGTTGCTCATGCGCGTTCGAGCTCTTCTTCCAGCAACTGCTTCTGATACAAATCCGCGTAATAGCCGTCCCGGGCAAGCAGTTCGTCATGCGTGCCGCACTCGGTGATGGCGCCATCGACCAGGACAACGATCTGGTCGGCGTCGCGGACGGTCGAGGTGCGATGGGAGATGAGAATGGTGGTGCGGCCTTGCATGATGCCGCGCAGGCCGTTGAGGATGCGCTCTTCGGTTTGGGTGTCCACGGCGGAAAGGGAATCGTCGAGAATCAGAATGCGGGGATCGCGGACGACGGCGCGGGCGATGGCGGCGCGCTGTTTTTGTCCGCCTGAGAGAGTGATGCCACGCTCGCCGACCATGGTTTCGTAGGCTTTGCCGAAGTCCTGGACGTCGCCGTGGAGGCTGGCAATTTCGGCGGCTTCGCGGACGCGCTGGTCGTCATATTCGGGCAACCCGAAAGCGATATTGCCGCCAACGGTTTCGCCGAATAAGTAGGTGTCTTGGGGGACGAAGCCGATGGACTGGCGCAAAGTGGTGAGAGGCCATTCGCGGATGGGACGGCCGTCGATCAAGACGCAGTCATCGGGCGCTTCCCAGAGACGGGCGATTAGGGCGGCGAGCGTGGTCTTGCCGCTGCCAGTGGGGCCGACGATGGCGAGAGTTGAACCGGCAGGTACTTTCAAATCGATGTTGCGAAGGACGGGATGAGTGCCGCTGCCATTGGATTTGGAAGCGCCGTTCGTTCCGGCTCCGGAAAGAGTTGTCGGGTAAGTGAAGGTGAGATGGCGGAATTCGATTTCGCCGCGAGGCTTGGTGCCTTCCGGGACTTTTGCGTCGCGATCATCAATATTCGGCTTGGCGGTGAGGATGTAATTCAGCCGGCCCATGGAAGCCGCGCCGCGCTGAAAAATATTCGTGACCCATCCAAGAGCGATCATCGGCCAAACGAGCAAGGCGAGGTATCCGTTGAAGGCAATGAGCGCGCCGAGGGAGATTTGGCCGCGGAAAAGCTGGTGGCCGCCCTGCCAAAGGACGATCAGGAAAGTTGTGCCGATAAGCGCCTGAAGCGAGGGCATGAACATGCTCCAGGTGCGAATGAGTTTGATGTTGCGAGAGACGTACTCGCGGTTGGGCTCATCGAAGCCGCGGATTTCCGCTTCTTCCTGCGCGTAGGCGCGCACGACGCGCACGCCGGCTAGATTTTCCTGGACGCGAGCCGTGAGTGTGGCAAGGGCCGCCTGGATTTTCTCATAGAGGTCATGAATCGTTTTGCCGAAGAACCATACGGCGACCGCCACTACCGGCCCAGGAAGCAATACCCAAAGAGTTAACGAAGGTGAGAGGGCGACCATGACCAGGATGGCCATGATCATGGTGATGATGGTCGTGGCGCTGTACATAATGCCGGGGCCGAGGACCATGCGGACGGCGTTCAGATCGTTAGTGGCGCGGGACATCAGTTCGCCGGTGCGATTGCGGACGTAGAATTCGGGCTCGAGAATCAGCAGGCGCTTGAGGAGATCGTTGCGAATGTCGAACTCGATATCGCGGGAGACGCCGATGAGAGTCCAGCGCGCGGAGAAAGAAAGAAGGCCCTTGATCGCGACGCAGAGAACAACGATGAGGCAATAGATGCCCAGCGTGCGGCGGCTGCTCGGGGCGTAATAGGGAATAGAACTACTGAGTTTTGACGGGTTCAGAGCCACAACGAGCGGACTTCCCGTCTGTGTCGAGTGCTCAAAAGGAACCGCATTGCCGGCGAGCGTGTCCGTCATGACGCCGGTGGCGAGGGGGAGGACGTTGCCGACGATGCCCATCAACACGACCGTGAGCAGGCCGAAAACAATACCACCTGTGTAGCGCCGAAGATAGGGCATCAGGCCGCGCAGGCCTCTGTCGGTAAGAGCTTCCCGGCTGCCCTTGGATGCTCGATTACTGGTGGCTGATGGGGCGGCGCTCATCGCAGCGTCGACCTCGCATCTTGCATGGATACCGACTCGAGGAGGAAGTGCTCGTAGGTCCGGTCGAGCGACTGGTAGCGCTTTGTTTCCGGGTTCCACCGGACGCCGATGGGCAACACGTGCGAATCGATCGTGCCTTTCAGGGGCGTAAAATAGAGTTGCAGGCCCTTCTCAGCGTTTTGCTCGAATTGCAGCCGCCAGCCGGTTACCGGCAGCAGTGGCGTCAAACCCAGATAGCCTTTTTGATTTTTCAGGTGTTCATCGCAGCGCAGGACTTCCGCCCATTTCCCGTCGGTATTTTCCGCCACGACGACGCGCGTGACGATCGTTCCCGGCAAATTGTTGGTTGGCGTCTTTGGCACGATGTTGGCCACTAGAAATTCCTGCTTCCCGTTTTTCGCCAGGTCTCCAAACGCCAGAACTTGCGATTCGCTACCAAGCAGCGAACTTGCCGCCAACTGAATCTCTTCGGGCACGGCAGGCTCCGTGGGCTTGGCTTCCGCTTGCGACGCAGGCTTGGACGCATCCGCGCCGCACCCGCCCAGAAGAATAGCCAGGGACAAGAAACTCAGCGAAAATTTCAGGGGGTTTCTCCACCTGCGGACCGCGCCAACACCGAGGCCCTCATTCAAGAAGGACGGCGCGCTGCTCGCCTCGTTAGCACGCAAACAGCCGCTTTGTGAGTTTTTCTCCATCAGAGATTTGCAGCCGTGAGCGCAATTTCCAACACTCGCCCGGGCTTTCCACTTTCTTGGGTGTGCTGAACACTACCATGACTTGCAGCACATCCGAACCAGCCCCAACCTGTGCCCTTCTACCGTAATTCTAACTGTTGGCCGCCCTTCGTGGAAGGACCGTGCGAAGCGGGCTTGCCTAAGTCTTGAAGGGGCTACCGCTGGGCCGCAATTGCGTCCAGCCGGGCTTCAAAGTTTTCTTCTCCTTCGGACCAAAGCTCGCTGTGCTGCACCGGCAGGGCCTGCTCGATCGCTTCGACCCAGTGGAATAGTTGTTGGATGTTCTCACGGGTCTTGGCGTGATATTCCTTCAGGTTGTCTCTCACCGCCATCCACTGGCGGAAGGTATGCTCCATCGGATGATCCGAGGAGTTGAACGGATTCGAGGCGGTGCCGGGGGCGAGCAGGCCTCCGTGCCCGGTGAAAAAGTGCTCGAAGCCGAGGTCGGCCATGAAGTGGCCGGATGTGGATGCCAGCCCGTTGTCATACTCCGGACCATGGCAGGCCAGCAATAGCGGCTCCGGCTTGTGCTGCCATTTCAGGCTTTCGATATCGAAGCTCCACAAGTCCCATTTGGCGCTGGCAATATAGGCCGTGTCTGCGTTGAGGTTTTGCACTGCTAGTGCAGCAACCTCAGCAGGTCCCATTTTCAGCGGACGCAAATCCCACTCTGCTACCGGTATCTCTGTTGGGTCGACGGCCTGCACGACTAGTTCACTGAAAGTGTTCTGCGTGGCCGCGAGCGGCGCGGTCGTCAGGAACCGGGCGAATTCGGCAATCATCGTTTCCAGCGAGAAATCGCGCGTCCACACGCGCAGGTAAGCATGGTTGGCCATGGTGGTTGGAACCTTCGGGATTATACCGGGCCGGCAGGGAAGTAGCGAATCAGCAGCAATGTGGACTTGATCAAGGCTGCTGTGGCACAACCATTCTGGGCCCTGCGACGCTTGGCCTTCAGCTTCCTGAGTTGGCGGTTTTGGCGCGGGCGGGAGGATCGGTAGGTGGCGTAAAACTTTGGGCCATTTCGCGCAGGCGTTCGCGGAGGGATTCTCCTACGCCGGCGAAAACCTGGGCGCAGGCTTCGCGAAGTCTTTCTTCCGCTGTTGCGGCAATTCCGGAAATCATTTCGCGCGACTGGTGATCGAGCGAGGCTACTGTCGCGAGCATCCATTGGTTTGAGACATTTTCGAGGCGGCTCTTGTATTGCTCGGCGGCTTGTCCGCCCATGTGGGTGTAAATGCCCTGCATCTCCTGCTGATGGGCGGTGGTCGTGGCTTTCCAGGAATCCAGCAGCGGCCCGAAGCCTTCGGAGATTTTCTTCTGGGCTTCGGCGATGCCTGCTTCGAGTGTGCCACCCAGGGAGGATTGGAAGCGGCGGAGAAAGGCTTCCTGTTCGGACGTGGTCTGCTGCGCTACTTCCACGCGCGCCGCTTCGAGTTGCTGTCGCGCCTCATCCCTGGAACGGCGCACCTCTTCGTTGAATCCTTCGAGCTCGTGGCGGCCGGTGCGCTGAACCTCGTCTGTGAACGCCGCCGCGGTGGTGTCCGCAGCTTCGGCGAAAAGCGCCCGTGCGCGCTCGAACGAATCCCGCACCACTTCTTCCATCTGCGTTTGCGCGTGTCCCACGAAGCTGCGGCTGGCATGATCCAGCTCGCCGGCGAAGACGCTGGAAATTTCTCCGGCTTTCTCGCGCAACTGGTTTCCGGCGTGCTCGATACTTCTTTCCGTCAGATTCTGAATCTGCGTTTGCGCTTTCTTCTCATACCACTCCGCAGATTTCATGAACTCCTCGACCATCTGGTGCTTCAGATCCGCAGCTTTTGCTTCAAGTTCCGTGAGGTTACTCCCGGTGATGGTTTGCGAAGAATCCTGGAGGATTTGCTCGACGCTTCCGAGGTTCTCCCGAAAGCGGGCCAGCGATTCGGCGAAGGCTTCGTCCGCGGAATTGCGGATGCGGTCCTGCTGCAGCGTGAGAGCGGCATCGAGAAGAGTTCGCCCACCGGCCAGACGGTGAACCGCCTCTTCGGCGCGCGTGACGTGGGGCTCCACCATTTCGGAGATTTGCCGGTCAAACTGCGCTACAGCCTGGCGGCTTGCTTCTTCAAATGTTGCCCGTATTTTCGCGTTGATCTCCTCCAGCGAGACTTCGGAGCGGCGTTGGATTTCTTCGCGGTGCGGATTCAACACACTTTCGAGTTGCGATTGGAATCCGGCCAGTGCTTGCTGTTGCGCGTTTTCTAGTTGCGCCGAATGTTGTTCGAGCCGCTGGCTTGTCTCTACGGCCACGGCGAGGACGGACTCAAGGCGTTGAGCCTGCTCCTGCAACGAGTCCCGCAAAGCTGTGATTCGCTGTTCCGCCTCTAGTGTGGTGTTTGCTGCCGATTCGCGCGCCGCAGTGGCGTGCCGGGCCATCTCATCCTGCAGCTGATCCATCCACCCGCGTGCGTGCTGGTTCAATCCACCGGCGGCGCGATCCTGGGCTTCCGCGAGCGTGCTCTCGATTGCGGTCCGCCAGCGCGTTTGTGCTGCCTCCAATTCGCTCACAAGCTGCGCATGCGAGGACGATTGCGCGGAAAAGAGCGCCGCAGTCACCTGTTGCTGAATCTCATTAGCTGCTGCGATCAGCGCCTCACGTTGAGTAGTCGCCGCTACTTCCTGCTGCCGCGCTGCTTCTTCAAATGCTCTTGTCACGGACTCCGCTTGCGCCGCAATTTGCGCTTGCGTTTGCTCCGCTTGGGCCTTCAGCCGCGTTGCCATGTACTCGCCCTGCTGAGCTGCCTTCCGCAGTGCATCCGTCATGCTTTCCAGTTGCTGCGCATGTTCATTGCGCTGCGCTGCGCCCTCGCGAGAAAGGCTTGCTGTCAAGTCATGCGTGAGTTGCTCCAACTGGGGAGCCAGCCACCGGGGCAATTCTGTTCGCAGCGACTCGGCGGCTGCGGCATGGGCCGTGCGCGAATGCTCATCCGCTTCGTGCTGAAACTTTTCGATGGCGTGCGTGGTCTCGTTTTCGATCTCCGCACGGCCTGCGGCAAACTTCTGCTCCCACTGTTCAAACGACAGCCGGCGCTCCGCGGACACAGCCTGCGACGCTGCTTCCCGCGTGGCCGCCTGAATTTGCTGTTTGGCATCGGCGACCAGACGTGTGACTTGCCGCGCCAACTGGAGCGATGCATCCGTCGTGCTCGCCGGAGAAGGGAACACTCTCAGATTGTCCGCTCCCGCGTCCGGCGAAACTTCCGCTTCGTCCAAATGAATAGTGGTATCCGGCTCAGCTGATGGCGGCGGCAATGGCGATGTTTCCGGCGCTGTATCCAGCTTCATCACAACCTGCGTCAACTCGGGGAAGGCCGTCCAATCTTCCGGCGGAAAGGCAATGCCCCAGACATTGCCGGAAACTTCCAACTCCAGCGCGACCTGAAAAAGCTGCCGCACCGTCCGAGGCCGTTGTATCCAAGCCACTCGACCCCGAACGGTACGGGGCGGCTGCCCCGTTTCCGGATTGGGGATTTCCATCGTCACCCACATGTTTTTCAGAACGTAATGTTTGGATTGGTAGCGGCAGCCGTGACAATTGATGATCAGCGACGACGTGCGTTCCACGAACGGACGTCCTAACGCGTCGACACCCGTCACCACGAGAGGAACGGCCTGCACGATGCGCGTGCTGCGGCGCTTCCTTAATTCCGCGCTGGCGTTATTGACACTCTCAGACACCATTTCAATTGTCTCATCGGCAAAATTGCCGCCTGAATCGTTCATACAGACCGCCGCCGCCCCTCAGTATTTTAGATTTCGCGCAGACGATTGAAATCGCTGCTTCTACTTCATCACATCACGTTGCGGAGTACCTTCCGAGGTCGGCCTGCGGCGCGTGCCCGTTAGGAACATCCATACTTCTTTTGCGACCCAGATCGGCCCAACCAGCAAATAGATCGGTCCCTGGAAAAACGCAGGATGATTGCCTTCAATGCGGTGGCCGAGAAAGAGGAGCGCCCATCCACCCAGAAAAAATCCCGCTCCCCAGAACCATTTCATGAAGAGGAAAAGGATGATCCCTGCAAAAACCATGGGGATGCCAACGCCATGCAGGAATTTATTCCAGCCGGATTCGTGCTCGTGATCGTACTGCGTCATGTAGTGCGCCAAGCTCGGCATCAGCGCATCTCCTGTCAGCCAGTTCGCGGCTGCCCAAGGTTAGGTGGGAGGACAGCCACCGTGGGAATAAAACTCTATACCCAAATGCGAAGATTGGCTAGAGCGTCCTGGGGGTACTGAGAGTCATGCTGCTGCCCGCCTATTGCGGTCCAAAACTAGGCCGATCCTTGCAATGCGAGGAAAGCGCGTTTATTGGTGCGGCCCGGGTGAGGAACCTACAAATCGCGCCGACCTTCCATGGCTTTCAACATGGTCACTTCGTCGGCGTATTCCAGGTCCGCGCCTACGGGAATCCCGACGCCGATTCGCGTGACGCGTACGCCCAGCGGCTTTAACAATTTTGAGAGGTACACGGCTGTGGCTTCGCCTTCGGCTGTGGGATTCGTGGCGATGATAATCTCTTCGACGGCGCCACCTTTTAGCCTCTCGATCAGCGCCTTGATATGGAGTTGCTCCGGTCCGCGCCCCGAAAGCGGCGAGAGCGAGCCGCCGAGCACGTGATACATACCACTGTAGGTGCGCGTTTTTTCAATGGCCATGATATTGTGCGCTTCTTCGACGACGCAGATTGTTTTCTTGCTGCGCGTCGGTCCGACGCAGTACAGGCACGGGTCGGAATCCGTGATGTTGTAGCACACCGAGCACGCACGGATTTTTTCCTTGGCGTCGCGGATGGCGTCCGCCAGCGCCAGCGCATCTTCGGGCGCGGCCCGTAGCAGATGAAATGCGAGGCGCTGCGCGGTCTTCTGACCGATTCCGGGAAGATGCTTCAGTTCATCGATGAGTCGTTCGACGGGAGCGGCAAAATCAGGCATGCAGCATGTGTAGCATAGCCGCGCGCATCAGCGCAAACGGGCTAGAGATCGCGGTGCATGACGTAGGCGTCGACGTAGCCTTGTGTTGGATGCTGGAAGGCTCCGGGGAGGCACCCGACAATTTCGAAGCCGAAGCTCTGCCAGAGCCGTGCGGCGCGCTCATTGGTGCTTATGACGAAATTGAATTGCATGGCGCGAAATCTACGACCGCGAGCGCGGACTAGCGAATGCTCGCACATCGCGCGGGCGACCCCACGACCGGGTGCGGTGACGGCGGTCATGTAGCCACAATTTGCAACGTGCGCTCCGCCGCCCTGCTGGTTCGCTTGAAGGAAATAGGTGCCCACAATTTCGCGGTTTTCTTTCACAACGAAGACCTCGTGCTCAGCAGAAAGCCAGTAGGTTAGAGCGGCTTTCTTCTCCATGTCACAAGGCAAGGTGTAGGTTTCGCCCGCGCGGATGATGGGCTCCATGATCGCCCAAATGGCATTCTTGTCCCCGTCGGTCGCGGGCCGGATCAGCATTCTCGTAGTTTGCCACAAGTGCTCTTAAACGCAGACGGGCCCCCCGAACCTATCAGGGAGCCCGCTTTTGAACGATGTTTAGAATTGTTTAGTTTTCGAGCTGTGTCTGGAAAACTTCGCCGGGAAGAACGAATCTCGCGGGCTTCTGGAGAGACTCCACGCGAGGCAGATTGACCGGCAGCCGTTCCTGTTTTTCGGGAAGGCCCGCCGTTTCATCCGCGCGCAGGCGCTCCATCTTGATGCCCAGCGAACGCTCCAGTTGGAACAAGTCCGACCGCTGCTCCTTCACGAAAAGTGTGGAAGCTACGCCGTGGCCGCCGTTGCGTCCGGTCCGCCCGACGCGGTGAATGAAATTCTCCGCCACTTCAGGCAGATCGTAGTTGATGACATGTGCGATGTCCTGCACGTGAATTCCGCGCGAGGCAAGGTCCGTCGCCACTAGCACGCGGAAGCGGCCTTGCTGAAAACCAGTCAGAGCCGTGGTGCGCTGCGATTGCGAACGGTCGCCATGAATCATGGCGGCGGAAAAACCCTTGCGGTTCAAGCTCTCGGCGATGCGCTCGGTTCCGCGCTTGGTGCGCGCAAATACCAGGCACTTACCCTTTTCCTTGGTCAGCAAGCGCTGCAACGTTTCCTGCTTGCGGTCCATGGCCACTTCAAAGGCTTGCACGCGAACATTTTCCGATGGCTTGGAGGTCGAGCCAAAGGAGAGACGCACGGCGTTGCGAAGATAATCCTTCACGATGCGCGTCATGTCGCCTTCCATGGTTGCGGAGAAGCACATGGTCTGCCGCTCTTTCGGAAGGATGGAGACGATTCGCTTGATGGCGGGAAGAAATCCCATGTCCAGCATGCGATCGGCTTCGTCGAGGATGAGAATGCGTAGCGCGTTAAAGTGGAAAAGTCTGCGGTCGAGGTAATCTTCCAATCGCCCTGGAGTTGCGACAACCAGCCGCGCTCCCTTGCGAATGGCTTGGAGCTGTCCGCCCTCGGACAATCCCCCAACGACGAGCGCCGCGGGCAACAGTTGCTTGCCGCGTAACGCGTTGTATTGGTCCACCACTTGCATGGCCAGTTCGCGCGTTGGCACCAGCACCAGCGCTGCTATTCCCGCAGTCTTATCCTTGAGCAGCTTTTCGATGACAGGGATCAGGAACGCCAGCGTCTTGCCGGTTCCCGTCTGCGCCGTCGCGAGCACATCCTTTCCTTCCAGGGCTTGCGGAATAGCCGCAGCCTGTACCGGAGTCGGCGTGGTAAACCGCGCCGCGTCCAATCTCTCCTTCACATAAGGAGAAATCAACATTTCGGAAAATCGCACTGAGGCGCTTTCCGCGAGAGGCTCCGAGGAGCGCTCTGCATTCACTTCTGAAACATTCAACATTCAATATTACTTTCTTACTGGCAGAAGCCGTCGCGGTGCGCACACGAATTCACGGGCGGCCGGCGGCTTGCTTTGCCAGTCTTGTTTTAGATTACGCGTAAAACGTACGGAGGAAACTGGAGGCGGGAGTCTCAGATCAAGAACTGCACCAGAGGGACCGCACAACACAACCGAGGTATTAAGCGCAGAGGAAGTATATCACAAACGGATGTCCTTGGCGGCATTATTCCACGAGGGCCACCTTTTCCACGTCGTCGCAAGTGAATAATGAATCCTCCGCGGACCCCTATGTCATTCATTTAGAACCGCTTACAGAGAGGTAGTTTACTCGCTGAGCTGCTTGGGAAACAAAGTGCAAGATTCTTCTCTGCCATCGTTCTAACATGGACAGAAAGAAAAACGCACTCCCAAGGACGCCCAATGCCCGAGGTTGTGTTGCTGCTTTTTTTAATCGCCATCTTCCTGATCGCCACTCCCATCATCGCCATCGTCCTTCTAGTGAAACACAGCAGCCTTCGCTCGGAGTTTAATCTGCTTAAGGAAGAGAACGCCCGGCAGCACACTTCCTTCCAGCACGAGGTTGCCGACCTCAAGCGCCAACTTACCGCTGCGGCCCAACACGCTGCGCCTGTCGTGGGTGAACCCATCGCGCGACCGGCCGCCCCAGCCACGCCGGCAATGAAGGAAACACAAGCGCCAGCACCACGCGTCGACTCGCCTGTGCCGGTCAAACTACCTGTGCCGATGTCGTTTCCCGTTCCTGAGAAGAGGCCTGAGCCGCCGCCGCAAATGCCGCAAGCGCCTGCTGCCCTCGTGCCAACTCCGGCGTCGGTTACTCCTGCGGGCCCGCCCTCGCAAAAGCTGCCGATACCACCGGCGCCTGTCGAACCAAAACCAGTCCTACCCGCTGCAGCGAAAACCTCGGCCGAAGGAAAACCGCCTGCCCCGGTTCCTCCACCACAGACCATTCCGCCCACTACTCCTTCATCCCAACCGCCTGTGCCGCGCATTCCCGCTCCCGCGCCGCGCGTACCGGCAGAGATTCCTCACGCTGCGGCTGCGCGTGTCTCCGCGCCGCCGCCGCTCTCCGCGTATCGTGTGCCCGCGCCAAAGCCCACTTTTCAGCAGCGTATGAAAACCGTCTCTGCGATCGAAGAAGCCCTCGGCACAAACTGGCTGTTCAAAATTGGCATCATCATTTTCGTGCTGGGTGTCGCGTTTCTCGGCATTTACGAACTTGGCGCGCTCGGCGCGCTCGGCAAAGTCGGCATCTCGTACTTCACTTCCGCATTTCTCTTGTTGGGCGGCATATTCCTCGAAAAGAACGAACGCTACCGCCTACTTGGCCGCACCGGGGTCGGCGGCGGATGGGCGCTGCTGTTTTTCAGCACCTTTGGGATGTATCACGTTGCAGCCATGCGCGTTCTTCCACGCAACGCCGGGGGGCTCACACTCGATTGCGTGCTAATGCTAATCGTCGCGCTGTCCATGGCGTTGCACACCCTACGCTATCGCTCACAATTCGTCACCGGCTTGGCTTTCCTGCTGGGCTTTACAACCGTGGCCCTCAGCCAAGACACGGTCTACAGCCTCTCCGCGGGAGTGTTCCTCGCGATCGGTCTCGTCTTGATTGTCTTGAAAATGGGCTGGTTCGAACTCGAGGTCTTCGGAATTCTCTCCAGTTACCTGAATCATTTGTATTGGCTCTACCGCATTCTCGGCACCGCGGGTGCTCACGGCCGTCACTTCGCCGAGTACCGCGCCAGCCTCGCCATACTGTTTTTCTACTGGCTGACCTTCCGCATTTCCCACATTGTCCGCGGCATCAAGAACGAGTTCGAGGAACATGTCTCCACCGTCGCCGCGGTTTTGAACATGGGGTTGCTTCTGGGCTGCATGAAATTCCAGTCCGTGCAGCCGGAGCTAGCCTACATTGCTCTTCTCATCGTCGGCGCTGCTGAATTCCTTTGCGCACAAATTCCCGCCACCAAGCGCCGGCGGGAAGCGTTCGTTGTCCTTACCGTTGCCGGCACTGCGCTCATGCTGGCGGCCGCTCCATCCCACTACACGTACAAGGCGAACGACGTGGCGATACTTTGGCTTGTGGGTGCTGAAGTTTTCCTCCTCGCCGGTGTAATTGTTAAAGAAGTCGTTTTTCGCCGTCTTGGCCTGTTTATCGGACTGCTTGTTGGCGTGCACCTTGCTGGCACCGACTTCCGCGAACTCGTCAATTTCCGCGCCTCTAGCGAAAACCTCGCCTTGGCTTCGGGAGTACTCTTCGCTGTCTGCGCCATCGTCTTCTATATCAATGCTCTCGGCGCCGGATCGCGCTGGAAAGATTTATTTGCCGACTCGCCTGATCGCCCTCTGCTGACCATCCATTCTTATGTCGGCGCGTTCGCGGCCGCGTCTGCTGCCTGGGCTCTTTTCTCTCACGATTGGACGGCGCTGGCTTTCGCCGCCATAGTGCTCCTCGGCGCGGCTCTTGGCCGCGCCCTCAAATCGCTGCACTTGCAAGTGCAATACGCTCTCCTCGGTGCGCTCACCGCCTACCGAGGCATCGTCGTCAATCTGCATCTCGAATCACCCGAACACGCCCACGTGCAGATGCGGTTGCTCACTCTTCCTATTCTCGGCGCCGCGTTTTATCTCACTGCCAAGCTGTCGGCGCTGCGTGACGATCCTGAACAACGCGCCATTCGCGGGCTCTTCGCGGTTGCGGGCAGCGGGTTCATTGCTCTGCTCATCTGGTTTGAAGCGCCGGAACTTTGGCAGCCTCTGGCGTTCATTGCATTCGCGGTCGCCCTGTCCGAGGCCGCCCGCGCGCTGCGTTATCACGCACTCGCCTGGCACTGGCATCTTCTGACCGGCCTAGCCGTGTTCACGGCGCTCACGGCCGATCAGGGCGGCGTTCAAACCTGGCACACCATTCACGTACGCGCCTTCAGTGCTCTGCCCGTGGTTGCAGGAAGCTACTTGCTCGCCAAGCGTCTCGGCACCACCAACGAACGGCATCTCGCGCTTGCGCGCGTGGCCTATACATGGGCCGGCACCGGCATGATGGTTTGGGTCCTGCAGGATGCTCTCCGCGCGCCCTGGATTGCCGTCGGCTGGATCGTTTTCGCTGTCGTGCTTGCGCTCTCCACACGGTGGATTCGTTATCTGCAACTGGCATGGCAGGCAAATGTCGTCGGTCTGTGCGCGCTGGTCCGGTCGTATTTTTACAACTACGACCTCGAACAAAAATTCTGGGGCCCCATTTCACTGCGCATCTTCACCATTTCTGTAGTTGCCGCGGGATTGTACTTCCTCTCGCGCAAGGCCGCGCCTGAGGAACGCTACGCCCGGGTGATCGCCTTCTTTCATTCCTTCGCGGCCACCGGACTCCTGACGCTTCTTGCCTGGTACGAAGCTCCGAACGGCTGGCTGGCCCCGCTCTGGGCCACGTTTGCGCTCGTGCTGGCAATCGTTAACCAGCGCCTCGAGCTGGAGGAATTGCCCTGGCAATCGCACATTCTTGCCGGACTGACGCTTCTCCGCAGCATCAGTGTGAATCTCTACGTCACTGCCGCCTGGCACGGCCTCAGCGTGCGCCTCTTGTCGCTCGCGATTGTCGCCGTGATTTTCTACGCGCTCTCGTGCCTCATCCGCATGCCTGACGAATGGCGCCGGCGCGACATCCATCACATCTATTCCTGGGCGGCCTCCGCCATTGGCGGCCTGCTCCTGTGGTACGAGATGCAGTCGCAACCCACCAGCATCGCTGTGGCGTGGGGTGCCTTTGGCCTCGTGCTTTTCGAGTACGGTCTGTTGCGCAAGATCACGCAGTTCCGCTATCAGGCCTACGTCGCGCTCATCGCCGCGTTCAGCCGGATTTTCTTCTCCAATCTCACTGCAAGCGAGCCCGGCGAATTCTGGGGGCCGCGGATGTACACCATCCTCCCTCTTGCCCTGATTTTCTTTTTCGTTTACGCGCAACTACCACAAAAAGATGAAGACACCAGCCGCGACCGCCGTCTGCACTTCGATGTTCTTCTCGCGTACCTCGGCACAGCCACCGTCGTGGCGCTCTTTTATTTTCAGTTTCCGCTTGAATGGGTAATCACTTCCTGGGCCGCCGTCGTCTTTGCGCTCCTTGGCGCCGCGCTGCTTCTTGATCGCCCGCTCTTCTTGTACCAGGGTTTGCTTCTTACAGTCCTCGTTCTGGCTCGGGGCATGGCGCACAATCTTTTCGGCGCCAGCAATTTCAGTAGTGGCGATTGGGAAGGGGACTACCTAGTGCTCAGTTCGGCGGCGGCCATTTTGTTGGCGAGCCTGTACTTCGCGTTCAGGCTTCGAGGGCGGTACGGCGTCCCCCAGAACATGAGTCCGTTTATCAGGCCGCTTGCGCTAATTGCTTCCCGCCCGGAACAAGTGGAGTTTTTCATCCCCTTCATTCTGGTCACCTGCATGCTGGCTTTGAAAATGCGCGAGGGGATGGTCACTGTTTCCTGGGGAGTGGAAGGCTTGTTGATCTTTCTGTTCGCGCTCGCAGTCAAGGAGCGCAGCTTCCGGCTCACCGGTCTGAGCCTCCTGTTACTCTGCATCGGCAAACTCTGCGCCTTGGATGCCTGGGGCCTTCAGCCGCGAGATCGCTATATCACCTTTATCATCGTGGGCGCGGCAGTCTCATTCGTTTCATTCCTCTACAACAAATACAGTGACACGATTCGCCAATACCTATGAAGCGCTCCGTTGTCTTCGTCGCTTTCTTTCTCATCCTGGGCGTCGCGCTTGCCGGGCTCTATTGGAGCCAGCGCCGCCCCAAGTCTTCTCCCGTGTCGGCCAACGCCATCTTGAATATGGCCGCCGACGCTCAGCGCGATCTTTCCCGCATTCCAATGCACTTCACGCGCCTCTCCGACGAGCAAGAAATTGCCATCGGCAGGGAACTCGCCGCTCGCTACGCAACGCAAACGCGCAAGCTCACCCCCGAGGAAGAAGCGCTCGAAAAATATGTAACCCGAGTCGGCGGCACAGTCGCCCTCCACGCGCATCGCCACTTGCCGTACACCTTCACCGTCCTTCCCGATCACAACATGATCAACGCCTTCTCTCTTCCAGGCGGACCGGTGTACATCGGCGAAGGTATGCTTGACCTGATGATGAGCGAGGATGAGCTCGCCAACGTCCTCGCCCATGAAATCGAGCACATCGACCACTATCACTGCGTAGAGCGCGTGCAATTGGAGGCGAAACTAAAAAATCTCAATCTCGATGTTCTGGGAGTGCTGCTACAGATCCCGCTCGATTTCTGGCATGCCGGCTACCATAAGGACGAAGAATTCGAAGCCGATCGTGAAGGGATGTATCTCGCGGTTCGGTCAGGCTATTCTCCATACGGCGCCGCGGACACGTTCGAACGCTTCGCCAAATTGCACGACGAATACGCCATCCAGGCGCAAAGCCCGGAAGAGGAACTCTCCGAGTTGGCCATTCAGAGTCTGAATGGCTATTTCCGTTCGCATCCCCTCCCATCCGAGCGTCTCGCGCAAGCCAAAAGCATTATCGCTGAGAATCACTGGGAGAATCGCAAAACGCAAAAGCCCTTCCGCGTCGAATACGAAGTTCACAACGGGGAATACGTGAAGTAAAGGTGGAAATAGAATTAGCGCGGTGAAATTTTAGGCGACTAAAACAATCCGGGGATTTTCATGCCGGCCATTCCAGGAATGCCACCGGCGAGATTCTTCATCTGGTTGGCGAGTTCTTCATCAACGCGCCGCGAAGCTTCATTCACCGCGGCGCGAACCAGATCCTGCAGCATCTCCTGGTCCTTGCTCGCGAAAACGTCCGGCTCGATGCGGATGTCCACGATCTGTTTCTGGCCGTTCATCTTCACCGTGACCATGCCGCCGCCCGCTGAGGCTTCCACTGTCACGGAATTCACCTGCCGCTGCAGGTCTTCCTGCAGTTGCCGGAATCGCGAGAGCATCTGTTGGAGAGCGCTGACTTCCATCAGGATTCCTCTTGGCTTCGTTTCACTTCGG